>ENA-OREN01001634-OREN01001634.1-marine-metagenome-genome-assembly--contig:-NODE-1634-length-25399-cov-60.426704_pt1 | contig 25399 bp, 31 predicted proteins | sample MGYA00248624_ERZ508555 | MGnify/ENA primary metagenome ERZ508555 (study PRJEB26222, sample SAMN06267773) | marine metagenome | isolation source: Saanich Inlet, British Columbia, Canada | place...
GAAGCACAGTTATTGATGAGCAGACAGGAGAGAAATATTATGCAGAGTAAAAGACGAACTGATTTTGGGATACCACATGCAACTAATCTTGAAGAAAAACCTTTTAATGATTTTGATATGGTTGATAGTAAAAAATTTGCATCATATCTGCGGAAAATTTCAAAATCTACTTTGATTGTTGCAAATAAAGTTGATGTTGAAGGTGCTGACAAAAATTTTACTCGATTAAGAGAACGATATAATGATTCTATAGTAATTCCAGTTAGTGGTGACAGTGAATTTGTTTTAAGACGTGCTGAACAAAAAGGATTAATCAAATATTCGCCAGGATCTGAAACATTTGATATTTTAAAATCTGATGAACTAAATGAAAAGCAAATCAATGCATTGGATTTTATCAAAAAAGGAATTATGGGTGAATACATGCGAACTGGTGTCCAATTTGCAATTAATGTAGCTGTTTTCAAACTACTAAAAATGAATTCCATTTATCCTGTGGCTGATGAAAAAAACCTTGCAGACAAAAAAGGTAGGGTGTTACCTGATTTGATATTATTGAAAGATGGAGCTACAATTGATGATCTTGCTAAAGAGATTCATTCTGATTTAACTAAAGGCCTTCTTTATGGAAAAGATTTAAGATATAATTTGAGACTGCCTACTGATTATCAATTAAGGGATCGGGATGTCGTATCTCTGGTTAGTGCTGTAAAAAAATAATTTACTTATTGAATTTCTTTTTTAATTTTATCTAATACCATATTTGTCATTTTTAACAAACCGTCTATTTTTGGGTCTCCTGCAAATGTTCTTGTCATATAGTCTGATTGCCAAAAATGGACATAACAAGTAGTATGTTATGCTGTATAACAACAACCTTGTTGAGCCTAGAACTAGTCGTTTGCAATATGTACAAATGATTTGTCTGAAACTTTCAAATCTTTGAATATTTCAGGCTGAATGATTTTTGCCAAGATTTCGATACTTTCTATCGTACGTATGCTTGGTTTGCTGAAAAATGAATTTGCATCTACTGCAAAAACTTGATTCTTTTTTACTGCTTCAAGATTATTCCATTCTTTTTTATTTTTTAGAAATCCATCACATTCTTTGATGGTTCTATGTGTGTCAAAACCACAAGGCATCATTATGATGATGTCTGGATTTGATTTGACAACCTCGGCGATATTCAATCTTCTAGAATGTTCTCCTGTTTTACTGATCAAGTTAATTCCACCTGCAATTTCTATCATTTCTGGAACCCAGTGACCTGCAGTGAAAAATGGTTCAATCCATTCTATTGCGAGAACTTTGATCTTTTTCTTGTTTTGATTTTTTCTAATGTTTTCAATTCTTTTTAATAATTTATTTGAGATTTCTTTAGCTTTTTCTTCTTTATCGATTATTTTGCCTAATTTTATAACTGATTCAACAATCTCATCCATGTTGTGGGGATCCATTGAAAATATTTCTGGTTTCTTTTGTAAAATTTGCACTGCCTTGTTAACTTGATTAGTATATGCTGCGCACACTTCACATGTTTCTTGTGATATTATGAGATCAGGGTTTGCATTTTTTAAATTATTTTCATTTAATGTGAAAATATTTTCCCCTTCATTTAACAACTGACATGTTACTGTGTCTATTTCTTTACTGCTCAGTTCTTCTGAATTTATTACTGAATTAATTACACGTGGCTTTGAATTTGCATCTTTTGGATATTTACATTCATGAGTTACGCCATATAGATCGTCTTGTACTCCAAATTCATATAGTAATTCAGTAGCGCTTGGCAAAAAAGAAACAATTCTTTTGACTGCCATATTTTTGATTAGTGATAATCCAATAAACATTATCTGTTAACAAACAATCAATTTTCCTAATTAGGCAAGTTAATAGCCATATTTTAGGCACAATTTAATGTGCCAGTAAATTCTCAAGAAATTAGACGTTCAATTTTATCTAAATGGCATGAAACTCTTTCAAAACATGGGAATCTTTTTTCATCTGATTCTATTAGTGGCAGTAGTCCACCATCTGTCTTTGTTGGGTCGTATAATTATCCTAAAGTTTTCGTAGGTCCTATGGTTCCTCCAATTCATGGTGATACTAGCTTACTTGATAGCCCTAAACAATGGATGGGAAAATCTTTAGAAGATATAGTTAACTTTCGATTAAATTTAGTTCGCGGAATTCAAAAAATTGGAATTGATCAAACAGATGGGCGTTATATTGAAAACCTTCAGGAAGTTGCCATGTCTTCAAAACCAATTGATTCTGATTTAATTTTTCAAAAATCTACATCATCAAATATTTCTTTAGATGGGGAAAGTGCCCCCTTTGGACCTATTGGTGAAATAAAATCTGCAAAATTTTCTGGAACCTCTTCTGTGAAATCTATTGAAAAAACATATTATGATAAAGATTTGAAAGCTCAAGATGCGGTATTGAATTTATATAATTCAGGAATTGAAATTTCAAAAATTCAAAAATGTTTTAGCATTGGCATGTTGGGACAAAAAAGAAAATTAGTTCCTACAAAATGGAGTATTACTGCAACTGATGACATTATTTGTAAATCATTAACTGATGAAGTTTTAGATTATAGTTTAATTGATTCTTGTAGAGTTTTTTCACATGAACATTTGGGAAATATTTTCACTATTGTTCTATTCCCACATAGGTGGATTTATGAAATGATTGAAGCTTGGTATTCTAATGGTGTAATGGGATTTGGTTCTGATTATGAGGATGCGCGTGGAATTGATCATCCGCCTGCAATAGCTGGCGCATATTTTGCTGCAAAACTTGGTGTTTTAGAATATTTGAATAAAATGAAAATTCAAGCAGGTGTTGTTATTTTGAGAGAAATCAGACCTGAATATGCAATCCCTGTAGGTGTATGGCAAGTTCGTGAAGGCGTTCGTGAGGCTATGAAGAAAGTGCCTATAATTGCTGATGATTTCAATCATGCTTTGTCTTTAGCATCGCAAAAAATGAGTATTAGTAAATCTGAATGGCTTGCACATGGCAATATACTTGGATTAGTTAGGCAAAAAGTTCTATCTGATTTTTTCTAATCTTATTGATCTATGCAAATGAGAGAGCATAAATTCTGGACTCTGGATTAGAAATTGAAAAGATGAGTGAAGAAACCCCCCAATCTAATTTTTCAAAATATGGATTATACACAGTAAATGAACATCTTGAACTAACTTTACCTGACACTTTGATAAAATTTGAAAGAATTGGAGAAAATGCATTTTCATATTTTAGACAAGATTCTGAAGGCAAGATAATTGAAAAAATGATTCCTTCGAAATCTAATGAACTTAAAATTGAATTGACTCCTATTAGACCTCTGAATTACCCTGCAAGACGAACTGGATATGTTTTCTTAAAATTTGATAAAGAGATCTACCTTAGTCAAAATTCTGCAGCGAGTATTTTTGTTCACTGTCCAATCGAGATTGGTATTTTCTTGATCCATGACTCTGAACCTGAATCCCTTGATTGGATTACTTGTAATCCTTTGAACTCTAGATTTGGTTTGTATGGTCCGCCTGATACTGGAACTTTATGTAGATATGCTGAGGTCTCACTTGCAACTGATTTTTCTGATTCTATACCTTACGTGGAAGGTGTGATGAAAATTGTAATTGAAAATGATCTTGAATCTGGTCAAACTGTTAGTAAGGTAATTTTCCCAATTACAGACAATTCTCTTTACTACGAAGATTCAAAATCTATTCTAGATGGAATTAAAGTTACTTTAAAAAAACGTGCAGTTGTAAGTATTGCCGATGTTCAAACTGATACTGTCTCTACTGATTGGATAAAATCCCCGACATGGGAAGATAGTACATCTAATACTTCGATGGAGATGGGATTGGAATGACTCCTATGGACTTTCTGCAAGGGTTATCTGAAATGGAAATTATTGGAGGATTAACTGTTCTCTCTTTGGTTTTGGGTGCAATTATAATGGCTCTAGGAATAATTGCAGCAAAAATTGCAAAATTAATCTTTTTCAAATATTATGCCCCAACTCTTCCACAAGATACTGCAAAGAATTTTGGAAAAATAATTTACTTTGGAATAATTGCAATATCTTTTTTTATCTTCACGTCTGTTCAAGGTCTTGATTTTTCAGGACTGCTTGTAGCTGGTGGAATTTTTGCTGTAGTAATTGGATTTGCAACTCAGTCTGTAGTTTCTAATTTAATTTCAGGTATTTTCTTAATGATTGAAAAGCCTGCAAAACATGGAGATACAATACAAATTCCTGATATGGGGATTTCTGGAACTTTATTGGATATTGGAACGTTTTCAAGTAGAATTAGAAAATTTGATGGTACTGTAATTCGAATTCCAAATGAAAAATTTTTCACATCTAATATTCGCTCGTTAACTGATTCAACTGTAAGAAGAGCTGAAGCAATGGTTGGAATTGCTTACAAAGATGATATTGAAAATGCAATTTCTGTAATCAAAAATGAAATTCAACTTACTATGCCTTTTGTACTCAGAATTCCAGAACCTGAATTTAGAGTTGAAGAACTAGGTGATTCTAGTGTAGATATTCAGGTGCTAGTATGGCACCCTAGAGATGATTGGAGTCAAGCTCAACCCCATCTGCTTACTACTATAAAACGCGCCTTAGACAAGTCAGGCATTGAAATCCCATTCCCACAAAGAGTTGTTTGGGATGCAAAAGACTAGGTTGTTTCTTTAACTTGTTTTTTATCCTGTCTTTTCTTTTTGATTAAACTAAACATTATCATTCCAACGTTAATGATTGAAATAATTTCAATTAGATCCACACCATACAAGAACCAGTCAATTACTGGGTGAACTCTGGATACAATTCCTGCTTCTAACATGATATCTGCATTCCAAATCATGTGTGGAATTTGAATAAATTGTATGATTGCAATTATGATTATACTTCCTAATATTTTATTTTCATACCAATTCCAAAACTTACTCCATGGATTCATGTGTTGGATTGTTTCTCTATTCTATTAAACGCCACGAAAATTAGATTGCCCTAATTAGACACTCCTAATTTTTTAGGCATAAATTCTGTTAGTGTAGACTAATTAGTATTGATTAATTTTTATTTTCTGCTTTGATTTTTTCTTTACGCATCCAGATTGTTTTTCCTTTGTGATCAATTAGCTCTATGTTCATTTCATTTAATTTATTCCTGATTGTGTCTGCATCATCAAATTGTTTTTCTTTTCTTGCTTTCTCTCTATATATCATTAGTTTATCGATTTCATTTTTTTCACTGTCTGTTATTTCTGGAATTTTTAATCCTAGGATTTCTAACATTCTTTTTAGTTCTATTTTTATTATGTTTGAATTATTTTTACCTAATTTTTCTTCTGCAGCTAATCTGTTTGTTTCTTTAACTAGCTGGAAAAATGCAGATAATGCCAAGTGTGTATTAAAGTCATCATTCAATGCAGTATCGAACTCTGATCTTATTTTGCTAACAATTTCATCAATTTCATCTTCTGTTTCATTATTGGCGTGAATTAACTCATAATGACAAGTTTCTACTTGTCTCCATTTTGTAAGATTCTCTTTTAGTAATTCTTCAGAATAGTCTATTGGTTTAGAATAATGTCCAGATAGACAGAATAACCTGATGATGTTTGCTCCCCAATTTTCTAATACATGTTTGATTGATTTTACATTTCCGATTGATTTTGACATTTTTTCTCCATCTATTGTAACCATCCCGACATGCATCCAAATTTTTGCAAATTGAACTCCTGTACATGATTCTGACTGTGCAATTTCATTCTCATGATGTGGGAAAATTAAATCACGTCCTCCTCCATGAATATCAAAATTTTCTCCGAGGTATTTTATACTCATGGCTGAACATTCGATATGCCAACCTGGTCGACCATTGCCCCATGGACTTTCCCATGTGGGTTCTACATCTGATAATTTCCATACTGCAAAATCTAGCGGATCTTTTTTCTGTTCATCAATTTCAATTCTAGATCCTGATTGAAGATCATCTATTTTCTTTTTAGATAATTTTCCATATTCTGGAAATTTTGAGACTGAAAAATATACTCCATTTTTTGTTGCATATACAATATCTTTTTCAATTAACTTTTCAATAAATTTTATGATATCGTCAATGTGTTCGGTTGCTTTTGGATAGTTAGTTGCACGTTTTACATTCAATCCATCGAAATCATTGAAATAATTTTCAATGTATTTTGTACTAATTTCCTTGGCAGTTTTATTTTTAGAATTTGCACGCTTGATTATTTTATCATCTACATCTGTGAAATTTTGAATAAATTCAATTCCAACTCCTTTACTTTCAAGATACTTTCTAAGAATATCAAAAACTATGATTGTTCTTGCATGACCTATGTGGGATTCATCATATACTGTGACTCCACAAAGGTAGATTTTGACTTTTTTTGAAATATCTACCTCTTGTTCAATTTTTGAAAGTGTGTCTAAAAGTTTCATCTTATTCTCTATTTGGTTTTTGGGGATTCAATCTTTTATGTTCACTGTTTATGTGTAATTGTTGAATTTTTTCTATGACTTCTTTTGATATCTGTGTCTTTTGCTCTATTTCATCAATTGATAATTTCTTATCAATCATACAATACAAGATAGAATCTATTTCTTCATATGATGTGCCTAATTCTTCTTCAGCTTCATGGTCTTTCCAAAGATGAGGGCTACTTTTTTTGGCAATTATGTTGTCTGGAACTCCTAAATGCTTGGCAATTTCTCTTACTTGCAATTTGTAAAGTGAAATAATTGGTGTAATGTCTGATGCCCCATCCCCAAATTTTGTAAAATACCCTATGTTGAATTCACTTTTATCACTTGAACCTAATACCAGATAATTTTTTGAGTTTGCATAATAATATATCATGTTTGTTCTAACTCTTGCTCTAAGATTCCCTCTAGCTTTTTCATTTGGTTCCAAGTACATTGAATATTCTTTTATGATTGGGTTTATGTCGATTAACTTGTATTCTATTCCTGTCAAAGCAATCATTTTGAGAGCATCATCTGTTTCTGATTTTGGCGTGATTGATGTGTCTGGCATAATTAATGCAAGTGTTTTTTCTTTTAGTTTTCTTTTACAGATGTAAGCTATTACTGCTGAGTCTATTCCTCCACTTAATCCTAATATGACTCCCTTGGATTGTGTTTTCTCTATCTGTTTTTCTAGAAAATTTTCTATTGTCTCAATAATGGTATCATAATTTTGATTTTTAATTTCATGAATGATGCTTTGATTCAACAGTTCTTTTTGAGAATATGTACGAATAAAACTTATGCGTGATATTGAATCTTAAAAAGTTCATTTTGAACACACATTATTCAATATACTAATTTCGTATAGTAATATCACAGAATAATCTGTGCCCAACATAACCCATACCTAGCATAAGAGGGGGAAATTTGTCCCTTCTCTTTGCATTTTATATGAAATCAAAAACTGATTTTTTCGTAATAATTTGTAATTTTTTTATAATTTTAAATGTCGATATAGATTCCGTCATCTCTGGCTTCTACAGGATATGTTTCAAGTTTTACATCTTTGAGATAATCTGTCAATTCACCTGTTTTGATGTTATAATGCCAAAAATGTAATGGACATTCAACAATATTCCCTTCTAATTTCCCTGGTGCAATTGATCCGTCTTGATGGACGCAGAGATCATCCATTGCATGATATCCGTCTTGATTGAAAACTGCAATTTGTTTACCGTTGACTTTGAATGCTTTACCTTTGCCTGCTGCTACTGCACCTTTATCTGCAATTTTCTTCCAAGCCAATAAATCTCTGATATCTTTGTCATTTATTTACATTCGCATGATAGAATTTTATACTCTAAAACTCGGCTGTATCCATTGAGTAAAGTAAAGTCTAGTCCAAAATTGATCAAAGAAGGTAAGTTGTCTTATGAATGGGCTCGATCTCATATGCAAATTCTAGATAATACTATTAATCGATTAAAAAAATCCAAACCTCTCAAGGGAGTCACTATTGGTTTTTGTCTACACGTTACAAAAGAAACATCTGTTTTACTTATTGGTGCTAAAGAATTAGGTGCAACAGTTGCAGTTTGTGGTGGTAATCCTTTAACCACTCAAGACAATATTGCAGCATTTTTGGCATCTGAAGGAATCAATGTGTATGCATGGCATGGTCAATCTGTTAAAGACTATGATTGGTCCATTGATCAAGTGCTCAAACATAAACCAACTATTCTCACTGATGATGGTGCAGATATGAATATCAAAGCACATTTTGATAAGCGATTCAAAGATATGGAAGTCCTTGGTGCAACTGAAGAAACCACTGCAGGTGTAACTAGAATTAGAGCAGTAGAGAACCAAGGAAAATTACGATACCCTGTAATCTTAGTTAATGAAGCATACACAAAACACATGTTTGATAATCGATATGGTACTGGTCAAAGTACTATAGATGGATATCTTCGTGCAATGAATCTCCTAATGGCATCAAAACGTGTTGTAGTTGTTGGATATGGTTGGGTAGGACGTGGTGTTGCATCAAGATTCAATGGAATGGGTTCCAAAGTAATTGTAACTGAGGTTGATCCAGTTAAAGCCCTTGAAGCTCACATGGATGGATTTGAAGTAATGCCAATGGCACAAGCAGCAAAACTTGGTGACATGTTTGTTACATGTACTGGAATGACTAGTGTAATTAGAAAAGAGCATATTTTAAAAATGAAAGATGGTGCCATTATGGGTAATGTTGGTCACTTTGATCTTGAGATTGATGCCGAGTTTTTACTAAAGAAATCAAAATCTGTTAAAGAAGTTAGACCTACACTTGATGAATGTGTTTTACAAAATGGCAAAAAAGTTTACTTAATTGGTGAAGGTCGTCTTGCTAATTTAGTTTCTGCAGAAGGACATCCGCCAGAGGTTATGGCTCAATCCTTTTCAAATCAACTTTTGTCTGTAATGTATATTCTTAAAAACCATAAAACAATGGAAAATAAAATTATCGATGTTCCTAAAGAAATTGATATTCAAATTGCATTTGATGCATTAAGTGCAATGGATGTTAAAATTGATAAGCTTACTCCTGAGCAAGTAAAATATGCAAATAGCTGGTAATTATTAGCCTCAAATTATTTTTGAATTTCAATGAAACACACTCTTGTTTAAATGGTTATTTTTTGAGTATCTTTTATGAAACTACGTGAAAATTTACTTTACTCATTTCTGACCATCTCTGTGTTTATTTCCATATTTGGTATAGTTACTCTTTATCAAATAAATGAAATCACTAAACCTCTTTCAGAAGAAATTCCACTGTCTCTGGAACTGTTGACTACTTCCTCTGAACTTGATATTCATGCTCAAAAAATTCGATACTATGATGAGGTGCTGACTCAATCTGCTAGAAATTTTGCATTTACTCAAAATCCTTTATGGAATGAACGTTATGATGAAACTGTTTTACTTTTAGATTCTGAAATTAATATGGCTATTGCTGATGGGGATATTTTTGATAAAATCCTTTTTGAAGATATCAGTATCGCAAACCAAAAATTAATTGAATTAGAAACAAATGCTATTTTTTTTAGTACGTAACGGTGAATCTGACAGAGCAATTTTAATTTTAGAAAGTACTGAATATGCTAATTTTAAATCCATTTATTCTAGTGGTTTAGAACAATATGCAGATAAGCATAGTGTTACTCATAATACTACTCTTCAATCTACAACTTTAGTGATAAGTGAATTAACTGATCATACTCAAGATCGAGTTAACTTTGGTATTACTGCAATTGGGTTATCTGTATTTATTATTATTATTTTGTCTGTGTTATTTGGAATAGTTGTTTCGAAAAAAACTACTAATCCTATTAACCGACTTTCTATAGCTGCCAAAAAAATTGCTGACGGTGAACTTGATACCAATATCCCTGAAGAGGGTTTTCATGAAACAAGAGAATTGGCAAAATCGTTTAATAAAATGTCCATTTCATTAAAAAAAATAATTGAACTTGAAAAAAAATTGGCAATTGCTGAAACACAATTGAAATCTGAACGTTTTGCAGCTATTGGTGAAGCGTCATCTAAAATTGCACATGATTTGAAAAACCCTCTCACCGCAATTAAAAGTGAATTGGAACTTTTCCAATATTTCAATAAATCACATTTAGATGAGAAATCTATGACTAGACTTAGATCCATTGAAGAATCTCTTGATTTGATGAATGATGAAATTAATGGTATGATGAATTATGTAAAAGCAAATCAATTAGATCTTGAGACTACGACTGTCTCAAAATTAATTCTATCTGTAGTGAAGATTATAGTTAAACCAAATAATATTGATATTGAATTGCCTAAGGGTGATTTTATTTTAAAATGTGATTTACAGAAACTTAGTTCCGTTTTGATCAACTTAATTAATAATGCAATTCAAGCAATTGGATCTCAATCTGGAACAATAACAGTAACTTTTGAGGAAACTTCAAATCATATAGTAATTGATGTGATTGATTCTGGAATGGGAATTCCTGATGACTCATTAGAAAAAATCTTTGAACCTTTGTACACTACTAAAAATACTGGAACTGGTTTAGGCCTTTCAAGTTGTAAAAATATAGTTGAACGACATGGCGGTATTATTAAAGCAAAAAACAATCCTACTACCTTTACAATTATGATGCCTAAAAATCCTGAAAAACAACAAGAAAAAATTATTCAATCACACTAATCTTTTTTTGATATTATTAAAAAATGAGTAAACTATTAAGATCATGATTCCTTTTCTATAATATTGAATAAGAAAGCTATCATTACAAGTGCATTACCTTATGCCAATGGAGAAATTCATTTAGGACATGTTGCATCTACGTATCTTCCAGCAGATGTAACTACTAGATTTTTAAAAATGAATGGCGTTGAAGCTTACTATGTTTGTGCATCTGATGACTTTGGAACTCCAATTTTAATCCAATCTGAAAAAGAAGGAAAAACCCCTGCTGAATACGTGGCACATTGGAATAAAAGAGATTATGATGATTTTTCAGCATTTAATATTGATTTTGACTATTTTTACAAAACAAGTTCTTCTGAAAATATTTCCTTTGTTCAAGATGTTTTTAAAAAATTAAATAATTCTGGCCACATTTACGAAAAAGAAATTATTCAATTCTATTGTAACCATGATGAAAAATTCCTACCTGATAGATATGTGAAGGGTATTTGTCCTAATTGTAAAGCAGATGATCAATACTCTGATCTTTGTGAAAGTTGTGGTCGTGTACCTGAGGAAATTACAGATCCTAAATGCGCTCTATGTGGGGCAACCCCTACTAAAGAGAAAACAAAACATTATTTTTTCAAACTCAAAAATTTTGCTGATTCATTAACTAAATGGTTGGATGAGACTCCGCATCTACAAAAAGATGTAAAAAAATATGTCCAAAATTGGATTAAATCTGGATTAATTGATTGGGATATTACAAGGGATATTCCTTGGGGTGTTCCAGTACCTCTTGATGGTGCAGAGGGTAAGGTTTTCTATGGTTGGTTTGATAATCACTTGGCATACATTTCAACTGCTTTAAAATTTCTAAATGATAAAGGAATTGATGGAAAAGAATTTTGGAATTCTGCTGATATCTATCATTTTATTGGAAAAGATATTGTATATCACCATTATCTTTTCTTACCTGCAATGCGATTAGGGCTTGATTCTGAATACAAACTTCCAGATTACATTCCAACTCGTGGACATTTGACTTTGCAATCAAAGAAAATTTCAAAAAGCAGGAATTGGTATATTGGTTTGAAACAATTTTTAGAATATTACCCTGCAGATTATCTTAGATTCTATCTCGTATCTATCAATCCATATTCTCAAGATGATCTAAATTTCGATTGGAATGATTTTACAACGAGAATTAATTCTGAATTAATTGGAAATCTTGGAAATTTTGTAAATAGGGCACTTGGTTTTACTAAAAAAGCATTTGATGGTATAGTTCCAGAACCTGATTCTTTTGATGAAAAAGATTCTGAATCTGAACAAAAAATCAAAAACCTTGCAACTGATGTCGGTGCACTCATGGAACAAAACCATCTTGATAGGGCTTTGAAGAAAATTATGGAATTTTCGTCATTTTTTAACCAATATTTTCAACATAAAGAACCTTGGAAAAAAGGACCTGGAACTGCAAATTGTGTATATCTTTCAGTAAATGCTGCACGAGCATTATCTATAGCGCTTTTTCCTTTCTTGCCTGAATCTTCACAAAAAATTTGGGAGCAATTGGGATTGGATGGTAAAATAAACAAATCTTTATGGAGTGATATGTCCTTGTTGGAAATATCTGCTAATCATCCACTAGGTGATGTATCTCCAATATTTGTCAAAGTTGAAGAATCTGATGTTGAAAAACACAAAAGTCAATTGGGACCTTCTGAATAACTATGAAACCAATCCCTCGAATTTCTACAAGAGGTTACTATGATCTTTCAAGTGGTGTAACGTTAAAAAATAATTCATATTATACATATCCAAAAAATGATTTTAAAAAATTAATCAATTCACAAGAATTTACTATAGTGATTCATGGATTAAGAAATGATAATGCCGGTGCTGTTGCTAAAGTTGTTTTAGCTCAGAAACAATTGCGTAAATTAGGATATGTTCATCCTGTAATTGGTTATAGTTATGATTCAAACACAACTGGTGCTCATTTAATTAAAAATGCAAAACGTTCACTTGTAGTAGGTCGAAAAATTGCAATAAAGAATGGAAAAAACCTTGGAAAATTTATTGAGGATTTTAAAACTATTAGTCCCAAAACCAAGATTAGGCTAATGGGTCATTCTTTAGGATCACAAGTAATTTTGAGTACGTTAGAATATCTTGCAAAAAAGAAACAAAATATTGGAATTGTAGAATCTGCTTATCTTTTTGGTGCATCCATAACTGAGGATGTACCTTCATCAAAAAAATATGGAAAAATTTTACAAAATATGATTAATTCAAAAATTGTAAATCATTATGCTCCAAAAGATGAAGTTCTTTTTTGGGCAAATAATGAGAAATATGTTAAAGGTCCATTGGGTCTAAACGGTGCAATTGGAAAACCTATAAAAAAATATAAACAAAAATTAGTGAAACCAAAAAACCATCGATTTGCAAGTTATGCCCAATTTTTGAACTCTTATCCTTAATTTCATGTATGCTCAGGTCTAGTATGATTCATTCGTTAATTTTTTATATAAAAAATGAAATTCATACTTTATTATGAAAATAAGCGCGGGTCCATCTAATGGTAAATCTATTCTATACCACCTTCATGTTTTAGATGAACAATATGATGTGCCTGCAGATATTTCTGAATACCCTTGTTAACACCTAGAATAGTTTTTAGATTAGAAATATCTGAAAAATATCTATGAATGGAACTGCCTGTGACAATCGTTTCACTGGATATGGGCCGGACAATTAATTTCATGTGACCCATGCGGTTCAGAATTATGTGATAGTTGCATTAAAAATAACAAGCATTGATGTTTTTCTAATTTTCTCGAATTGTTTTTTTAGATTGTTCTTTTATTATATTTAATAATGAATTTGTCAATTCATTTAGTTTGTTTATGTTTGGGATGTTGTTACTCAATAGATTGATTCTCCTTTTTCCCATGATAGATCATACAATGTACTCATCATATCTACAAGAGTTTCAGAATCAGACCACCATGCAAAAGTTTGTCTTGTAGGGTGATTTGCATTTCTCATGAAAATCAAAACCTCTTTTGAATCTTTTATTACAAAACATTTGTTTTCTGATTTCAAGTCACACATTCTAATGTTTTTTTGATCTAAATCTGAAAGAAATTCTGGAATTTGTGATGTTGGTGAAATAATTATTCCCATTTCTGATGATGATTCTTTTACAAAATCAAAAATATCTGCATAATGCATCCTTAGAATATCTGCCATGCTTCCTAATGCCCTAATTGATTCTGTACTTGACATTACCATTTCTTTAATTTTATTTGTAATTGGGCCTGAACCGTGAAGTAATTGCATTTTTTCTGTTTTTGATTCATCTGTCTCTACTGCAAAGAATGGGATTTGTTGCCACATCTCTGACAATGATTCTTCTTTAGTAGCTAGAGTGTCTATTCTCTCTTGTTCTTGTTTGACTAATGTTGTAATTGCTGTTCTCATTTCCATTGCAGTGTATTTGGTAGGGTGAGATAATTCTGCTGTCACCAATCCTAAACTTTGTAATGAATTAACTAGATGATATGTTTCTGTTCTAGGTAACTGCAATGCTTTTGAAACCTCTGAATCTGTTTTAGCGCCATATTTTCCAAGATAAATGAATACTTTGGCTTGACTTTTTGTTAATCCGAAATTAATTAGTTCATTATTGATTTTCTCTAGTGTGATTTTGTGTTTGTACATCGATGTATCTGAATCATTGTCAAATAGATTGATTTGTTCTTTAGTTGCCATTTTTCTAATATCCTTTGGTTTACCTATGTTATACTTGCACGGGAATATTTAAGCGATCAACAATTCCACAGTGGCACTTTACTGAATTTAATTTCACAACTTTTCTGTATGCTCAAAAATAATTAAAACTATGTCTCACTGTCTTTTATGGGGCTCTTCAAAACTTCATAAAGTCTATTTCTTGCAAATCATCATGGTGAAATCCATTAACTTTGTAATTTTAGGAAAACAAGATATTGCATCTGAATTTGGCAAGAAAGGAACTGAAACTGATCTTACTCTTTATGATAGAAAGGAATCTGACATAATCAAAACTTGGGTTGTTCCAAATGGATTTCCAGAAAAAATCCAGCCATTATTCCAAGCAATCAATCTTGCAGAATATGTTATTTTACATGTTGACAAATTAGACAAGTTCACAGGTGAACAAATTATTGCACTAGATTCACTAAAAAAAGAAAAAGGAATTTTATCTCATACTTTTGATGTTGATGAATCTAAATTGGATATGATGATCAAAGGAACTGTTGTTGAAAATTATAAGAAAGTTGATCAAGATAAAATCAAAGAAGAGATGGATAAGTTGGAACCTATCACAAATGAAAATCCTGCTGAATTAGTAATTGATCATTGCTTTGATGTAAAGGGCGTCGGAACTGTAATTTTAGGTAAAGTGACAAATGGTATTGTGAAACAATATGATAACTTGAAATTATATCCTGCAGGGATTGATGTTTTAATCAAATCCATTCAGATGCATGATGATCCTGTAGGTGAATCTATTTCTCCTGCACGTGTTGGACTGGCAGTTAAAGGTGCAAAACCTGATGAAGTTAGTCGTGGAGATGTTATTTCTGTAGAAGGTGCAGTTGATGTTAAAACTGAGATTGAACTTGATTTCCAAAAAAGTCCTTTTTACAAAAGTGATATTGCCGAAAACCAGGGATGTTTGGTAAGTGTTGGTTTACAAATTAAAGCCGCAAAGTTCTCTTCAATATCTCCACTAAAACTTTCATTTGAAAAACATGTTATTTGTAAAAAAGGAGAAATTGCTGTTATCTTAAAACCTGAATCCCCAACAATTAGAATACTTGGAAGTGGAAAAATCTAATAGACTGGTTTAATTAAATCAAAACTTGTTGTTGTATATGGGAGAACCTCTACGTGCTTGTCCTATTTGCCCAAAATGTGGTTCAAAGAGATTTCTCCGACTTCCTGGAGACAAAGTTACTGTAAAATGTCGTTCTTGTGAAAAAATAATTGAAATCTAAATCATAGTTAATATTTGCTGAAACTATGCCAAAACATAGTTTTATAACAATTTACGAAAAGTTATTCCATGAATCCTAGACTATTACAGGCAACAAGTAATCAAACTTTTCAAGATAAAATAGCCAAGAAGAAACAAGGAACCCGCCAGGTCTACAAGTCTATGCTAAACAAGTTTGAGAAATTCTGCATTACTAAACTAGATGATCATATTGAATCCCTTGTTACTGATTTATTGATTCTAAAAAAAGAACATTCAGAATCAGAATTTAAAAATATTATTTATGAAAAGGTGTTGAATCCATACTTATCTTACTTGACTATTGAGGGGATAAAAAGAAGAACACAAACAATGTATTTCAGCGCCGTGAATACTTACTTGAACCATAGGGGTATTTCGTTAAATGATAAGGATAATCGTGATAATTTAGACTTCATAACACAACAAGAAGATGAATTATACGCTTTAACCCTTGAAGATATACAAAAAATCTTCACGGTCATCCCTTCTAGGAAAAAATATCTCTTTTATGCGCTATTGTCCACGGGTTGTCGACCTTCTGAATTATTCCAAGTAAGGAAAAAGGATCTTAGTTTTGAACAAGATAGGATTAGGATTAAAATTTCCTCAATGAATACTAAAACAAGTAGGGCAAGATCCGTTTATCTCACAAAGGAAACGGGTTCCTATCTAATGCCAAATATCAAACATCTAAAAGATAATGATCTAGTTTTTACAAACAATTCTAAAACAAAAGACGTAGTAACAAAAGAAGGGATCTTGTTTGGCACTTGGTTAGACAAGATAGGCTTTGATGAAAGATACGAATCCAACAATAGACGAAAAATTACAATGTATTCCTTTAGGTCTTATTTCTTCGGGGTTTGTGCGGATGTTAATCGAGAAGCATACGCACATAGAATGACAGGTCATGGAGGGTATTTACCTCAATATGATAGATGGGATAATGAAAAGAAACTAGAAGCATTTCTCAAAGTTGAACCATTACTCACGGTTTCTGATGAAGATAGAATCAAAAGAGAATTTGAAACAATCAATGCAGAAAAGAAAGTAATTGAAGGAATGAAAAATGAGATTGAAAAGAAGAATGAAGATAATTCAAGCCTTAGAAAAGACGTTGATGATCTTAAACTTCGATTAGATTTGATAACGGCTTCAAAAGAAAAAAATTCTAATTAAAAATCAAACAATACGCTTAAATTCAAAAGATATTTAGAAAATTCATGAGTAAACCTTTCCGAGATGAAGCAGAAATCTACACATACATAATTAATGCCAAATCTCAGATTTTGTCATTATGTAGCACAGTTGAAAATCTACTTGAAATAACACTAGCAAGTCATTTTTCAATATTAGAAAAGGATTATGAATTATTTTGTAATATGTTTTATCCAAACGAAATTGGATTAACTTTTGGTATTAAGACTAAATTATTTAAAAAATTATTAGAACAAGATGAACCACGATATTTAGTCAAAAACCCTGATTTCATAAATTCCATTGACAGGGTAAGAAAATTAAGAAATAGTTTTGCACATTCTATGAATCAACCAAAATCAAATTTGAAAAAATTCATTGGTAAAAAACACTTTGAACTTGATTATTTAGAATTAGGTAAAATGACATCAAAGCCATTTACCATAGATGATGTTAAAAAAAGATATGATGAGTTAAAAAAAATTATTTTAGAATTGCAACAATTTAACCTAAGAGACGAAAAAAGAAAAGCAATGAAAATTATAAAGAAAACAACTAATCCTTAGATTCTAAATTTCAAAATAATGATAAATTATTTTTTAAAAATGGCATATTTTCAATTATTTCATTATCAATAATTATGAAATGTTGGCAAGATTTACCTATAATTTTTCACGTTTTTGCCTGTTTTGCGACTTGCTAGGCATGGAATGAACCCCTTAACGATTCAAAAATCACTTTGGTAAGATAAACCGCTTTAGATTTGCTTTTAATAATTTATTTGATTATTTAGTTATTGAAGCGAAAACCATACACATTCAATTTGAAATCTGAATTGATTGAGAAGTTCAATAAAAAAATTGGCTATACTTCCAGATCAAAAGCAGTTGAAGAATTGATTAGTAAATACTGTTCTAGTAAAACAAAAGAGGATACACAAAATTGAATCCTAATACTTTTTCTAATTTAATTGAAAATGATTTGAGGGCGCTCATGGTAGAAGAACCCTCAAACCCAAAACAACCGCTAAGGAGTTTCTTATCTTGAGTAACACATTAGAAATTAAAAAAGACCTAGAAACGGTTCATTGTTCCAACAATTCTAACAAACTTTCAAAACCCCTTCAATGTTCATGGTGTCTTAATGACGATAAAAGAAAAAATGGTTTATTTTATAATTGTAGAAGTTTTTACTTTCATCTAAAATATTGTCACTCAAGAATTAATTATCCTGTTAATCCGACATTAAATGAAGCAATAAATGAATTACAAATAATTTCTAATTTACAAACCGCGGGGGAATATCAATAATGTCTAATGAATTAATCCGTATTTGCAACCCTGCTCATAAACCGTATTATAGATTATCTCATAAGAACGATAAACTATTTCCAGAATTAATAATATTATGCTGTTCAAAATGTGTAGATTGGTCGCCCTACAATAAACTTGTAAGGGAACCAATTACAAAATGACGATATTATATTATTGTAAAATTTCTAATTGTGATCAAAGTAATTCCTTAACCACACAAAGGAAATTCTTGTTTTTGCATTACCTCAAACACTTACGCCGTGATTTGAATAATATTGCTAAAGAATTGGGGATAATTGAAAATCCATACCATGAAAACAAATATTCTTTGATTAACGCTTTAGTTGATAATTCAAGGGTTGAGGGTTTCTAAACATGACATTGGAAATTAAATCTTATACTGATTCGGCAATTTCCGATCTATTTCGATCACATTTTAACAGATTCAAAGAGAATAACGCCTACAAGTATGTTATTTTGATTGATTTACAAATTATTCAATCCAGAATAATTGAAATTGATTACAATGATTTCAATGATGAAATTAAGACAATGTTAGAAAGGGAACCGAAAGAAAGGATCCATACTGCGCTATATCGTGCTATTGGCGAAGTATTCCAAATAAGACATGGTTACACCGAATTAGATAATAGAAAACAAGAAAATGCAATTCAATTTCAATTAGTTAATTCTAACTTATTTGAATCTAAAGTATGTTCAAACCCTAACCTAATTCATTATGATAATTATGTTGAAGAAGATTATCAAGATGAGGATAAAATAGACAAGGTTGCAAATGTATTACAAAAAAGAAACAAGTTTGTTACTTTGAGAAACACCGAAGAAATTTTGTTATACAATGGGAAAATTTATGATAATTTACAAGCAGAAACCCTAATCAAAGAAGAAACAGAAAAACTAATTCCTAATTGTTCTAAACATCATAGAAGCGAAGTTATCAGCAAGATAAAGGCGCAAACTTACATGGATATTGAAAAGTTTGATACTGATTCAAATTTGATCACTTTGGAAAATGGAATACTGAACCTTGAAACCCTGGAATTATTACCTCATACACCTGAACATCTAAGCCGTGTTTTATTGCCCGTTGAGTATCGCAAGCCAACACATGAAGATATTGAAAAAAACCTCAAAGATACGTTATTTTGGAAATTTCTAAAAAATTCTTTTACTGTCAATGATAAGTTTAGAAAAAATGATTTTGAAACAGTTTTAGAAATTATTGCTAGTCCGATAGTAAAACGTCATGTTGACGAAAAAGCCTTCATGTTCTTAGGTGGTGGCGAAAATGGAAAATCTGTTTGTTTGGGTTACATTGAATCAATTATGGGAAAAAATAACGTTTCAAGTATCACACTTCAAGATATTTCGGATGATAAATTCATGCGGGCTAATTTGGCGGGAAAATCGGCAAATATCTTTTCTGACCTGGAACAGAATGAATTAAGGCATACGGGCAAAATTAAGGCGATTACCTCAAACGAAGGTATTGAAGTACAAAAGAAACATCAGCAAGGTTTTACCCTTTATCCCTTCTGCAAACTAATGTTTTCTTGTAATAGGTTCCCTAAGGTATTTGATCAAACTCAAGGCTTTTTCAGGCGTTGGATTATAGTCAAATGGGAACGCGATTTTGAGAATGATCCAGAAAGGGTTGAATATCTCAAGGAGAAACTAGCCGACAATCTAGGCGAAAAAACCCTTGTTTTCTCTTGCCTAGTTGGTATTGCTGACCGCCTAAACAAAGAGGGTAAATTTACCCATTCAAAGGATTGGAAAACCATTCAAAAAGAATGGAACGAAAACGCGGATCCTATTGATGATTTTGATTCAAACTATATCATTGATAGTGAGAACCATAAATCAAAACGTGAAACTTATCATTTTTACAAAGAAATTATGTTGGGAAAAGGGGAAACCCCAAAAGGAATGGGGCAATTCTCAAAGGCTTTTGCAGAATATCGTGATGAGTATATCGTAAAAGATAATGGAAAAACCGAACGAGTTTGGTTAAACATTGATTTTAAACGACCAATTCAAACAACATTAAAAGAAATAGATACAAACTAAAGGTTACACTTTTGCTTAACTTTCTTTTCCATATACAATAATCTTCATAACTTGGGATAGTAAAATATAGTAAAGTGTAACCGCATTATCCTAATCAATCAAGTATTGTGATGAATAGTAATGACAACTAATGCTTTTGATTATAATTATCGTTAAACAAGACATTAAGAAGAAGATGAAGGTAAATCGCGCCGAATACTCTATAATTATAATATTGTTAAGAGTGATACATTACATCTAGTAAATGGTAAAAAAGAAAAAAAATTATGACAAACAATGTTAATCATTTTTTTTCATTTATGAATAGAATAGGCGTAAAAGCGTGGTAAGTTGCTAGTTGCAACTTATACTTTTATCAAACCGTAAAAAATACGGCAGAAAAATAATTAATCTCTAAAGTATTCATGATTAAACCGCTATGTTGGGATAATCGTTGTTATCTTCCTTGTTATCCCTGGTCTTAGCATTGTATTTCTTCCACGCCCTGACATCACAAGCCTTTCCCTTTGGCGTATTTCTATAACGTGCTTGTGATATTCTATGACTTGCTTTAGTTAATGGATCTTGATTATCCTTCTTGTGCCATTCCCTTTGATACTCTTTGATTTCGGGTTTAGCATTGTATTGCTTACGCCATTCCCTTTGACGTTCATCCCTATCCCTTAGTTCTTCTTCTGATAATCTAGGAACGCCCGCCATGCTTAATCCGTGCCTAAGTTTGGTAGTTTAGGATCCCATTCATTAGGGATCTTTCTTTTCTCAAGTTCTATTCTTAGTAATTCCTTAGCGGTTCCTATCTTCTGTTCAATTAGGTATGTGCTTGTTCTCATTTCGGGCATGGTTCTATTTTTTAAAACCAATATTGAACCCGTGTTTATTTGGGAATAATATTTCAAAGCCTTTTTTATGATAAATTTTTCATTATGCTTTTCAAAATTGGGTATTGCTTGAATCATTGTATCTAATAGAATATGATTATACTCGAATTTACTAATCCATTCTTGTCGAATCATTCTAAATCTATCATACAATATGAAATTAAAAAACACCTGATTTTTTCAAATTGTAAATTATGCAATATACTTAAGTTCATAATTCATACAAAAAATGTATGGGGTTTTTAGATAAATTCAAGAAAAAGAAATTTACAAAAGATGAAAAAAAAGTGCTTGAAAGTGCTCGTCAGGAATTAAAAAAATCTAAAGAAGATCCAGATGAAGTTGAAATTGTTACAAATCCTAAAGAAATTGCAAGACTCAACAAAATAGAAGAAGACAGGATTAAAAAAATATTGGAAGACAGGACAAGAGCACAACGAAAAGAAGAGTTTGAGAGATTAAAACGAGAAAAAGAAGAAGAGAAGATACTTGCACAAGAAGGAAATTCTTATGAATTTTCACAGAAAGAACAATCCAAAACTTGCTGTGCTCCAAATTGTAATGAAGATAATTTACATTCTCTCAACAGTAAAAATTGTAAATTATGCGGTAAAATTGTATGTGATGCACATATTTTACCTGAGAATCATGAATGTGTAAAACACATCTATGTAAAATTTTTGAGAAAAAAATGGCTTCGTAAATATGGTCTAAATGTTAGTACAGGGAGATACACCGTATCTTGTGATCAATGTAATTATCGTTCTGAAATCATGCGAATTGAAGATGCAGGAGAGAAAAGAGAATTTCACATTAAAAATGGCTGTGATTCTTCTAAAGTATTTCTAGAATTAATGGATGATTAGATTCTAAACCCCTTCTTTAGAAATTATTTGTTTATCGAATGGATGTTTATTCAAATGTTCTTTACAAACAAAGATTTCATCATTTCCCATTGAACCGCCATTATAGAGAATCTTAAAACTTGGTTCCTTCTCACAACAATATCTAACCATAGTTTTTCTTTTTACTTTTTAGATTTCTAGTTTTTCTAATTGGTCTAATGATTTTTTTCTTAACTATTTTTTTAGATTTTTTACTCGTAAATTTACCTTTGATTTTTTCTATCATTGATTTTTCTTTAGGTTTCTTAATTACAAAATAACGCCTAAACTGTCTTCTTAATCCTTCAATATCGGTTCCTCGTATTCTAGGGGATCTTTGGATTGCTTCTTTTGCCGAAGGTGTAAAAGTTGAACTTGTAATTATCATCGAATAGTTTGCACGAAACATCTGTCTTGCCCCTGACGTTTTCAAAACATCTGTGTTAGTTACCTTGTTTTTCCAATTTTTTGTTTGAATTATTATCGTAATTCTTCCTTTTTTTGCTATAAGATCAACCCCTTGATCTGCGCCTTTAGGGGTTTGAATGACACGATACCCTTTCTTTCGATAAAGTTTCCCTACAATCTGTTCAAATTCGTGTCCGTCTAAATTTTTAAAATCTGTTTCAAGACAATACCATAAACTTTTGTTATTTCTATCAATCTTATCTTTGTTAAAAATACCCATAATTGAGATTTACTGTTATGAACTTAAGCATTTTTTAATCTTGTCTTGCAAAAAATAACAATACTGCAAAGAATGGAATAAGACCGCTAGCAAAATGGATTAAATTTTTTCCACTTTCATATTGTTTTTTCACATTTTCACATTGATCAATCCAACCTTTTTGAAGTGTTTCACATTGATTGATATTTACAGAAGCATAATCGCCGACATTCCACGCCAAATCATACACAAATCCACCAACAAAAGACATGAAAATACCCACACCTAATGCGATAAAGAATCCAATTACTAGATTAGACATTAGAACATGAAATTAGATACTATTTCTGATGGCTTTGATTTCTTCTTTTTTGTTATCTAAAATCCAACCATTGATTGCTTGTTGAAAATGAGCATCCCAAGCATAATGTGAGAAAAAATTGTTTGGTGTAACATCTTTGTGCTCATTTAACCAAACTCTTGCAATATCTAGGAAAAAATTTGTAGCAGTATCACAAATATCAAGCAGTTTTTTATTTACATCAAATTTTAGAAAAATTCTATCCATTATTTCGGGATTCGCACGTATTTCGTCTTTGTTTTTGTTTAAAATGAATCCAAATAAAATATAGAAATACACAGTAACAAACATCAATTTTGAGAATTTTTTTAGTTCTTTTTCTGCTTTCCTGTCCCCATACCCAAGAATAGTGCCATACACTTCAATTAGATATGGATAGAGAAAATTACGATAATTATGTGCCAATATATCATCAAACACCTTATCGTATAATGTTCCATTAGGCAAGAAACTTGAAACACTTGAGTAAGGTTTTGTAGGATTTTGATAGATTCCTGCAACCATTGCCTGAATGGTATGCTTTGCTTCTATGTGGTGATCATGGTCTGATGGGAGATATTTATTGTAAATATCATGTCCCGTATACCATTGAAGCCCATTTCTATTTAGTTTCTTTTCAAAGTTCCAAGCACCAGCTTGTTGTTCATAAAAATAATGAACCTCCCTTAATTGTAATTTTATGTTTGCGTGTAAGCTGTTCAAAGAAATTAAATCCAAACCTTTTACAGAATTTTGCGAATTTCTATACTGTGTGATTTCTTGTCTTTCTGCGATACTAGTAGTTTCGATTATTGTTAATAATAGATCCCCTTGAACAGGATCCATCAATTCAAGATATTCATCTATTGTTGATGATGTTTGAGCCCCATTAACAATTTGAGGTTCAATTAATTCGACATCGTTTCCATTCACTTTGAATTTTTTAGCAACAATAGTTATTCCATTATTAAAATAGAATAAGTCGCTTGCTCTATCTCGCAAAGTTTTGTAAAGACCTTTATTGATTTTGGTATTTCGTAAATATTTTCTAATATTTGATTCAAAAATATATGTTCTTGAAGAATTGATAAATTTTTTCAATTCTTCTATTGAAACGATTCCAACTATTGTACGTTCATAAGGCATTTGTTGTTTAAGATGGATTGTTTCTGTTTTGTTTGGGGGAATACCTGAAATATCCAACCAAAGTTGATCCACAATTTGATCAATTCCAAAGACTTTAAGCTTACGAGTTTTTTTAGTAAAATCTACTTTTTTGTTTGTAATATAGAATAACTCTGGTTCAAGTTCTTCATCTTTGATTCTTTTACACAAAATCTTTAAATCTTCACGTTTAATGTCATTGAGATTCTTTTTTAGAAATTTTCTAACATTTTCTTGAAATCCTAAAATCTCTGCTTCACTATGAGATTCGTTGTATTTACATTGAAACAATTGCACTCTCCCCCCACTATCAGGAATGAGGTATGCGTCAATGCCCATATCATTTGAACCATCCACAATTTGATTTCTTACTTCAGATGAACCAGCATCAAAAAGTCTTGTTAAAGCCCATTCGTCAAAATTATCTCCTTTCTCTTTAGGGCTAAGGGTTCCATCCTTTTCAACCTCGTAAACAATGCTCTCTTTTACCGTTTCAGCAAATTGTTCTTTATTTGGTTCTGAGGACTGTGCACTTTGCAATAAAGTATAATTTTCATACGTTCAAATAAACTGGATCATTAAAACCCGTCCTTAGAAATTTGTAAAAATCATTCGAGTCCGTGTAAGTGTGAACTCTTGGATCAAAGCACGAATATCTAGAATTTTAGTATAATAATACTATGATTTGATTTAGTTAATATTTGCAATATTCTTCCCACAATTATGGCAAAAACATGGAAAGATGCCGATATCAGTCTTGATCCGATTAAAGATCAAACAATTGCTGTAATTGGTTATGGAATTCAAGGTGATGCACAAGCAAACAACATGAAAGACTCTGGTCTTAATGTGATAATTGGTCTTAAAGAAGGCGGTAATAGCTGGAAAAAGGCAGAAGCTGACGGTCACAAAGTAATGTCTGTTGCAGATGCAACAAAACAAGCAGACATTGTACACGTATTGATTCCTGACATGATTCAAGGTCAAGTATACAAAGATGAAATCGGACCAAATCTTTCAGAAGGAAAAGCATTG
>ENA-OREN01001636-OREN01001636.1-marine-metagenome-genome-assembly--contig:-NODE-1636-length-25390-cov-11.955003_pt1 | contig 25390 bp, 22 predicted proteins | sample MGYA00248624_ERZ508555 | MGnify/ENA primary metagenome ERZ508555 (study PRJEB26222, sample SAMN06267773) | marine metagenome | isolation source: Saanich Inlet, British Columbia, Canada | place...
TCAATAATCGCAAGCAAAATATTTACAAAATTTTGCTTGGAATCTTTAGAAAAGAGTCGCTTAAGTTGCCATGACCCTTAAATAAATATGATTACTATAATTGATTATGATTCTGGCAATATAGGGTCTATTGTTAATATGATAAAATCCATAGGGTTTGAATCTACTGTCGTTAGAGATTCAAAAGGTTTAGATGGTGCGTCAGCTATTATATTACCAGGTGTTGGGTCGTTTGATACAGCTATTGAAAAACTAAATAAAAGTGAGATGTTTAGTTCGATAATTAATAAGGTTACAATAAATAAAATACCAATTTTAGGTATATGCTTAGGAATGCAATTATTGACTAAAGGAAGCGAAGAAGGGGATGGTCTAAAAGGCTTGGGATTAGTAGATGCGCACTGTTTCAAATTTAACACAAAAGGCTTAAAAGTGCCACATATGGGATGGAATGAGGTGCATGTGAAAAAAAATTCTATTTATTTTGATACAACTATTCAAGAAAGATTTTATTTTGCCCATTCTTATGCTGTTACTTGTAAAAATAAAGCTGATATATTAACAACTACAACACATGGTCATAACTTTACATCATCTTTTCTACATGGTAACGTTTTAGGCGTGCAGTTTCATCCAGAGAAGAGCCACTCTTTTGGTAAAAAATTCTTTGAATCTTTTTTAAAGGATATTGATGCTTAGAGTGCGCGTTATTCCAGTTTTATTGTTAGACCAAGGGGGTCTTGTTAAGACAATTGGCTTTAAGAATAAAATATATATTGGTGATGTTGTAAACGCTATCAAAATATTCAATGATAAAGAGGTCGATGAGATCGTTGTTTTGGATATTTCTGCAAGTAAATCTAAATCTGAACCTAATTATCAGATTATTAAAGATATAGCATCAGAGTGTTTTATGCCACTATCCTACGGTGGTGGTATAAATTCATTATCACAAATGAGTAAGATATTTTCTATCGGAGTTGAGAAGATAGTTTTGAATCAATCATTGCTAAATAATAGATCATTTATTTCTAAGGCAATTGACTTATATGGCTCTCAAAGTATTGTTGCATCCGTCGATATTAAAACTAATTTTTTTGGAAAATACAAGGTATATGATTATATAAAAAAGAAAGCAGTCTATTTACCTGTTGAAAAATATATTCAGCATATTGAAAATATTGGTGTAGGCGAAATACTTGTGAATAACGTTTCTTTAGATGGAACAAGATTAGGTCCTGATATGCAGATTATTAAAAAAATCGATCAAGAGACAACACTGCCAATAGTCTATTGTGGTGGAGTAGGCTCTTTCCAGCATATAGTAAAAATGGTTAAGGCAGGAATTAGATCTATTGGTGTAGGTAGTTATTTTATTTTGTATGGTAGACATAAGGCAGTATTAATTAACTATCTAACAAGTGAAAAAATAAATGTATTAAATGCTATTAAGGTTAATTCATGACTACAGAATATAAAATATGTAATAGATGTGTTTTAGATACAACAGTTAAAGATATTGTATTTAACGAAAAAGATATTTGTAATTATTGTACCAAGTACTTAAATAAAGTTAGAGGACGGGGGGCAATAGCTGACCACATAGATGTTTTAATTGGCCAGATAAAGAAATCTGGTAAGGGGCATGAGTACGATTGTATATTTGGACTATCAGGCGGACTAGATAGCACTTGGGGCTTAAAGGTTTTGGTTGATCATGGATTAAGGCCGCTAGTAGTGCATATGGATAATGGTTGGAATTCTGAGTTAGCACAAAACAATATTTACAATATTGTTGAAAGGCTTAATGTTGATTTATACACGCATGTTGTGAATTGGGTTGAGTATAGAGATTTAATGCAATCATTTTTTGACGCTGATGTGATAGATATAGAATTGCTAATGGATCACGCAATGGTAGGTGCTATGTATCAACAGGCTGGCAGGCACAACATCAAATATATTTTAACCGGTCAAAATATGTCTAATGAGGGCATGGGTATGCCTAAAGGGTGGAATTGGTATAAATATGATAAAGCAAATATAATCGATATTTGGAAGAAGTTTGGTGGGTTGAAAAAAATAAGAACATATCCATTTTTTGGAACAATTAATTGGCTATATGCCAAATATTTTAAGAAAATAGAATGGGTAAGGTTTTTAGATTACTTCGATTTTGATGATAGCAAGGCAAAAGAAATACTAATACAAGAATACGGGTATAAAACATATAAACATAAGCACTATGAATCAATTTTTACAAGATTTTTTCAAGGATATATTCTCCCTAGAAAATTTCATGTGGATAAAAGAAGGCTTCATCTATCAAATATAATATTATCAGGTCAAATCACTAGAGATGAGGCGTTAAATATTTTAGATACCCAGCCTTATCAGAGTGATGTGGACTTAAGTCAAGATATAAATTATATAACAAAAAAAATGGGATGGAGTGATTCTTATTTAAGTGAATATATTAGTCGCTTACCTGTAAGTCACGATAAATACAAAACAGAAATTCATTTATTAGACTTTATGTTGCGTGTAAAAAAAAACCTGTGGAGGTAATTATATGAAGATTAAAATAGCGGTAGTAGGTTGTGGTCGTATTGCAGAAAAACATTTTGATGCAATACGACAGTATCAAGATCACATAGAGTTGGTGGCTCTATGTGATCTTGATAAGAAAAAACTGGATCAGCACGCTATTAGCCTTAATGTGGACGGCTATAGTTCAATGGCAGATATGTTGCACCATGTAGAGATTGATGTGGTGGTAATTTGTACTCCTAGTGGTTTGCATCCAGATCAAACAGTGCTTGCAGCAAATCATAGTATTCATGTAATAACAGAGAAGCCAATGGCGACTCGTTGGAAAGATGGCTTGCGCATGGTGCATGCCTGTGATGCTGCAGGTGTGCATTTATTTGTGGTTAAGCAAAATCGTAAAAACAGCACGCTACAATTATTAAAGAGGGCTATTTTAGAAAAGAGATTCGGAAAGATTTATATGGTCCACTTTAACATTTTTTGGACTAGATCCCAAGAGTATTATGATTCAGCAAAATGGCGAGGAACCTGGGAGTTGGATGGAGGAGCATTTATGAATCAGGCTAGCCACTACGTAGATCTTGTTGATTGGCTCATTGGCCCTGTAGACAGTATACAGGCGATGACAGCAACACAAGCACGCGATATTGAGGTTGAGGACACTGGTGTAATGAATATTCGTTGGCGCAGCGGTACATTAGGCTCAATGAGTGTCACCATGCTTACATATCCAAAAAATTACGAAGGATCTATTACTATTATTGGTGAGAAAGGAACAGCTCGTATTGGAGGAGTAGCTGTAAATGAAATAGAGACATGGGAGTTTGAAGATAATATGGACTATGATGATAAAATTAAAAGTGCTAGTTATGAAACAACTTCTGTATATGGTTTTGGCCATGCACTTTATTACAAAAATGTGATTGATGTTTTACAATGTAAGGAAGATCCTGAAACTGATGGACGTGAGGGGTTAAAATCATTGGAGATATTGATTGCTGCATACTTGTCTGCAAGAGATGGGAAAACAGTGTCATTACCACTTGAGTATTGATCGAATATGTACAACATATTAATATTTGGATATAATTTTACGCATAAGAAAAGTGAAGATTTTATCCATATACTCGAAAAAAATTCTATAAAAATTGTTGCATTTGTAGGTGCTAATGCTGTAGATCTTAAGATAAATAAGAAAATTTATACTAAAAATATACCGAGATATGCTATCTATCATCCAAAAGAGTTGTGTAAAAAATACAATATACCTTTTTTTGAGAATGCACATAATTCTGAAAATATTAAAGAAATTGTGGAAAATACAAAAGCAAACATAGGAATAATATCTGGTGCCAGGATTATAAAAGACGATATTATTAATCTGTTTCAATATGGGGTAGTAAACTTTCACCCTGGTAAAATTCCTATAGCGAGCGGATTAGATGGCTTATTTTGGAGTATCTATAAAGGGGTCTACCCATGTGTCACAACACATTTAATTGATAAAAAAATAGATGCTGGTGAGATAATATTTACTAAGGAAGTAATAGTTGATGAAAACGATAGAATAGAAGACATAAAGCATAGAATTTCATTAACTGAAAATAGCGAGCTGGAAAAATTGTGTCTTCAGTTTTTAAAGCAAGGTAGAAAAATTAAATCAGTGCCTATTAATAATTATATATTTGCTAATAAATCAATGAATGTAGAGTGTCAGAAAAGAGTTATAAGTAAATTTGAAGAGTGGAAGCGAGATATAGTTAGTAGATACTTGTGCAAGAATTAGTTATTATTGCAAGAATATTTTCTGGAGTCGAAATTGCTTTAAACTCCAGCCATTGGCACCATACAGGGAGCCCTGCTTATTATAACTTTATTCGTAAGATTGATTCAAGCGATGAATTTGTATGCAAATTTTATCTTTTATCACCCACTATAATTGGTAGTAACAAACGAAGAGAGATATTATTTGATAATTTAAGTACTGTTGCTAAAATTATCCCATATTATTCTTTTCCATTGTCTAAGTACTTCCCTTTCCTTAAGAAGATAGAATTTTTTTACAATAAAATTAGACAATATTCTCTAATTCTCATGGAAACTCGCCACTCTCAATATTATTACATTGATAGGGATAATATTTTATTGAGTTTTATTTTACTTGTGACATCTAAGTCTAGTTTAGTTTTCACTAGATTACTAGGAGTAACAGAGGGACTTTATAAACATTTAACATGTAGAAATAATATTTATTCTAGGATTATTCGATGGACTTTTGGTAACAATAGGGCGTATTTTATTTGTACAAATGACGGTTCTTTTTCTGAATTAGTACAGCGCAATATTGGACATGATAGATTTCACCTGCTTTTTAATGGAGTAAATAAATCTTTTTTACCTGTGTTGAGGTCGAATTTTAATAAATATAATGAACAAATAATTATTTCTTATGTGTCAAGAATAGCGCTAAATAAGGGGCACATTAACTTTATTAATTCTTTAAATAAAGTTGTAAATCACGACAACTTAGTCGTATATATAGTTGGTGATGGCGATCTAAGAGGTCAATGCCAAGATTTAGTTAATAAATATAGATTAAATGATACTGTGTTTTTTACTGGAAGCGTAAGCCATAAAGAAGCTATGAAATATCTCGCTAATTCCCATATTTTAATTTATATTAATTATGACGGCTCTTTTGGTAATAGTATTCTAGAAGCGGCCCAACTCGGATTGCCGATAGTTACATTAAAACATACTGGAGTCTCGTCACGTGATTATCCTTTTTTTGAGTTTATTGATAATGATTTCAATATTGAAGATAATTTAACAAACTTTATAGAGAAATTTATAATTAAAAAAAATGCACTATATGCCTCTATGTCTAAAAAAAGTATTAATTTTTCTAGAAATTATCTAGTTAGTTGGGATGATCGTATTGATGCTGAGCTTGATATTATAAAATCCATATGCAAATCTAAAAAATGAAAAAAAATTTGGATATAGTTTTTTTGTTACCACGTTTCTCAGGAGGAGGTGCAGAACGAGTTATTATTAACCTATTAACAGAGCTCCATAATCGCGGATATTTAGTTGGAATTATGGTCTTTGATAAAAGTGGCCCACTTCTTTCCTCGGTTCCGCATGATGTTCGAATATATGATTTATGTACAAAATCACTAAGGTCTTCAATTGTGCCACTTTTACAAAAAATACATCAATTAAGGCCAAAAGTTATTTTCTCTACTTTTGGCTATATAAACGTAGCCTTATTAATTTTCCGACGATTCTTGCCAAAAAAAACAAAAATATGGATTAGAGAAGCAAACTTGCCATCAGTTAGCTTGGCTAATAACTCTTGGCCAAGACTAATGACTGTTCTTTACCGATTTTTCTACAGAAAGTCCGATAAGCTAATTTGTTCTTCAATTGTAATGAAAAATGAATTTATTTTAAATTTTTTAGTTACTGACCACTTGATAGAAGTACTTCCTAATCCTGTAGATGTGGACAAAATATACGCTTCTTCTGTGCCTAAGAAGTGTTTTGATAAAGACGGAGTGCGATATGTTGCTGCTGGAAGGTTGGTATACCAAAAAGGCTTTGATCGCCTACTGTATTGGTTTAGCAAACTAAGTAATAAGAAGTCGACACTTGTAATTTTGGGCGATGGTAATCTCAAGTCTGAGTTAATAAAAAAGTCCGAATTATTAGATATACAAGATCGAGTTAAATTTTTAGGATTTTGCGATAATCCATGGCAATGGTATGCTGGTGCAGATGTATTTTTACTTTCGTCGCGTTGGGAAGGTATGCCTAATTCAGTATTAGAGGCTTTAGCTTGTGGTACCCCGGTTATAGCAACAGAAGAATCTGGTGGAATTAGAGAAATTACTAGGTATAGCAAAGATGATAGTGTTGTTGTAGCAACTGAGAGTCAATTTATTCATGCAATGAATAAAGTAAAAATACAAGATAAAAATATTCAGCTCAGTTCGCTCTTGCCGAGTAGATATGAAAAAAAAAATGTAACCTCTATTATCGAAATTTGGTTATCCGACCTACCATAGTTAGATTGAATAATTTAAGTAAAATTTGATACGCCCCCACCTCTTTGATTAAGTTTAAAATAACTTTCATCAGTTTCGACTTCTCCTTTTAGTGGAGATTGACCTTAGTAACGCTCAAATATGTTAAGCCTGATACTTATTAGTGCTTTAATCTCGATAATTGTATAGGTATAATGCTAGATAATTTATCTTAATAGCCTGAAAAATACATAGTTAGTTAAATAAATATAATGAAGATATCTGTAATTATTCCTTCTTACAATGAAGAGGAAACAATACTCGAAGTTTTGCGTGATATTCACCAGCAAAGTATAGAAAATATTCAGTTTGAAGTGATTGTAGTTGATGATGCATCTACAGATGATACGTCAAAATTACTAAAAGGGACCCCTGATTTTTATGATAAATATATTAAATTAGATACTAATGGTGGAAAGGGTGCCGCTATTAGAGCAGGATTAAAGGAAGCTACGGGCGATTATATTCTTTTCCAGGATGCGGATCTTGAATATAGCCCTAATGAATATGGAGATTTATTAAAACCTATATTGTTGTTTGATGCAGATTTTGTGATTGGCAGTAGATTTTTAGCTCCTAAATTCACTAGAATTGCATATTTTTGGCATAAGGTTGGAAATTTTATTATAACATTTTTATTTAATGTAGTGAATAACACTACTTTTACAGATATTTATAGTTGCTATGTTCTTTATAAGAGAGAGTATATCGATCCAGATGCCTTGCGCACTAATGGTTGGGAACAACAGGCAGAGATACTGACAAAAGTAGTTGGTAGGGCTAGTAATATTTATGAAGTCCCTATTTCGTATCATGGCAGAACATATGAAGACGGAAAAAAAATACGCGCACGACATGTTTTTTCAGTTATATATTCAATTATTAGATTTCGACTGATTCGATAATTTACTGAGTTTTTAAACAATGATTTTTAAACATCTAAATAAGAATACGAGAGAAATTTGGTTTATTGCTACTCTTCTTCTTATAGCTGTATTGACCATGGTGCCATGGTATCCTGATTTTATTCAAACTATCAGTGCTGATGAAGCATATTCTTATGTTTATCACGAGATTTATGTCCGTAGATTGGACTGTGGCTATGACATGTTTTGCTTATTTGGAACATGGGGTTTCTGGTATTGGCCTATTTATCATCCAGATAGTTATAACATGTTAATTTTATCCCATATCTATGTTTCAATTATTATTGTGTACTCATTGATACACATATCTTCATGGAATATTGACTCATATTTAGCTAGATCTATAATTATTGTCGGCATTATGATGCTGTTGGCAATTGATTTAGATGCTAGAATTTTTCTTGTTAATATACTATTTCTTATCTTATTCAAGAGTTATTTAAATACTGGAAAAATCTTTCCGATGGTACTAACTCTTACTGTAATTTCCTTTTCTTTTTTCGTTAAGCCGACATTTGTTTTAATTGGAATGATAACAGTCATAATGGCTACTTTTATAGAGTTAACTAGAACTCATAAAATACCATTAGTGGCTTTTAGCTATTTATTACTTATTGGTTTATTTACATATTTATCTGGAATGGGGATCATGTCTATTCCAGATTATTTATTAAAATCAATTATATTTTCAGTATCTTATGCAGAAGTTTTCTCCCAGTATGGCCCTAAAGAAGATTTATTGGTATTTATTGTATTGTCATTAATTTTTGCATGGATCGTTGTAAAGATTGAATGGAGGCAGGGCCGTATTCAGAAGTATTTATTTATAGCTGGGTATGCACTTATAGTCATGATTATATATAAGTCTTCATTTACTAGACATGATGGTCAGCATGTAATGCATGGATATATAGCTCTTGTTACTGGAGTAATAAGCTATGTGATTGCAAGCATAGGAGTTTATCCTGGAAAAAAATATTTGAAAGACTATATTAAAAAAAATAAAAAGTTATTAGTAGTTTTCATTATTGTTTTTGGTGTTACAGGGTCGATGTTTTTATCTCGTCACCCTAGTATATATCAGGGAAAAATAGAAAAGCTTAATACTAATGTTGAAGCCGCAATAGATGTTATTTCTGGAGGCGATATGCTGCTTAGTCTTCATCAGAAAGCAAAAAATATTATTATTAATGATTTTCCAGTTGACACAGTGCCTGGTAGTGTATTGCTATGGGACGATCTCCAAACTATAGGATTTGCACATGAATTAGATTTGGTATTGATTCCAACTGTAGCATTGTCAGGAGTTGTTCATCATAGATTTGAAAAAATAAATTCTGATTTTTTAAAATCAGATAAATCTCCAGACTATATTTTGGCTAGTAAAAATTCAATCTATCCTGGTCGATCAGTGATTAGCATAGTGGAAAACTATAAATTTGATAAGAGCAATCAATCATTTTTGCAGCTTAAAAAAAGACAGAATAAAAATGAAATAAATATTAAAAATATTAGAAAGATAGATGGTAAATTTAATCAAAAAATTAATGTTATAGATCTGTCAGATAAAATATTATGGGTTGATATTAAAATCAGCAAGACGATTGTAGGTGAGGTGATAGGGTTGGCGTATAAACTCCCTCATTTTTTTATAGAAATTGAAAGAGTAGATGGGTCAATAGATAGAGTGCCAATGATTGCCTCACTTAATAAGGATGGCTTTGTATTATCATGGAGTGGCATTAGTCTTTATGATATTCTGAATAGAGGTAATTTATTGGAAAATTCTCCAGTCCGTAACTTTACTTTAAGGACAGAAAGCGATCTTTCTTTATATTATGATCCAAATTTTATTGTCAATATTTCGAATATTTCATACTGATATTTCGATGAGCCTGTTAGAAAATGCTTTGTATTGATGATATTGATTTATCTTGTATTGATACCAAGTAGCATTCAAGGGTGTGAATAAAATAATGTATTAAATTTTTATAAAATTGGAGGCATTTCGACCTAAGAGTTTATATATGAATAATCAGAATAAAATAAATAAAATATTATGGGTGGCCTTATTCGCATATTCTTTTTTGAATATTGCACTTCTTCTGTATGTTGATTCGGGAAAGCATCTTACTGAAGGAGCTGATGCAGGAACGTGGTACAACCCAGCAATTGCATTATTAAAGTATGGATCCTTTGTTACTTTAAATTCGCCAGAGATTCTTATGACATATCGAGGACCATTGTATCCGATTTATGAGGCCATGATGTTGTGGATTAGTAACGGAGAGATGTTGTCGATTATAGTTGGGCAAATTGCAATGTTATGGATTACAGGTGTATTTGTGGGGCGAATAGTGGAATTGTTTTTACCTACATATAGAAATGCAGCAATATTGCTCATTGTATTTAACCCTAATGCTTTGGCGATAGCTCATCTAATACAAAGTGATACTATGTATGCAATGTTTATAGTATTTTCTATGTGGAGTTTGTCAAAATATATGGTAAGTAATAATAAATTGAAATGGATACTGATTACCAGTATATTTTTGGGAGCAAGTTGTCTAATTAGACCAACTGCACAATACATTATATTGCTTTTGCCTATGATACTTTTTATAATTAATACTTTTTATAGGTATAAGAATGCCCTAATGAAAAGTTTTGTACATGGATTAATTGGTATCATCACTTCTATCCTTGTGATCCTTCCTTGGGTTCTGCATAATGAGAAAGCTGGTTGGGGATATGTATTAGTGACCCCTCAAATTAAAACAGTTTACTTACGTGATAATGTTGTTTGGGCGGAGAAAAAATTCCATAATATATCCATGGATGATGCATTTGATAATATACTTAAGAGTCAAGAAGCATATGTTAGGTATAGGGGCGAGGCGTGGAAAAACCTAAATGAGGAAGAGAAGTTTAGTGAGTTAGTTGAGTTTTATTGGGAAAAATTTATATCATACCCAGCCTATGTATTATTGGCCGCATATATAGATAGTTGGATTGATTTTTTTGGAGGCGGTGGCAGCGTGAATTTCCATAATTTATTATCTATTGAGACCGTTAAAACTATAGAATTAAATAAGACAGGAGTCTACTCTAGTAGACTAGATGCAATTTTTGAATCTTTATCAAATGCACCCATGCAAGTTGTACTAATTTCATCTTTATCTTATCTATATGTAATTGCACTAAGAGTGCTGGGTTTATTAGGAATACTTGAAATGATTAAAAGAAAGAGGTATTCCTTACTTTTTGTTATCATTGGTTTGATTGTATATTTTGCCATGACAGCATTGTTTGTTGGTAATTCACGTTATCGTTTACCGGTAGAGGCTGCCTTTGTTATACTGGCTTTATATGGTGCATCATTCGTTAAAAATATCAAAAAACAAAAAACATGAATAAAAAAAATATTTTAATTTTTATTGTTGCATATAATGCCGAATCTCATATTGAAAATGTTTTAGATCGGATACCTAGAAAATTATTAAGTGATAAAAGGTACAATATAAAAATTTTAATTATTGATGATTCTTCCGTAGATGATACCGTTAATCTGTCTAATGAGTATATTGTAAAAAACTCTAGATTACCTATTACTATTTTTAAAAATCCAGAAAATCAAGGGTATGGTGGTAATCAAAAAATTGGTTATTTTTATATGCTAAAAGAAAATTTTGATATTGTGATACTCTTACATGGAGATGGGCAGTATGCGCCAGAATACATTCCTGAATTGATAAAACCAATTTTGAAAAATGAAGCTGATATTGTTTTTGGATCAAGAATGATTAATAAGAAAGAAGCGCTAAAAGGTGGCATGCCTCTGTATAAATATTTTGGTAATCAAATCTTAACTGCTATACAAAATAAATTACTAGGTTCTGACTTGTACGAGTTTCATTCTGGCTATAGAGTTTACAGTAGAAAGGTAATTGAAAAAATTCCGTTCCAATTTAACTCTAATGATTTTGATTTTGATACTGACATAATTATACAGGCTATAGATAACAACTTTAGAATAAAAGAAATATCAATACCGACATTTTATGGAAATGAAATATGTAATGTTAATGGTATTAAGTATGCATGGAATATTGTAAAAAGCACAATTATGTCTAGGATACAGCACAAAGCACAATTATTCTATAGCCCCAAGTTTGATTATGAAAAAGATAATAATTTTTACACCGATAAAACTTCATTTGATAGTAGTCATAAATTTGCTATAGATCGGGTCAATAAAAACTCTACGGTTATTGATATAGGGGCTGGTCCAGGGGTAGTTGCTAGAGAGCTGCTTAAAAAATCGTGTATTGTTTATGGTATAGATGAATATGTTCAAGATAAATTAGCTGACTCATGTAAAGGCACACAGAAGATAGACTTAGACTTTATCGATAAAAATACATTTGATTTTAATGAGAAAAAATTAGATGTGATTTTGTTGTTGGATATTATAGAACATATAAAAGATGCGGATAATTTTTTATATGTACTCCGTAATAGGTTTGCATATTACAATCCAAAAATGATTGTTACTACAGCAAATATAGCATTTTTAATCATGCGTGTATCTTTATTTTTTGGCATGTTTCAATATGGAAAAAAAGGAATTCTCGATAAAACTCACACTAGGCTATATACTTTTTCATCACTTAAAAGATTGTTAAAGGATGCTGGATACGTGGTAGAAGAATCTAGTGGTATTCCAATACCTTTCCCACTAATATTCGGAGAAAATATATTTTCTAGATTTTTGCTATCAGTTAACAAATTTTTTATTAGAATAAATAAAAGGATTTTTTCATATCAAATTGCTATAACAGTCAGAATGCTGCCAACGTTAGATCTCTTACTGGAGCGTTCATCTCTAGAGGGGAAGGTTTCCGGTAATAATGTACATACAGGCGGATAGTTGTTGTGGCTATTTTAGTAACGGGAGGTGCGGGTTTTATAGGTAGTAATTTTGTTATGGATTGGATATCACAGTGTAAGGAAACTGTTATTAATTTAGATAAATTAACTTATGCTGGTAATACAGAAAATTTAACCGTACTTAAGGATAGTCCGCACTATATTTTTTCGCATGGTGATATAGGGGATGCACGATTAGTAGATCAATTACTTGCAAAACACCAGCCACGGTATATCGTAAATTTTGCGGCAGAGTCACATGTTGACCGATCAATTCACAGTCCAGAAGAATTTATTCAAACAAACATAGTATCAACATTTCATCTACTAGAGTCGGCACGTATTTACTGGGGCGATTTAAAAGGCAAAAGAAAAGATAATTTTCGTTTTCTACATGTTTCTACAGATGAAGTGTACGGATCCCTTGAGCCTACTGCCTTGCCTTTTACGGAAGAGCATTGTTATAAGCCAAATAGCCCTTATTCGGCAAGCAAAGCAGCAGCTGATCATTTGGTGCGTGCATATCATCACACATATGGTTTGCCAACGCTTACTACAAACTGCTCTAATAATTATGGCCCTTACCAGTTTCCAGAGAAGTTAATTCCTTTAGTTATATATAATGCTTTGGCAGGAAAAGATATACCTTTATATGGAGATGGACAGCAGGTTCGTGATTGGCTATACGTTAGCGATCACTGCAGTGCAATTCGTCGTACACTTGAGGACGGATCAATAGGAGAGGTTTATAATATTGGTGGCCTTAATGAAAAAACTAATGAAGAAATTGTTGGTACAATTTGTAAAGTACTTGATGAGGTTTCCCCTAGAAGAGATAATTGTTCATATAAACTCCAAATTAAATATGTGGAAGATAGGGCGGGCCATGATAGCCGTTATGCTATTAATGCTGATAAAATTAGAAATAACTTGGCGTGGAGTCCGGAAGAGACCTTTGAAACAGGTATTCAAAAAACTATTGAATGGTATCTTGATCAACAAGATTGGGTTGAGAATATAACTAGTGGAGCTTATCTTGATTGGATAAAAAAGCACTACTGATGAAAATATTGTTATTAGGCGTTAATGGTCAGATTGGTTGGGAGCTTCAAAACTCATTGGCTTCGTTGGGGCAACTAAAATCTTGTGACCGTGATATGGCAGACTTAGAGGACCTGGATAGCTTAAGAAATATTATTCGTGATTATAAGCCGAATATTATAGTTAATGCTGCTGCATATACTGCTGTAGATAGTGCAGAGTCTGAAAAAAATAAGGCCTATCGTATAAATCATAAAGCTGTTAAATTTTTAGCAGAAGAATCAAAATATCTAAATGCATGGTTAATTCACTACTCTTCAGATTATGTTTTTGATGGAAAAAAAATAGGACCCTATACTGAAATAGATGCCCCAAATCCACTATCTGTGTATGGTATGAGTAAATGGAAAGGTGAACAGTCAGTCATAAAGAGCGGTTGTAAATATATTATTTTTCGCACTAGCTGGGTATATTCATCTCGTGGTAAAAATTTTGTTAAAACTATGCTGCGCTTATATAAAGAACAGAAAAGTTTAAAGGTGGTTGATGACCAGATTGGCAGTCCAATTAGTGCAGAATTAATTGCTAATATTTCAGCTATGTGCTTATATCGTGTATTTTATGATACAAATTTTAATAAAAATAAAAGTGGTATCTACCATCTTGCATCTGCAGGAAAAACAAGTTGGCATGGTTTAGCAAAATATATTTTTGAAAAATCAAAAAGTTTTGAAGATGCTTTTATAATCGACGCTAAAAATATTTTCCCAATTAGCGCTTCAGAATATTCTCTTCCAGCAAAGAGGCCGTATAATTCTTTACTAAAAACACAAAAAATATATAATACGTTCGGGATTTTTATGCCTCATTGGAAAATAGCGCTTAATAGGCTCTTGCAAGAGCTCTATTTACATAAAGAGTCATGAAAAGAAAAGGTATTATTTTAGCTGGAGGTTCTGGTACACGCTTATATCCAGCTACTCAGGTTGTGTCAAAACAACTACTTCCAGTATTTGATAAGCCAATGATATATTACCCCCTTTCGACTCTAATGTTAGCTAATATTAGAGAGGTGCTTATAGTATCTACTCCACAAGATACACCGAGATTTGAAGAGTTATTTGGTGATGGATCGGCATGGGGGCTGGAGATTAGTTATGCAATACAGCCATCGCCAGGCGGTCTTGCTCAGGCTCTTATTATCGGTGAAATTTTTTTATCTGGTTCACCATCTGTATTAATACTTGGTGACAATATTTATTATGGTCATTCATTGTTGGAGCTACTTCAAATCGCCAATAAACGAGTATGCGGAGCTACTGTTTTTGCATATCATGTTAAGGATCCTGAACGATATGGAGTAGTAGAGTTTGATGAAAATGGAAAAGCAGTTAGTTTGGAGGAAAAGCCAAAAAAACCTAAATCTAATTATGCAGTTACAGGATTATATTTTTATGATAATAATGCTGTAGAATATGCAAAAAAAATAAAACCATCTTCTAGAGGAGAGCTGGAAATCACCGATATAAATCAAATGTATTTAGAGAATGACTCTTTACTGGTTGAGAGCATGGGTAGAGGATATGCATGGTTAGACACTGGCACACATGAGAGTCTTATTGAAGCGCATCATTTTGTGCAGACTGTTGAAAATAGACAAGGCTTAAAAATTGCCTGCCTAGAAGAAATTGCATATCAGAAAAAATGGATCGATTTGGCGCAACTTAAGAAATTAGCCTTACCATTAGCAAAAAATAATTATGGTCAATATTTAATGAAAATTATCAATGAACAAGGTTGATAAATGAAAGTTACTAGATTGGCTATCCCTGATTTATTGTTGATAGAGCCACAGGTATATAATGATGAGCGAGGTAATTTTTTTGAAAGTTTTAATCAAATTAAATTTGAAGAAATTATAGGGAGTAATATAAATTTTGTTCAAGATAATCAATCGTACTCAACTAAAGGAGTTTTAAGAGGTTTACATTATCAATCTTCTCCAATGGAGCAGGCTAAACTAGTAAATGTAACACATGGAAAAGTGTTTGATGTTGCTGTAGATATTAGAAAAAATTCTCAAACGTATGGACAATGGGTTGGTAAAATCCTCTCTTCAGAAAACAGAAGGCAATTATGGATTCCTGAAGGATTTGCACATGGATTTTTAACTTTAACTGATTCTGCATCACTTTTCTATAAAGTGACAAACTATTATTCAAAGAGTTGTGAGAGGGGTATATTTTGGAATGATTCCGATATAAATATTCATTGGCCGAATGTCGATAAACCGTTATTATCCAGTAAAGATGCTAATGCAAAATTTTTAAGTGATATATGATTTATGGGATCAAGCAAATGATTAATAGTAGAAAAACAATAATAGAAGAGTCTTCAGATTCATTGGCTTCTAGTCGTGATCAATGGATTAAGGGAAATAGTTACTTCTATAGTAATGACTATTCTTATATGAAATTTCTTGTAGGAGAGGGGAAGAGAATATTAGAATTAGGTTGTGGTACAGGGGAGCTCTTAAATGTTTTGAATCCTTCTTACGGGGTAGGAGTTGATTTAAGTGAGAATATGGTTTCTATTGCAAAAAAAAAATACCCTAATCTTGAATTTATCAAAGGCGATTTAGAGGATGAAAATTTAATTGCATTGTTAAAAGACCCATTTGATTTTATTATTCTTTCAGATACTATTGGATTTCTAGATGATTGTGAGGACGCTTTTTCAGGGCTACACTCTCTTTGCACTCAAGATACACGCTTAATTATTTCTTATTATTCATGGCTCTGGCAACCTATTCTAGCTTTAGGAGAGAAAATTGGTTTAAAAATGCCGTCAGTTGAAATGAACTGGCTATCTACCAAAGATACTATGGGGTTTTTGAAATTATCTGATTTTGAACCAGTTAAACGAGAGTGGCGACAGTTAGTGCCGCGTAAAATGTTTGGTTTAGGTGAGCTAATTAATCGTTTTATTGGTACCTTGCCATTGGTTCGTCATTTTTCACTTAGAAACTATATAGTTGCTCGGCCAGTACGTCTTGTAGGGCTGAGTAATCCATCTTCGACTGTTTTAATTCCTTGTCGGAACGAAAAAGAAAATATAGAAAATGCAATAAAGAGGCTCCCAGATTTTTGTTCAGATATAGAGATTCTATATGTTGAGGGTGGCAGTCAAGATGGAACTTTAGATGAGATATATCGTGTAATCTCAGCTTATCCTGAAAAAGATATAAAGGTATTAGTTCAAGATGGGACAGGAAAAGGTGATGCAGTAAGAAAGGGGTTTAAGCATGCGCGTGGGGATATTTTAATAATTTTAGATGCAGATCTTACAGTTCCTCCTGAAGATATTCCTAAGTTTTATACTGCCCTTGTTAGTGGTAAAGGCGAGTATATCAATGGCACACGTCTTATTTATCCTATGGATAATCAGGCAATGCGCTTTCTTAATTTTTTAGCCAATCGTATATTTTCTGTACTTTTTACTTGGTTGTTGAATCAGAGATTTACTGATACTCTTTGTGGTACCAAGGCATTAACCAAAAAAAACTATGAAAAAATTGTTGCAAATCGTTCTTACTTTGGAGATTTTGATCCTTTCGGAGATTTCGATCTTATATTTGGCGCTACTAAATTAAATCTAAAGGTGATAGAAGTGCCTATTCGTTATGCAGCAAGAGAATATGGGGAAACACAAATATCTCGCTTCCGTCATGGCTGGCTTTTATTGAAAATGGTGATTTTTGCCTATAAAAAACTAAAGATTGTTTAAATGAAAATTGAAGATTATCAAGAATGTTGGGATAAAAAGCCTATTTTGAGAGCGGTTTACGGTGATTTATATCAAAAAATTGAAAAAGCTGTTATTACAGGAGATACTTTAGAGATTGGAGGAGGAATTGGAAATTTAAGAATTGGTAGGGGTAGAATAATTAAGAGTGATATTCAACATTATTCCGGCGTTGATGTGGTTGCTGATGCACAACAATTGCCATTTGCTAGCGGGGTATTTTCAAATATTGTGCTATTTGATGTGTTGCACCATTTGCAGTGCCCGTTACTTTTCTTTGCTGAAGCGAAGCGTATTTTGAAGCCAGGTGGTAGAGTGATTATGGTAGAGCCAGGCATTACCCCTATCAGTAAACTTTTGTATAAAATAGGGCATGATGAGCCAGTTGAGATGGGCTGGGATATGAATAGTCCATGTAAGGCAGATGCGGACAAAGATCCTTATGATTCCAATCAAGCAATTCCAACTATACTTTTTAAACGGTACCCACAACTATTTCTTAAAGAGATAAGAGGGTTTACAATAAGTAGTTCAGATTGGCTAAGTATTTTTGTATACCCGCTTTCTGGAGGGTTTAAACCATGGTCCTTACTTCCTTATAAGTGGGTGCATGCTATGCTGAAAGTAGAAGAGAGGCTTCTTCCATTTTTAGGTAGCTTGATGGCATTTCGTTTGATGGTGGTACTGGAAAAAGATGGATAGTAAGAGAGTAAAAGATGTAGTACTTATTTTTTCATTGGCATTGTTAGTTCGTATTGTCTATATATTATTTTTTGTTGAACCTGAGTATTTGCTTACCGAAGATCAATCGCTTTATATTCAGCTTGCGCAACAGTTTATAGATGGTGGGTTTTTAGGGGTATCCCCTGATAGATTACCGGGATACCCTTTATTTATTGCATCTGTATACAGTATGTTTGGTGAAGGATTATGGGGCGTGGTTTTAATTCAGGTTCTGTTGGATAGTATTAGTTGCGTTGTGATTGCTTTAATGGCCCACTTGATTTTTGGCAAAGGGTTTTTGGTTGCAGGAATTTTATCTGCTTTCAATTTGAATATGGTAATATTATCAGCCACACTTTTAACAGATACTTTGTTTCTTTTTTTGTTTATTTTATTTTTATTTTCATTACTTCAGTATTTTCAAAATAAACAATTTAAATGGCTTGCTTTATTAGTTCTGTTTATATCTATGGCGACTTTGGTGAGACCATCCACTTCTTATTTACTACCGATCTTGTTAATTTTTTTAGTAAGTTGGAGGCTATGGTGCAGGGATAATATTTTAAAAATTGGAACATTAACAGTGCTTTATTTAGTTATTGTTGTGGGTTTATTGCATAGTATTTATCAGCGTAACTATTATCAGTATGAAGTAGCAGCATTAACTTCTCAGACAGGAACTCATCTTTTAGGGTGGGTCGTACCTGCAACTTATCAATATTCTGGGCAAGGTAGTTATCAAGATGGACAGCAATTAGTTAGATTAAAATTGACTTTGGCATTGCAGCGTGATCAATTGGAGGCATTACCACAAAATCCATTCGAGAGTAGCTTGTATCAGACTAATATAGCTAAAGATATATTGTTCGAACTTGGTTTTTTGAATATACTAAAAGCATGGGCAGTAGGCTCAGTAGTTAATTTGTTAGCACCAAGTGTGTCTTATGCTCCAGCCTTACGAGCAATAGAGCATCCTTCTTTTTATGAGACTAAAGGAGATGGTGTAGTTGAGAAGCTGTTCTTTTACATAAAGAATAGTAGCGAAACTTTTTATCTTTTAATTTTAGCAGTTGGCACTATTATGTCTGTAATATTTACTGTACTAGTATTTTTAGGAGCATTTAAAATGATCTTAGTGTTTTCACCTGTAATAATAACTACACTCTTATTTTTAGTAATTTACTTCTTAACTATTACAGGGCCAGTTATAGGGGTGAAATATAGATTACCAATGGAACCAATCTTAACGCTATTTACAACGTATTTTTTAAATGAATATTTTATTAATAGAGTTAAATTTAGAGAATATTTTAATTCTATTCAAAGAAAATGAGAGTTACACATATTATTACTGACCTAGATACTGGAGGAGCAGAAATGATGCTGTATAAGTTGTTAGCTTCACTGCATAATCAAAGCATAGATTTTTCAGTGATTTCATTAGTTAAATGCGGGGCAATTACTAATAGAATTGAAGAATTGGGTGTAAAGGTTGAGACTCTTAATTTAAAACAAGGAGAATATCCTAGCTGGAAAGCTATTAAAAGGTTGCGACAATTGATGCAAAGTTTGAATCCAGATATTGTCCAAGGGTGGATGTACCATGGGAATATTGCTGCTACTATCGCAGTTTTTTTACACCAGCCCTTGCGTAGAAAAACAAAACTATTCTGGAATGTGCGACAAACACTTTATAAGATTCAGAACGAGAAGAGAAAAACCCAATGGATAATACGGTTAAGCTGCTGGCTTTCCTTTTTCCCAAAAAACATTGTTTACAATTCAACGGTAAGCATGAAACAACATGGTAGAGTTGGATTTTCAAAACAAAAGAAACGAATAATTCCTAACGGCTTTAATTTAAAAAAATTTCGGCCAGATTTGAAACATCGTCAGCAATTTTGTAAGGAGTTTAAAGTCTCTAAGGATACATTGTTAATTGGTCATGTCTCTCGTTTGCATCCAATGAAGGATCATGCCACGCTTCTGCGCGCAATAGATCGTGTTATGGATGGCCTCTCCAAGCTTGGTAGTCAGCGCAAGGTGTTGTTTTTATTAGTTGGACATGGTGTTACGAGTGATTTGAGTAATAATCCAGCAATTCGTTTTTTAGGAGAGCGATCAGATATTCCAAAGATAATGTCAGTACTGGATATACTGGTTTCATCCTCAGCTTGGGGTGAGGGTTTTCCAAATGTCATTGGAGAGGCGATGGCATCAGAAGTGCCTTGTGTTGTAACTGATGTTGGTGATTCAGCAAGTATTGTAGGTAAGTACGGTCGAGTCTGTTCAGTGGGAGATGATCAGTGTATAGCATTCTCGATCTTGCAATTAATAAGCAACCCTAAAGAAAGAAAAATAATGGGGCAACAGGCACGTAAAAGAATTAAGGATAATTACTCAATAAATAATATTAAGCAAGAATATCTAATGGAGTGGGGTTTTGAATAGAGTTTTTTTAAAAATCCATAAATAAAAAAAATGTGTGGATTTAGCGGATTTCTCAATTTTAGCCCACATTGGGGTAATCCTTTAATCTTGTTGGAGCAGATGGGAGAGAAGCTTTCTCATCGTGGACCAGATGGCTCTGGCATTTGGTTTGATAAAAATTATGGCGTGGGATTTTCGCATCGACGCCTTTCGATTATTGATTTATCCGAACATGGGCGCCAGCCAATGTCTTCTGCAAGTGGTCGTTTTGTGATTGCCTATAATGGAGAAATCTATAATCACCAGGAATTAAGAAAGAAACTATTCCAAGCAGGAGTCATTTTTAGGGGAAATTCAGATACTGAGGTATTACTTGCCGCAATTGAAGTCTGGGGAGTTAAAAAGGCACTACAGAAGTCGGTAGGGATGTTTGCTTTTGCCCTTTGGGATTGTGAAAGGCATGTGCTTACATTGGCACGAGATCGTATGGGGGAAAAGCCACTTTATTACGGTTGGCAAGGGAAAGGTGGCCAGCATACCTTTTTATTTGGTTCAGAATTAAAAGCGTTACGACAACATCCGTCTTGGCAGAGTGCGGTAGATCGAGATGCATTGGCTAATCTGCTGCGCTATAATTATATTCCAGCACCGCAAACCATTTACTCTGGGGTTTATAAGTTACGCCCTGGTTATTTTCTAGAACTTAAGAGTGGTAATAACGGGAAATGGATTGAGCAAGAAGAGTGTTGGTGGTCTCTACAAGAAGTTTCTCAGAGAGTAAGTAAAAATATTTTTACTGGAAGCCGTGCAGATGCAGTTGATCATCTGGATAATCTATTGTGCGATGTTATTAAAGGCCAAAGCCTTGCAGATGTTCCCTTAGGAGCGTTTCTCTCCGGCGGAGTAGATTCTAGTAGTATAGTGGCAGTAATGCAGGCTATTTCTGATCGCCCAGTAAAGACTTTTACCATTGGATTTGAGAGTTCAGCCTATGATGAATCAAGTAATGCACGCTCTGTGGCAGAATATTTAGGTAGTGATCATCATGAATGGATTGCAACTGCAGATGATGCGCTTTCTTTAATTCCTCAGCTACCAAATTATTATGATGAGCCATTTGCAGATGCTTCCCAAATTCCAACTTTACTAGTTTCCGCTTTAGCTAAACAGAATGTTACCGTTGCACTTTCAGGCGATGGTGGTGATGAACTATTTGCAGGTTATAACCGGCACCAATGGGCACCAAAATTACTACATAAGATGCAATATTTTCCAGAAGTGATTCGTAAAGCACTTGCAGTACTAATTGAATCTGCTTCGCCTAGTGTTTGGGATTATTTTTTTAAAATCATAGATCCATTTCTGCCATGGCAACTACGGGTCCGTCATCCCGGTGAGAAAATTCACAAAATAGCGATGTTGTTGAAGCAGAGTGGTGAGAGAGAGTTATACGCAATGTTGGTAAGAATATGGCCTGATCCTATTCCACTATTAAGCGGCGATAGCTATGATTTAGTTGATAGCCACAAAGCACTTTGGAATCTTGGAGATAATTTTACCGAGCGTATGACGCTCCTTGATACTGCTACCTATCTACCTGATGATATCTTGACCAAGGTAGATCGAGCTGCAATGAGTCACAGTTTAGAGACTAGAGTGCCACTACTGGATCATCGTATCGTGGAGTTTGCTGCCCAACTTCCGCTTTCTATGAAAATTCACCAAGGCTCAGGTAAGTGGATTTTGCGAGAGCTTTTAGATAGGTATGTTCCTAGAAAACTAATTGAACGCCCTAAAAGTGGTTTCGGTATTCCGGTAGGAGAGTGGTTAAAAGGGCCATTACAAGAATGGGCAGAAGATCTTCTATCTGAACAAAAGTTAAAAAATGGAGGGTACTTTGATGTAAAACGGGTGCGAAAGGTCTGGGAGCAACACACCAGTGGTAAAAAAAACCAACAATATCAATTATGGAGTGTATTGATGTTTCAGTCGTGGCTTGATTCTAACTGATAGGATATTAACTAAACATGAATAAAAAAATTGCAATTTTGCTTAAAGTTGTCGTCTCGCTAGGGTTGATTGCTTTATTAATTAACCAAGTTGATTTTAAGGGGGTTGTTAACACACTAAAGAATGCGGATATTACAATGATTATCTATGCCCTAATTTTACTAACCCTCCAAGTTTTTATCGCAACTACCCGCTGGCAATTCGTACTTAAATGCCAAAAGATAATACTTAGCTATAAAAACACACTGCAGATTTTGTGGTCAGGTTTGTTTTTTAATCAAGCAATGCCGTCGAGTGTGGGCGGGGATGTTATTCGAGGCTATTATTTAAAAAAACAAGGATTGACTCTAGGGCGCGCAACTTTAGGGGTGCTAATGGATCGCCTGTTTGGGATGATAGGGCTGGTTTTATTGGTATTAGCCTCATTGCCATTATTGTTTGAACTGGTTGATGATTCAATTGCCCGTACAGGAGTGCTTTTGATTGCATTAGGAATTTCATTTGCTTTGCTGTTTATATTCTCTACCGACAAGCTTCCGAGAAATTTTTCTCATTTAAAATTAGTCAAGGGCTTTTATGCTCTCTCACAGGGTGGAAGGCATTGTATAGCCGAACGCTATAACGGAGTAATGATTTTAGTACTGTCAGTATTCATTCATTTGATTTCAGTGGTAGCAGTAATGACCATGGCAACTGGGTTGGGGTTAAGTATAGAATGGGGTGGGTTTTTATTAATGGTTCCGCTGGTAGGATTGATGATGGTAGTGCCTATCTCAATTGCCGGATGGGGCGTGCGAGAAGGGGTAATGGTAGTCGGTTTTGGCTATTTGGGTGTAGCACCTGAAGCAGCACTCGCACTTTCAATACTTTATGGATTATCCGTGTTAGTGGTCGCACTTCCTGGTGGAATCATTTGGATGTTTAAGAAAAGTCACAGTAAAAAATGAAACTTATAATTATAGTTAATGAACTTTGGTTTTTCCTTTCTCATCGTTTACCAGTTGCATTGGCTGCTAGAAATGCAGGTTATGAGGTTCATATTGCATCTCGTTCAGGTACGATGGATGAGCTCGAGCAATTAAAGCAAGAGCAACTCCAATTCCATCCTATTAATTTTCACAGAAGTTCAACAGGACTGTGGCAAGAGTTCAAAACCCTTTTAGAATTAAATAAACTATACAAAGAAATTCAACCTGATATTGTTCATCATGTCACCATCAAGCCAGTGCTTTATGGAACTCTAGTAGCGCGCTGGGTAGGTGGCATCCAAATTTTGAATGCAATTTCAGGGTTGGGTTATCTCTTTATCGCACAAGGGTGGAAATCATCCATTAGACAAAAAATCTTATTATGGGGATATCGCGCAATACTTCACAGTAAAAAAGTCTGGATATTGTTTCAAAATCCGGACGATCAAGCTTTATTTGCACAGCATAAAATAATTCACCCACAGCATATCTCTATTATTAAAGGCTCTGGGGTTGATCTTCAACAGTTTGCATTTAGTGCTATCCCTAAAGGTAAGATTAAAATCATTTTAGTTGCCAGAATGTTGTGGGATAAAGGCGTTGGGGAATTTGTAAAAGCGGCTACTGTATTAAAACAGCAAGGGGTGGATGCAGATTTTCTTTTAGTCGGTTCGGTAGATTTAGGCAATCCAAAATCAATATCTATAGAGCAACTCGAGCAGTGGAGCAAATCGGGCGTTGTTAAATGGCTTGGAGAACGAGCAGATATTCCGCAGCTTGTGGCTAAATCACACATCGCTGTACTTCCATCGTATCGTGAAGGTCTGCCAAAATCTTTAATCGAAGCAGCGGCAGTGGGCCGGCCTATTGTTACTACAAATGTTCCCGGCTGTCGTGAAGTGGTAAAAGAGGGTGAAAATGGATTCTTAGTACCAGCAAGAGATGCAAAAAAATTAGCAGCAGCAATTAAAAAGCTAACTAATAATCCAAAATTATTAATAACCATGGGCAAAAAATCCAGATTAATGGCGGAGCAAGAATTTTCCATTCAGAAAGTAATAAGCAAAACACTGGCGCTTTACTCTAAAATAGGGTCTGACCCCAAACGAGATAAAAGAGCTGGCTAAAAAATGAAAATACTCATCACAGGACAAAATGGATTTATCGGCAAAGCTTTGTTTGATTTGCTCAAACAACAAGGTCATCAAGTTCGAGGCACTGTGCGCAATGAAAATAAAATAGAAGAGGGTTTAGACGTTATAGCAGTGGGAGATATTGGCTCTACAACGGATTGGAGTACCGCCCTTAAAGGCATTAAAACAGTAATCCATCTTGCTAATAGAGCACATGTCCTTAATGATCAGGTTAGCGATCCACTCACTATTTTCAGAGAAGTCAACGTAGCCGGCACCATTCACCTTGCAAAACAAGCACTTGAATCTAGGGTGAAGCGCTTTATATTTATTAGCAGTATTAAGGTAAATGGTGAAAAAACAGACGAACACTCGTTTTCTGTAGAAGACAGGCCAAATCCACAAGACCCTTACGCAATCTCCAAACTGGAAGCAGAAGATGCACTGCGCGAGATTAGCACCCAATCTACTATGGAAATTGTCATTATCCGACCACCTTTGGTATATGGGCAAGGGGTGAAGGGAAATTTTAAGCGCTTAAGCCGTCTAGTAGAGCTAGGTATTCCGCTACCATTCGCTTCGATAAAAAATAAACGCAGCTTGATTTCTCTAGAAAACCTAGTTCAGTTATTATCTAAAGCCATTATTGACCCAACAGTGGCCAACCAAATTTTATTAGTTTCAGACAAGGAAGATCTTTCCACTCCACAGTTAATCAAAAAAATTGCAGCATCAATCGGCAAGCCAGCGCGACTTTTTCATTTTCCACCTACACTGCTTAAAATAAT
>ENA-OREN01001637-OREN01001637.1-marine-metagenome-genome-assembly--contig:-NODE-1637-length-25368-cov-9.082203_pt1 | contig 25368 bp, 19 predicted proteins | sample MGYA00248624_ERZ508555 | MGnify/ENA primary metagenome ERZ508555 (study PRJEB26222, sample SAMN06267773) | marine metagenome | isolation source: Saanich Inlet, British Columbia, Canada | place...
CTTAAATAACCTATAATCTATTCTGCTGAATAACGTTTCCTAGCAATCTTACCCCCCTAATCAACAGGTTTTTGATCCAAATCCTAACACAGCAACCGGATCTGTTTTCAGGTGGGGGGGGGGCAGGCCAACAGGATGCAACAAGAAATAGGTCATCCAGTCAAAAAAAGGCTGGCTTAGCCTGAAAAAGATTTTATACACTGGCCCCACACCTAGTGGCTAGCGGGGGCTGGCGGCTATGTTTCCGCCGTCGATGGTGAGAATGCTGCCAGTGGTTTTTTCTGCTAGAGCGAGGCTAAGGAACCCTTTCGCTACATCGGTGTCATACACTTCTTGTTGTAACAAATTGGATTTAAAATAATCATCGGCAGAAAGGCCTCGTGCCGCGGCGCGTTCGGTAACGACCTCTTCTGAAAAAAGAGAGGTGCGAATACGATCTGCATTGATGGCGTTGGAGCGAATTCCGAACTGGCCGTAATCGAGAGCGTATTGTTTGGTTAAAGCCACCATTGCCGCTTTCGGGAGTGCATAGGGACCAAAATCTTTCCCCGGATTGAACGCCGCCTTGGATGCGTTGAACAATAATACTCCTCCGGTTTTCTGGATCATAAGCAGACGCACCGCTTCAGAGGCCAACACCTGATGTGCAAAAAAGTTTAACTCAAAACTTTGCCGCAAGGTTTTCATATCTACCGTGCCTATCGCACCTTGCACAGCGTTCCCCGCGTTGGATATCAAAAAATCAACGCCGCCATAGTTGGCGACCACCTCTGCAAACGACTGCCTCACCGCATCTTCATCAACCACGTTTAAAACCTGTGCGATGATACCTACTTTATATTTTTTTCGAATCGCATCTGCCGCGACACTGAGTTTTTCGTTGTTCAAATCTGCCAGATATAGATTCGCCCCCTGCTCGGCAAACAGTTTTGCTGTCGCCAGACCGATGCCTGATGCGGCTCCTGTAATATAAGCCACTTTGCCCTGTAGCGGAGGGGCTTTACTTTTCCCCAGCTTAGACTGTTCGAGAGACCAGTACTCCATATCAAACAAGTCATCGGACTTCAGAGGTGCGTAGTCTCCCACAGAAAACGATTTGTGGATGATGTCTATCGTGTGCTGATAAATATCTGCAGCGATTTTGGTTTCTTTAACGGTCTTGCCGATGGTCAACAGACCTAGCCCTGCAACCAGCAAAACTCGAGGCAACGGGTCCAGTTCTGTTTTATCAGCACCTTTAGCATCTTTATTGGTTTTGAAATATTGGTGATAATTTTCGTAATACGTTTCTAACGCAGAGGCGACTTCTTCGCGCAACACATCTTCATCTTGCCATTGTTTTAAATTTAGCAATAGCGGTTTCTGTTTGGTACGAATCACATGGTCGGGCGTGGCTGTCCCTACTTGCGACCAGGCAACGCATTCTTGACTGGAGGCAAACGCTTTGGCTTTTTCGTCTTTTCTATGGTGTACCACCCAGGTTTTTTCGGACTTCAGTCCATACAATCCCCTTAGCACAGGAGCCAAGGCATTAAGTATTTCTTTTTCGCTAGCGCTGACCGCAGGTCCTTCAAGCGGCGTTAATGCTTTGGGAGGATTTTTCGCAATATATTCTTCGGCTTTGGTCACCGCATCAATATGCCGATCGTAACTTTCTTTAGCGGTTGCACCAAAGGTGAACATGCCATGGTTGATCAACATCAGCCCTTCTACCTTTGAGTTTTTTTCGTAAACTTCCGCTGCCGCCTTGGCCAATGCAAACCCCGGCATAATGTAGGAAACCATGCCAATGGTTTCGCCAAAAATCTCCCGGCAAATTTTTTCTGCGTCGGGTTGATTGGCGATGATCAGACTGGCATCGGCGTGGGAATGATCGATAAACTTATGCGGCAAGAATGCGTGTAGCAGGGTTTCAACAGATGGATTTGGCGAGGAGGCATCCAGCAAATGCGTTCGCTGTTCGTTGACCATATCTTCATCGCTCAGAGAATCCAGATCTCGCAATTTAACAAGATGGTCGAGAAGAACACCGGGAAGTCCGGGAGGTGCCAGCGTGTCCAAGTCCCATCCACTGCCTTTAACATAAAGAACATCGACTTCTTCGTTCACCTTATTTTTGGTTCGAGATTTCACCGAGGTGTTCCCGCCGCCGTGAAGCACAAGGGAGGGGTCTGCCCCAATCAAACGTGAGGTATAGACACGAAGAGCAATATCTTCATGGACATCGTTGTATTGTTCAATCGCGGCCTTAGCTGCGGAATCTTTCCATTTGTTTTCCATAATTTTCCTAAATTATATTTTATCTTTAAGTCGTTTCACTTCTTGCCCCTTGGGCAAGTTTATATCCACTGAATACCGCAATACCTGCAAGCAAAATCGGCGGCAATAACCAGAGATAAAAAGAGTACCCGAACAAGTACATATAATACCACCAAAAATTAGGGACGTTGACTGCCAGACCATTATCAAGTACCACTTTAATATCTGCGCCGATAAATTTTTCCTTCTTTTTTGCCAGGGATACCATTTGCACTATTTGAAAGTCGTCGTTCAGATTCTCATAAACCACCGCGACTTGTTTAAACTGACCGATCAAAGGCGATTGTTTCAGCGAAAAAAGAAGTTTGTCATGTCCCCCCGAGCCAAACTGCTGGCTCATTTCATAATAGTATCGAGAAATGTTCACCGTTATAGAAGGTATTTGCACTGCAATTCCCAAAACCAGCGCGGCTATTAAAGGGATTTTGACTTCTTTTGCAAACGCTTCCCATAAGAATCCGACAGGGAGGATTAAATAAGGCATCACAACAAGCATCAACCGGGGCCCCCAACCCATTCCCCCGGGCCAACTGTGCCAGAAAGAAAACATCAATAGATGAGAAATAATCAACCAGCCGAAAAACAAAGCTATTTTTTTGTTTCCTGCAAGAAACCGCGTGAATGCCAAACAACCAAAAATAGTCAACGGATTGTATAGGAAGAGTGACTTCCCCGGAGAAAACAGGATCCCATAGAAACCCACAAGAAATCGGCCTCCAAATCCTCCTTTCTCATAGCCTGACTCAAACAGGTCTTCAAAGCGCACATAATTATAGGCCATGATTATTATCAGGACGAGAGCAACCGGTATCGCTGCACGAAAAATATCAGCCCAAAAGTCAGCAGCTTTTTGCTCGTTTTTCCACATCATCCAATGGTAAAAAACAAAACCGGGGGCTGCCAATAAAGTCGCCAACCTACAGGAAACGGCGCAAGCAAGAAAAACTCCCGCAAGGAGCAACGAGTGTTTTTTACGCTCTCTATTCGGGTTGCTTGCAAAATATACAGCCGTTAATAGAAAAAGGGTGGTAGCGGGTTCACTCATAAAATCTTCGGAATAATACCAGGCGATGGTGGACAATCCAAATCCGGCAGTAAGAAACAAGCCGGTTGAAGAGCGAAAACTCAGCCGATCTAACGCAAAACGATAAATCATCACACAACTAAAAGCGGTAAGAATCCCATTAATCATGCTGACCGTAAACTGAGTCGCCATGGATTCTTCTATCCCTAGCAAGGCAGATAAAACTTTCCCCAAAACATAAAATGGAACTGCCAGCACACTCATCCCCAGACCGTATTTTGAATATTGAGGACCCTGAGTTTCTGCAACGGTCACCGATTCAGAAAAACTCAGACTTTGATTTTCTACCATCGACTGGGTTAGCAAATACATGATTTTGCCATCACTGGATTGAATGGAACCCTGGCCAGTCAGAAAATATATAGAAACAAAAAAAAGAAATAAGAAGGTGATTTTAGAATTCATTTTTCGAAGAAAAGAATTTCGGCGAGAATAGATATGGCGATACTTCCTAACTCATTGTTTATCATAATTTTTCGGGTCGGTCAAAAAAGGGTCTTTGAGTTTTTTTAAATTCCTGCTAAAAGCCTGCTGAATTGAAACTTTTTCTGTGTTAGAGTTCGCAAAATGCTTGCAAAAATACATGTAACATTCAAGGAAGGTGTACTCGATCCGCAGGGGAAAACCGTCCACCATGCTCTGAACGATTTAGGTTACGATGAGGTACTTGATGTACACATCGGCAAGTATCTGGAAGTCAAACTCGACTCTGTTTCTGAAGAAGAAGCGGAAATTCGAGTACGGGAAATGTGCGAACGGCTCCTTGCAAACACCGTTATTGAATCCTTCCGTTTTAAACTTGTCTCCACTGAATAAAACTCACTAACCAAATCGGTCAAACATGAAGTGCGGCATAGTTGTTTTTCCCGGATCAAATTGCGATCACGATTGCGATCACATCCTTAAAAAAATTCTCAATCAGGAAACCCACTGGCTATGGCATAAGGACGAAGTTGACCTGAGTTCCTTTGACCTTATTGTGCTTCCTGGAGGTTTTTCATATGGCGATTACCTCCGCGCCGGGGCTATTTCCCGTTTTTCTCCTGTTATGAATTCTGTTATCCGTTTTGCAGAAAATGGCGGCAAAGTGCTTGGGATTTGTAACGGATTCCAAATCCTTCTCGAGTCCGGTCTCTTACCCGGCGCCTTGATGCAGAACCACACACGAAAGTTTATCTGTAAAAATGTATATGTCCGAGTTGAAACCACGGGTACCCCATTCACTCAAAAATGCAACGATAAATCGGTGCTTGAAATTCCCATCGCGCATCATCAGGGTAGCTATTATATTGACCCGCATTCTTTAAGCGATCTGGAGGAAAAGGGACAAATTCTTTTTCGATATTGTGATGCAAAAGGCGGTATCTCTGAATCGAGCAATCCCAATGGTTCTGTTGGTTCTGTTGCCGGACTCTGCAATGAACAGAAAAATGTAATGGGGATGATGCCACATCCGGAACGTTGCGCCGATCCGTTATGGGCTAATATAGATGGACAAAGCATTTTTCAATCTCTTATCTCACAAAGCTGAAAATGCAAAACGAACCTGAAATCACTTCTCAACTTGTTAAAGACCACGGGTTAACGAGTGACGAGTATCGGCGTATTCTGGATTTAATCGGACGCCCGCCCAACTTTACCGAACTAGGTATTTTTTCTGTAATGTGGAGTGAGCATTGCAGCTACAAAAGTTCACGACCTTTTTTAAAAAAGTTGCCGACCGAAGGACCCAGAGTGCTACAAGGCCCGGGAGAAAATGCCGGAGTCATCGATATCGGAGATGGGTTCGCCGTCGTATTCAAAATTGAAAGCCACAATCACCCGTCTTTCATCGAACCGCATCAGGGGGCAGCAACGGGTGTTGGTGGAATCATGCGCGATGTTTTTACCATGGGCGCACGGCCTATTGCTTTGATGGACTCATTACGATTTGGCGAACTGGATGAACCACGCACACGGTTTTTACTAAACGGCGTCGTCGATGGAATCGCCAGTTATGGAAACTGCACCGGTGTCCCCACTGTGGGAGGCGAAGTTTATTTTGATTCTTGTTACAACGGTAACATTCTCGTCAATGCCTTTTGCCTAGGACTGGCGAAAGCGGACCGCATCTTTCTTGCGAAAGCCGGTGGGGTGGGCAACCGTATCTTGTATGTTGGATCAAAAACCGGGCGCGATGGAATTCATGGTGCCAGCCTACTTGCTTCTTCCGAATTTGACGAGACAACAGAAGACAAAAGACCCACGGTGCAGGTAGGCGACCCGTTCACTGAAAAACTTTTAATCGAAGCCTGTCTTGAAATTATGGAGTTTAGTTGGGTGGTAGGGGTACAAGATATGGGAGCCGCAGGGCTCACCTCATCCTCTTTCGAAATGGCTCACCGTTCGCATGCAGGTGTGAACATGGACTTGTCAAAAGTCCCATTGCGGGAAGAAGGGATGACCCCCTACGAGATCCTGTTATCTGAATCACAGGAGAGGATGTTGTTTGTGATTGAGCCGGGGCATGAAGAGGAAGCCACCGCCATCCTTGAAAAATGGGGTCTTGATGCCGCCATCATTGGTGAAGTCACTGATGAACTGGGAGTACGAATCCATTTTGAAGGCAAAGAAGTGGTCAACCTGCCCACACTGCCTGTTGTGGATGGTGCTTTGGATCTGAAACGAGAAACCGAACGCCCTGAATACCTCGATAAAATTGGACATTTAAATTTGAAGGAACTGCCGGAACCGGCCCGGGGCGACAAGGCATTTACCAAATTAATAGCCTGCCCAAATATTGCAAGCAAAGAATGGGTCTACGAACAATATGATCATATGGTGCGTCTCAACACGCTGGTTTTGCCCGGCTCAGACGCAGCTGTTATACGCATTAAAGACACAAAAAAAGCAGTGGCATTGTCAGTGGATTGCAATAGCCGATTCTGTTACCTAGACCCTTATGAAGGCGCAGCAATTGCCGTGGCTGAGAGCAGTCGCAACGTGGTATGTTCCGGAGCCACTCCTATTGGTTTGACCAATTGTCTTAATTTTGGGAATCCCGAAAAACCAGAAATCATGTGGCAGTTCGAACAAGCCGTCTGTGGAATGGGCGATGCCTGTCTTTATTTTGACATTCCTGTAGTCAGTGGAAACGTGAGCCTCTATAATGAAACCAAAGGGGAAGCAATCTTCCCCACTCCCACCGTTGCAGTGGTGGGTCTGATTGAAGATCAGTCCAAAGTGATGACAGCAGGATTCAAGCAAGCCGGACATTGCATCGGGCTCATCGGCTTCACCATGGAAGAGTTGGGGGGAAGCGAATATCTAAAAGTGTTATTTGACAGAAATGAAGGCAAGCCCCCGGTTCTAGACCGAAAACACGAAAAACAAGTACAAGAATTCTGTCTGGAGTTGATACAGAAAGGGCTCATTCAATCGGCGCACGATTGCTCCGAAGGAGGCCTGGCTATCGCTGTTGCAGAGTCCTGTTTTTCTGCTAAAGAAGAAGCTTTGGGAGCAACACTCGAGCTAGAATCGACTCTTCGAGGTGATGCCCTTTTATTTGGTGAAACGCAATCTCGAATTATTATCTCTTTCCCGGAAGAATTAACAGATCAAATTGAAGATCTGGCTTTATCCTATCCCGTAGATTTTTCTTTAATAGGAAAAACGGGTGGATCGCAATTCACAGTGAGCATCAACGGTCAAGAATATATTAAGCAGGATATTGAATCTGCAAAAGAAATCTGGAAAACTTCTCTAGGACGCTATGCTGGACAAACTACATGAGGAATGTGGAGTAGTCGGGGTTTACGGTCACTCAGAAGCGGCTAATCTGGTTTACCTTGGACTTTACGCTCTACAACATCGAGGTCAGGAAAGTGCCGGCATTGTTGCCAGTACCCATTCGGAGATGCATCTCGAATTAGGGATGGGTCTGGTCGCTGACATATTTGATCCGAACCGACTGCTGAAACTTCCCGGGCCTCTTGCCATCGGCCATAACCGCTATTCGACTGCAGGAAAAAGCGAACTGGTCAACGCGCAACCTTGCATGATCAACTATGCGGCAGGGTCTCTGGCGCTCGCACACAATGGCAATCTCGTCAACGCACAAGCCATCCGCAAAGAACTGGGTAAAAAGGGAGCTATCTTTCAATCCACCAACGACAGTGAAGTCATCGTCCATTTAATGGCGCAAGCTAAAAGTGAAAGTTTCGTAGACCGCGCCGCAGAAGCATTGCGTCAGGTGAGCGGTGCCTATTCTTTAGTACTGATGACAGAAAATGAATTGGTGGCCGCACGTGACCCGCATGGATTCCGCCCTCTTTGCCTTGGCAAACTGGATGGTGCATACATCGTTGCTTCGGAAACCTGTGTGATGGATCTCATAGAAGCCGAGTTCATTCGCGAAGTGGAGCCTGGTGAGTTGATCCTCATCAATGAGGACGGATTACAATCCTTTTTTCCTTTTAAGAAAGTAGAACCCAAGCACTGTGTTTTTGAGCATATTTATTTCGCTCGCCCCGATAGTTTTCTATTCGGCGAACATGTTTATACAGCGCGAAAAGAGATGGGCCGAGCAATGGCTCGTGAAAGTCCCGCTGATGTTGACTTGATTGTTCCCGTTCCTGATTCCGGGGTGGTTTCGGCGATGGGGTTTGCGGAAGAGAGCGGCATCCCTTTTGAAATGGGATTGATCCGTAATCATTATGTGGGCCGGACTTTTATTGAACCTCAATCCCAAATACGCAATTTTGGAGTGAAGTTAAAACTAAATGCCGTAAAAAGTATTATTGCAGGGAAACGACTGGCTATCATCGATGACTCCATTGTCCGCGGAACCACCAGTCGTAAAATCGTAAAGATGCTACTGGAAGCGGGAGCTACAGAAGTGCACCTTAGGATTTCTGCCCCGCCAATTTTGCATTCTTGCTTTTATGGAATCGATACTCCAAACAAGGAAGAATTGATCGCCCACACCCACTCGCTTGAACAAACAAGAAAATACCTAGGTGCAAATTCCTTGCATTACCTGAGCATCAACAAAATGTTGGAAGTTGTACAAAATGAAAAAAACAAATTCTGCTCTGCCTGCTTTGATGGGAACTACCCTGTGCCCATAACAGATCATCTTGCCGCCACCCAACAGCTAGACCTGTTCGCAAAAAAATAAAGCTATTTATTCTCCCGATGGTTTCCCCGGTTGAAGAGAAACCGGTACATCCTGCAAAACCTCTCCCAAAGCCTTTAGTTCTTTTTTATAGTTGCTCAAAGACTGATCTAGCTTGCCTTGCGACTCTACAACTTTTTGATAAAAGTCCTGGATCTTTTCATAATCGGTTTGACTCAATATCAGGTTTCTTTCTTCTTTTGATTCTGAAGATTCTGAGTCTACGCTTTGGAGTTCCTCAGGGATACTGGACGGTATACCGGAAAGACCGGGGAAAATTTTCTTTAATGCTTCATCCAACGTTCGCTCCATAGCAATATTGTCTTCATAACCCACGATCACTCGTTTCAGCTCTGGAATTTTTCCCGCATCCGCCTTCAGATATAGCGGCCTGACATAAACCAGAGACTCTTCAATGGGTATAACTAGTAAGGTACCCTGAATAACACTTGAACCACGTTGATCCCATAATGAAATCTGCCGTGAAATTTCCGCATCTTGATTGATGCGCGCAACCATTTGACTTGGCCCGTATACTAGTTTTTGTTTTGGGAACATATAAACGTCGAGCTTGCCATAATTTCCACCATCACTCCGAGCCACCATCCATGCAGACAGATTGCTCTTACCCTGTGGGGTGTATGGAACCATGAGGATGTATTCTTCCTGTTCTTCTCCGGGAAGCTTCATGATAGTGTAATAAGGCTGCATGATGTTGCCATCTATTTCAGGAATTTCCCATTGGTCTTCCTTATTATAGAAAACCTGCGGCCGCTTCATGTGATAGGTCGCATAAATAAAAGTCTGAATCGCAAACAAGTCTGAAGGATATCGGATATGGTTTCTTAAATCCTCTGGCATTTCCAATAAATCTTGAAACAGATGTGGAAAAATATTCTGATACGTTTTAATGATTGGGTCAGATTGATCTGCGATATAAAAATTCATCGAACCATCATAAGCATCAATTGAGACTTTTACCGAGTTTCGCACGTAGTTTCCAAATCGAGGAATTTGTTGCGAATAAGGGTATCGATTGCTCACGGTATAAGCGTCATAAAGCCAGATCAAACGTCCCTCGGATATCACCAGATAAGGGTCGTTGTCCAATCTCAGGAAAGGCGCAACTTTCTGAACACGCTCCGTTATATTACGGTACATCAAAACCCGGCTGTCGTTTTCGATGTCATCTGAAAACAAGATTTTAAGTGTTTTAAACCGTGCGGCAAGAACCACCTTCTTCAAAAAAGATCCTACCGGGAACCCCCCTTTGCCTGCATAATTTTTATAAACATTTTTTTCGCCTTCTGGATAATCGAACTCCTTCGTTCCCGTGTTTACAAAAACATGGTCATTCGCCAATTCACCAAAATAAATCTCTGGCTGTTTGACCTCCAGATCCATATTTGATTGTGGTGGAATATCCTTAATAAACAGTACCGGCAAACCTTCCGGGGTCACTTGGTTTACTGGACTGAGCGAAACACCATAACCATGAGTGAATGTCAGGTGTTCATTGATCCATGTACGGTTTGGCAAGTTGGAGGACAATAATTCTCTGGGAGACAATAAGGTCTGACGATACTTTCCGTTTATGCGATAGCGGTCATTGTCAACCGATTGAAATTGGTAGTAGGTGCGTATCTCCTGTATCTGCCCAAGCGTATCGAGAAGGGGTTCCTGATCCCACAACCGGATATTTTCTATAGTGGCATCATTCTTACGGACACTTTCAGCGGTCAAAGATTCGGAACCGGAAAGGGCATGGACTTTCGTTTCACTAAGCCCATAAGCGTTCAACGTTCCAGCAATAGTACGCTCTATATAAGGTGCTTCCTTTATCAACTCGTTTGGGGCCACCACAAATTTTTGCAGGACCTTGGGATAAATATTTCCCACAAAATAAACCAGTGCCAAAGCAACCACCGAAAGAAGAATTTTTTTCATCCCCGGTCGCACGATACCTGAAAAAGAAAACACCGCCCCCACTAAAGATACGAATACCAAAGCATACAAAATGGGAATCGACCCATAGTCATCAGAAAAACCTATTCCCGAAATCAGTTCGTTACCTTTTGTCAGTAATTCATAGCGCTGTATATAAAACTCGCTGGCAAACAGTAGAAAAAAACAACCCGCCAGGCCAGAAAGAGTTCTTCGGGCTTCTGGAAGAAGAACAACACCTGTGGGTGCGACATAAACGAAGCGCTTAAAGAAATAGATCAATCCCACACCGAGAGTGATCACTATGATGACTTCCCAAATTAGGGATTTGACCATCAACCAAAAAGGCAAAGTGAAAATATAGAAAGCAACATCCTTACCAAATATCGGGTCCAATTGATTAAAGGAAGACGCATTGAGGTATTTGAGTATGGTCTCCCATTGCTGAGCCATGACCAGCCCGGTCATAACAGACAAAACCAAAGGAACGGCTACAATCAAAAGCTTCAGGTTTCCCGCCATAATATCCAGCAAAGGAACTTCACGTCTAACCTGATCGGATAATAAAATGGGCAAATGCGAAGTCTTTTTGTATACGCGAATCAAAAAACCGTAGGTTGCAGCAAAAAATAAAATGCCGACAGTAAATCCCATACCAAACTGGGAAATCAAAACGGTCCAAAGTACAGAAGCAAGGCCATGGCCCTCGAACCATAACCAATCGATATAAAACGAAAGTATTTTATCGGCAAACATCGAGCCAACAAAAATAACCGCTGCCAATATAAACAACCACTTTTTTAAAGCTTCCATTCGTTTTCCCTTAAGATACTTTCCATTTAATGGAACATCCCATAGACGGAACTTGCTTTGCAGGAACTTCCTGACCAGCAAGAATGCAGTCGATGGCCTGTTTTAAATCTCGTTGCGTTACCTGCTCTACGTTTTCCCAGTTATCATCTATTCGCCCTCGATAAAGCAATTTCTTTTCTTTTCCGTACACATAAATATCGGGTGTACACACGGCATCATATTTTTTTGCTACCGTTTGCGATTCGTCAAATAGGTATGAAAAATTCATACCCCATTCCGTTGCAACCTTCTGCATATTCTCAAAAGAATCATCCGGATATTTTTGCGCATCATTGCAATTGATTCCAACCAACCGAACTCCCTGACTCAACGTATCTTCTTGCAAATCTATTAAGCGCTGAATGACTGCCTTTACATAAGGGCAATGATTGCACATAAAAATAATTACCAACACTTTACTATCGACAAAAGTGTCGAGAGAATATTTCACACCATCAATGCCTGGCAATTTAAAATCAATCGCAGCGGTTCCCAGAGGCACCATGGTGGAATGCAGTAAAGCCATGTTTGACTTTCAGTTTAAGAGGAGGATTTACAGGTCATACCTGTCACCCGGCAAGTGTAACAGGCCGAGTGCGACAAGGGAAACGGACGCAATGTATCAGCCAGTGTATCGCCCATTCGCGCAGCCGGATTATCTACCAGGATCGGGCAAACATAAACCCCTTCACCGGTAGCCATTCGCGAAGTTGCGCATTGCAATTGAGTGATATCAAAGTCTTCGAAACATTTTTCTGTCACATATTCATCTTGCGAATAGTCCCGCTCGTTTTCCGCCAGCTGTCCCAATAAAAAACCAGGAAGTATTTTAATTTGCGGCTGCATTACGCCACTCTTCCGAAGAAATTCAACAAACTTCGATTCCATTTCAGAATCGCTCTCTTCTTCCCAGGTTCGCGTCACCGTGAGTATAGGAGAGAATCCTGCCTCCGCAAGACAGACAATTCCAGCAATAGCCTTGCGATAAGCATTTTTTCCTCTGATCACGTCATTTTTATCTTCATCAAAATGTTCCATACTGACGCGAAACCGCAGAGGGTGTTTGGATGCATCTTGAATTGTTCTGAGCCGCTTGGCCTTTTCGGATGTGATTTGTGTTCCATTCGTGAGCGCATCGAGCGGACCGTAGCTCAAGATGGCTGCAAGAATTTCAAAAATTTCTGGATTGATAAAAACTTCACCGCCAGTAATATAATAATCTTTCACGCCCAGCTCGCGAGATTCCCGCAATCTTTCTTCCACTTGCGCCAGAGTCATCATCGCAATGGTGTCATTTTTCGGGCCACAACTGATGAAACAATGGGTGCATTCCAGGTTGCAAAGAGTGCCCCCCACCTGCATCCATAACGTTTCCAGCTCTTTCAGTGGAACTTCTGGGATTTTTTTCGGTGTTTTTACTTTATCGTCCATACCTACAGCCTAACAAAGGGTATTTGCTTGTGCCAGCGAAAGATGTGATTTAACAGAAGTTCAGGAGTATTTGTCGTTTCTCTGCAACAATCATTTCAAACTTGTTCTCTATAACCCGGCAGACTCAAAAGAGTCGTTCACATTGCGAATCCGTAATTTTCGCCGTATTGCGGCAAACCCGGCGGAAGTCCTTCTACCGAACCCTGAACGATAGACAGGGGTCACGGCAAGCTTTGCCTTTAAAGGATCTTCTGTAAAAAACCGGGTGTCCAAAGGACTCAAAAACCGGCAGGCGGGATACAACCATTTAAGCGGAAGGCCATTGCGCTGAATGGCTTGTTCCATATGATCTGCAAGCTCCACCAGGTTTGGATAGGTCGAACCTTCGCTATCTCGTTGCAAAAGAATCAGCGGCATGATTCCTGAATCGGTCAGGCGATCAATTCCATCTTTAAACTGATCTTGAGAGCCGGGTCCCATGGCCAGATCCGTCCAGACCGTTCCGGGAGAAAACACACTTGATGCATATTCCAGAGCTGTGTAAATTTTTTCAGCGCCCATAATTTTTTTAGATTTTGTTGTTCCATAGAATCCACCAAGCGGGAAATTTACAATGTCAAACCCCGAAGCATAAACCAGATCAATTATACTTTTGTCTGCTGGCGGAAACCCTTTAAAAGCCACAAAAGTATTGAAACGTTTTTTAATCGCTTCTACTAATGGTGCCAGCCTTTGAAATCCGCTATCATCATCATTTGTGTAATCCATATTCAACTGAACCAAATCAGCGGCCCCCTCCTCAAATGCCGCCTGAATCACTGACAATACGGCTTCAATCGGCATACTCAATTTTTTCCCCCGCCCCATTGCGCGAAGAAAAACATTAAAACAATAACCATCGAGGCAAATATTTTCTGAAACGGGGGTGCGTTTTTTTAGCTGTTGCTTAAGAAATTCTGGAACAGAAATAATACTTACATCCGTTTCGCCCTCTTCCATGTACAACCTCAGCTGATCCTGCTGAGATATCAACTTTGGCCCGTCATTTTCCGGAGGTTTTAACCGAGCTTTAACAATAAAGTCTTCAGCAAGTGCCAGGGTTATTTCTTCGCCGGGTTCTCCAGAACAAAGGCCTCGCGATACTTCAGAAAGTCCGTGCAACATTGTTGGCACGGTTAAGCCTCTCTGAATCAAGCCCAGTTTTATTTGTCCGAAATATTTTTTATCCATTAGCTTCTAAACAAACCGACATTCAAAGAAATTATAATCTTTCCAATATTTTCCGGTGAATGCCATCAAACCCTCCTGAAGACATGACAAGGATGACATCCTCTGATTTTGCATTTTTGGTTATGAACTCTACTATATCATCTACTTGGGGGATATATTCTGCAACGCCCCCCATATTATTTATAGAAGCGATTACCGCTTGCACATCAAGCCGCTCTTCATCTTTGATTTTTTCTGGTGCGAACAGTCCCGCAAAAATAACTCGATCTGCTTTTAAAAAGCTTTTCGGGAAAGAATCTTCAAATACTTTTCTACGCGATGTTGCAGATCTAGGTTCAAAAACGGCCCAGACACGTTGACCGAGGTAAGCTTCTTTGACCGCATTAATCGTAAGGTCAATGGCAGTAGGGTGGTGAGCAAAATCATCGATGACCGTTACTCCGCTTTTCTCCCCGACTATTTCCTGCCTGCGTTTGATTCCTTTGAAAGTTTGAAACCCAACATTAATTTCATCCGCTGTCAGACCTAGATTCAAACAAAGTGCAGCGACCGCAGCTGCATTTTCAACGTTATGACGACCAATCATCGCCAATTGAAAGTCTGCCTGTTTTTTCTTTTTAAAAGACAACGAAAAATGCCCACAGCCCTTTTCAAACCGATAGTCTTCGATACGCCAGTCGGCTTTTTCATCGAACCCATAGGTTTCGACTTTGCAGGATGCTGACGGCAAAACATTGCGGATATTTTCATCATCCGATTTCACCAGAATAATGCCCTTGATCAGTTTTACATAGTCACGAAAAACCTGTTTGATCTGATCCAAATCACTGAAAATATCCGCGTGATCAAATTCGATACCCGTTAAAATTGAAGCATCCGGTCGATAGTGAAGAAATTTAGGCCCTTTATCGAAAAAAGCACTGTCATATTCATCGCCTTCCGTTACAAAATAATCTCCCACGGGAACCTGATGGTTGGTGTCGAAATTTTTCAACCATCCCCCAACCATGAATCCGGGTTTTCTTTGAGCCGATTCAAGAACCCAGCTCAATAAAGAAGTCGTTGTTGTCTTACCGTGGGTGCCCGTCACCACAAGAGATTTTCTTCCTTCAAGAAAAAACTGAGAAAGAGCTGCGGGAAATGAAGTATATGAAATACCAGCATCTAAAACCGCCTGCACTTCTTCATTCTTTTTCGATACCGCATTTCCCACAATGACGAGATCAATATCCTTTGAAATATTTTCCTTTTTGTAACCAGGAAATATTTTGATACCCGCATTGCTCAGGAGCGTGCTCATGGGGGGATAAATATTAGCATCCGAGCCAGTCACATTATGTCCGGCTTTTTTGAGTAGTCCGGCAAGTGCGGCCATGCCTGTCCCACAAATCGCGATAAGATAAATGTTTTTAATGTCTTTGGATTCCATAGGAGGAAGACATTGTAGAAACTACCCGATACAATGTCAACTACTGGCTACCGCGAGAGGGAGCTAAAACCGTTAATCAGCCTGCTCCAGCATATCCTGTTACTAGCAGAAAATCTCTTTAAGCTCGGAAAGACAATCGATGGAGCAATCGGGTTCGGCGGCAGCAATTTCTTCTGCGAACCCCAAGCCATAATTTACGACACACGTGTAAACTCCCGCACGTTTTCCTGTCTCAATATCAACCGGGCTGTCGCCAATTAGCACCGCCTCGTCCGCCGAAACATTTAATTGCTCCAATATAGAATTCAGACCTTCAGGGTCGGGTTTTTTTGATTTGACACTGTCGCCACCAAGAATCGCTTCAAAAGGATGCAATCCATCTAAGGACTCCAGAATTTGGCGCACAAAGTTTTCCGGCTTGTTGGAGCAGATCGCCTGTTTTTTATTTTTAAAGTGTTCGAGAATCCCCCTGCCGTAGGGATAAAAATTGGTGTGATTCACCAGGTTTTCAGAATAATGCTTTTTAAAAAGAGAGACCGCTCGAGGAATATCTGTGAAATCGGTGCCATTCAGGGTTTGCGACATCAAACGCTCTACCCCTTTCCCAACATATTTACGAATCGTTTCCCTAGGTAACTGGGAAAGGCTGAGGTCAGCCAAGGTTAGATTGACAGAATCGGCAATATCAAAAAGAGTGTCTACCAAAGTGCCATCGAAGTCGTAGACAATGAGAGAAACTTTACGCATATTTGATATATCTTTTACAAGAAGGCAGGGAAGAGTAAAAATTAAAATTAACAGTCTGGGTCACGCCGCCTCCTATGGTCGCTCACGATGACGGATAACAACCGCCTTGTAGAAGAGTGAAGGGAACTATAGTAAAAAGCTAAACAACCGTTTTCAGCTTTACGGAAACAGACCTATTGGCCCCACGCCTAGTGGCTAGTAGCTGGATTCATAGCGGTAGGCTTTGACTTTATTTTGATCATCGAACAGGATAACGAGTCCTTTCGATTCGACTTCACCCACAACCTTCCATTTGTCGATTTGGTAAGTCCACATGGTGTACCCATTTTCACTTCCTTCTTTGAAAGGCACTCCAAACCAGTCGATGATTTCCAACTGCGTTGTAACATCGTTTTTGATGTTCTTGACTTGTTCACTTTCAAAATCTTTTCCCACTGAAGCGCACCCCAGCCAAAACGGGAACAATAAAACGGTTAATAGGAGATAAAGAGTTCGTTTCATAACGCTCCTCCGTTGGATTAAAGTTTTTGATACTCCGAGAGAATTTTCGCAGCATCGGTGTGAGAGCTAAGCGGAAGTCGTCCACCCATATGAGACACAACCTGTGCCGCACAATAAGAACCAATGACCGCCGATTCTTCCAGAGAATGATTATTCAATACACCATAAAGAGCACCCGCAGCAAAAAGGTCCCCGGCTCCTGTTGTATCAACCGCTTTGACGGGGAAGGTTTTCACCTCCACAGGTTCCTGACCGCTTTTCCCCACAAGGGAGCCCTTAGAACCCAAGGTTAAAAACACGGTATCAACCGTCGCTTGAAGTTTTTTGAATGCTGACAAGGAATCCGATTCTCCGGTCATTGCTTGAGCTTCCACTTCATTGCAAAAAAGAATATCCACATACGAATCTATAAACTCGATCAAACTCTCCTTAAATGAATTTACAACAAAAGCATCGCTCAAGGTAAAAGAGACGGGTATTCCTTCTTTCTTTGCGATTCCTGCCATATGCTGTCCGGCTTCCCGGGTTCCATCTCCTGTCCATAAATAGCCTTCGACATAAACACCGCGCGAATTCTTCACAATAGTTTCATCGACATTCTCTGGATGGAGCGAGGAAGAAACGCCCAGGTGTGTCAGCATCGTTCTTTCTGTATCCGGAGTAATAAGAACCACACAGGTGCCGGTTCCCTGTTCATCAGAACCTGGCCCGCTGAATCCGACTCCGCAGTTTTGCATATCCTCCGTATAATGCTTGCCATGAGAATCATTGGCAACGCGCCCGAGGTAATAAGATTTTGCGCCGAGCAGACTGGCACCATGTATCGTATTTGCGGCTGATCCTCCAGAAGAAATTTTCTTTGGACTGGACCTCAAAGATTCGAGAATATTATTTTGGTCTTCAATTGAAGACAATGTCATTCCGCCCTTGGTCACCGAAGTTTTTTCAATAAAAGCATCGTCCACCTGAACTTCAATATCGACCAGCGCGTTGCCTATTCCTACCAGATCGTAATTCATAAAATTTTAGTTATTTTCAGTTAAGTTTTTAGCCACAAACATTCTATACACCAGAATGCTAAACAATAATAACCCAGCAACAAAGAATGCGCCGCCCGAAGCTTGAGCAATCAGACCTACCGATTCCTTTGCCGCTCCAGTCGATCCCATCCCGGGAGCCAGATACCCCGAGAGCATCCAGAAAAAGCCATATCCCAAAGCACCTAATCCACTAAGCAAGGAAATAGCAAGCTGAGCCTTAGCCGGGTATGCCAGCCAGGCTACCAGAAATGAAAATGCGATGCTGATAACCCCCATGGTCTGCGAATGCAAATGAGCTCGTTTCATATAGACCCATGATTTTTTTACGACCTTATCCGCTTTTGCCTGATCGCCTTCATACTTAGTAGTCATAGCCTCTTGCACGCTACTATTCAAGGTTCGTTTTATATCCTCTTCGCAGCAACCAAAAGACAATCCCATTAAGCCACCATAAAGAATTGCAATAACAGCCACCAAGACACCGTATTTGATGTGAGTAAAATTAATCATGGCAGGTTTCCTTTATATATAGAGGGGAAGTCGAGCTAAAACCTAGAGTCCCTAATCCAGAGACAATTGTCAATTGTAAAATCAATTTTTACAGAGTAAAATTTTGAGCGATGACTAAAAATAATTCTACTATTCGTTCTATAGCTTTTGCTCTCGCCATTTTCTTAGTTTTTCTTCCAACTTTTTCCTTTGCTCTGGTTAATGAAGAAGGCGTAGACAAGTTCCGGAAATCCGTGAACAGCATCCTTTCCAACACCTGCCTTAGAAAAAATAATTACGGAGTGAAAATTTATTCTCTGGACCGCGGCGAAACGTTGTATGAAATCCGCAGCAAACAGCTGTTTATCCCCGCTTCTAATGCAAAAGTTCTTACCACCGCAGTAGCATTAAAATACCTTGGCTCCAATTATCGGTTTTCCACTGAGTTTTACACCGACGGCATCTTGGAAAATGAAACGCTCAAAGGCAACCTTTATATAAAAGGGTCTGGTGACCCTAAATTGGTTACTGAGCAACTATGGCTAATAGTGAATGAATTAAGAAACCTTCCCATAAAAAAGATAAAGGGAAATATTATTGCCGATGATTCTTTCTTCGACAATCAAAAGCGGATCAAAACCTGGATTAAAAATCCGGGTGCGCAAGCCTATGAAGCCCCGCTAGGAGCATTATCGTTCAATTTTAATACGGTAAAAGTTTATGTGAGTCCCGGGGAAAAAGTTGGCGACCGGCCTGGAATTGTAATTGAACCCGAAAATGAATACATCAAACTTGAGAACAATGCACAAACCTTGAGGCCAGGAAAACTCCGTCGTTTGATTGTGAACCGAGTAGACAAGGAAGACCACGACCTGATCACTGTTTCAGGGGGGATCAATATAGGACAACCTCGTGCGCACTACTTTTTGAACATCACAAATCCTACCCAGTATGCACTGAGCGTCTTCAAATCGTATATTGATCTTTCGGGAATAACGTTTGACGGACAATTGCAGCGTGGGAAAGTCCCTGATGACGCAATGGAACTCTACATACATGAAGGTGAGCCTTTAGCACTGGCTTTAAGGGGGCTGAATAAATTCAGCAACAACTTTGTCGCCGAACAAATTTTAAAAACAATTGGAGGCGAACACCTTGGTTTGCCAGGTTCAACAAAAAAAGGGTTACGCGTTTTTACAGAATATATGAAACAACTTGGTTATGAACCAGGGCAGTACAGCATCTATGACGGATCTGGCTTGTCGCGGCAAAATCGGTTATCCCCTAAAATCATAGTGGATATTCTGCGGAACGTAAAAGATGACCTGAGCGTTTATCCTGAGTTTGTTACGGCGTTGGGAGTCATGGGGGTAGATGGAAACGTAAAAAATAGAATGCGCAAAGTTGCAAGCTCAAGCAAGGCAAGGGTGAAAACAGGAACCTTGAACTTTGTCAGCGCATTATCAGGATTTTTTCAATCCAAAGAGGGGGAGTTATTTGCCTTTTCAATATTAATGAACGATTTAAAATGTTCAAATAGAAGGGCAAAAAAAATTCAGGATCAGATCATCCAAAAAGGTCTGAACTTCCAGAGGATCCCAACTGGAAGCGTGCTGACAGACGATAGAGAGAAACGCGCTTCAACACCCTAGTCTTTATTCAGCCAAACACTTTTCTGTTTTCCTTGCGATCTTCTTCGATAATTTTTTTCCAATCCCTTTTCACATTGGGTGCTTCCAAAAAATCTTCGTAAATGGACTTTGCGAGTTCCATTTTATCGATACCTTCTGGAGCGACTTGTATATCCAATTGTGCCAGGGCCATATCGAAATCTTTGTCGAGCAAAGCTGCAGAATCCATATTGCATTCTTTCAAGGCTTGTTTAACAACCCCTTGATCTTGCCCAAACCGTCTGGCCACTTCATTAATATTCGATGGTTTATATTCTTTATTTGGCCCAATTCCCAAGTGGTAGGCGCAAAACAAACTGAAAGCATCCAGGTTTCCTGTCAGTTTTTTTTCTGAGCCTGAAGATGCCGCCTGAGGAGCTCTTGCAGCGGCAGGAGCATTATTACTCCGCTTCGCCTTGTCATGTTTATTTCGTGGTCTTCCGTTATTCGCATTATCTCTTTGTTGGTGGGAAGGATTCCTTCTTTTCTGCCCCCCCTGCGGTTTATTACGGTTATTACCGTTACCCCCCTCCGACGAGCTTTTATTGCTGACCATCGAAATATGCGATGTCAAAGCTTGCGACGAAGATGGACCGGAAGACACCCAAGGATGAATTCCCCTTTTTCCGGAACCGGCGTTCCCGGAGCCGGCGTTTCCAGCACTCGAGTTCCTGGAACGCGAGTTTTGATTGGGTTTCCTTGAGCCAGCGCTTCTGGAATTTGGGTTCTGGTTGGATTGACCTGAGGAAGAATTCCCCTGACGGTTGTTGGGATTTCTTTGTTTGTTGCCGCCGTTTTTCTGAAACTGTCCTGTTTTTCTCAAAACGGTTTTCCTTTATAAAAAGTTGGGGATAAATTCGAGGTGCTCTGCATTTCCAAAGTTTCCTTAATTTAAATGAGAAGGTTTAATTCTTTATAGTCAAACTTTCAAGCTCATCAACCAGAGCGGAAAATTTTGATAGGGCTGTGCGCACCGGTTCAGGCGAATTCATATCAACGCCTGCACCTTTTAACAAATCTATGGGATATTTGGACCCACCTGATTTGAGAAAGTTGAGGTAATCATTAAGCTCTTCATCACCTCCAGAAAGTACCCGATCTGCCAAAGCATAAGCAGCTGAGATTCCCGTTGCGTATTTATATACATAAAAACTGAAATAGAAGTGGGGTATCCGAAAACATTCCAAAGAAAGACAATCGTCTAACACCAAGCCTGGACCAAAATAGAGTTCCAGTAAACCTTTATAAATTTCTTGAAAAGTTTCAATGGTGAGCGGCTGGTTATTTTCTGCAGCCTCATAAACTTTGTGCTCGAATTCAGCAAACATCGTTTGTCTATACAGCGTACCACGAAAATTATCAATTTCACGACAAAGTAAGTAAATACGCATTTCGGGATTAATATCCTGCGACAGAAAAAATTTTGTCAGTAATGACTCATTAAAGGTGGATGCCACTTCCGCGACAAAAATCGTGTAATCCGCATATAAATAAGGCTGGTTTTCTCTGGAAAAAAGAGAGTGCATGGAATGCCCCGCTTCGTGCGTCAGAGTATAAACACTATTAATATTATCATCCTTATAATTCATAAGGATGAAAGGGTTCGAATCGTAACATCCTGAAGAATAGGCACCACTTCTTTTACCCTTATTCTCATAGCGATCTGTCCACCGATCTTTAAGAAGCCCCTGTTCGACCCGCTTAATATAATCCGTGCCCAAGGGTTGCAACGAGATTTTAATCTTCTCCACGGCTTCTTCATACGGCATATGCCATTTAATATTTTTCACTAGCGGCACACTGCAATCATATGCATGCAGTTCATCAACACCCAACAACTGTTTTCTTAAATCAAAATATTTATACAGAGGTTTTAAATTCTGATGAACCGAGTCAATCAGATTGTCGTACACTCCTTCTGCAATATTTTCGGAAAATAATGCCTTGGCTCGGTAACCAGAGTAATTTCTGGACCGCGAATAAAACAAATCCTTTTTCACGCTTGCAGAAAGTAACGACGTGTAAGTAAAGCGGTGCGACTCGTAAGCATTGTAATAAGTGTGGAACGCGTCTTTTCTAACCCGCCGATCATAACTCTGCATCAGGCTCTGGAAATTGCCATGCGTTAAAGAAAGCTGCTCGCCATCTTCACCTTCGATTTCTCCCAGCTTAAGGTCGGCATTATCCAGCATATCAAATGCATCTCGTGCGGCGCGTCCCATCTCGCCTGATGCCGCAAGGAGTTTCTCTTCTTTATCTGTAAGTGTGTGCTCGCGATAACGCAAAATTTGTTCAAGATGATACTTGTAAAACTCAATTTCCTTCTCTTCCAGAAATTGGGCCATTTGATCTTGCGGAATTGCCATGATCTCGGGACGGATGAAGCTGGACGCACTGCCTGCTTCATTGAGCAGTCGCATCGCCTTCTCAAAATTTCCTTGATAAAAACTATTGGTCTTGTCTTCATCATTTTTCAGATGCGCAAAGGTGTAAAGCTTTTCCAGCTTTCTGGAAAAGTTCATGTCGAACTCGATACACGCTTTGAGTGTCGCAGAAGATTGCGCAAGCGTTCCCTGAAAGCTGGCATACCCGGGCAGCTCGCGTTCGAGTGCTTCGAGTTCGCTATTCCATTCTTCGTCAGAGGAATAAAGTCCTGATAAATCCCATTGGGATTGTTCAGAGACTTCATCGCGTTTCAGAGTTCCTACTTTAGCATCCATAAATAAAGAGACGTGGGAAAGAGAAAAGTTTCCCCTTGGCGGTTAACCTATGCCCTGTTCTATAGTTTTCAAATGAATTTCAAGCTTTGCCTGCTTTTCAGAAAGAGTTGTCTTTCTTTGTTCGTCTTTTTCGATGACTTCAGCAGGTGCTTTCTTAACGAAATTCGGGTTGGAGAGTTTCTTATCTAAAAATATGAGGTCTTTTTTAATTTTTTTCAACTCTTTTTCTACTCGGTTGCGTTCTTCCTGGAAATCCATCATACCTTCGAGTGGGATAATGAGGTCCATTTCTCCGAGAACCGAAGATGCTGACACCTTGGGTTTTTCGATTTCTGCGCCTGATTGCAACTGCTCCACACGCGCTAATTCGCGTATATAAGATGCCTGATCTTGCAATTTTTTTTGTATTTCGGGGTTGGATGTCTTAACTAAAACGTTTAATTTCAACCCTGGATTCAGGTTCATCTCTCCACGGATATTTCTGATGCCCGTTATGACTTCCATCACCGTATCCATTTCTTTTTCTACCGCCGCATCGGTTCGCTCTTCCTGAAATTCGGGAAACGTGCTGACCATAATACTGTCTTCGTCCTGCGGCAATTTCTGCCAGATTTCTTCGGTGATAAAGGGCATAAAGGGATGCAAAAGTTTGAGCGCCGAATTCAAAACATGAATCAACACATTCTGCGCCGCGACTCTTTCGGGTCCCGAATCGATTAATTTCGATTTAGTAAGTTCTATATACCAGTCGCAATATTCGTTCCAGATAAATTTATAAACCGTCAAAGCCGCATCGTTAAACCTGAAAGCTTCCAAGGCTTCATTAACATCTTTCGTCGCACGGTTCAGCCGACTCAATATCCATCGGTCAGCTGTCGAGAGGTTATTCTTTTCATCCAGCGCGCAGGAACCTTTATAGTCTTCCAGATTCATAAAAACAAAACGCGACGCATTCCAAAGTTTATTGCAGAAGTTACGGTAACCTTCAATGCGGTCTTCCGCCAGTTTGATATCTCTCCCCTGAGCTGCGAAAGCTGCCAGCGTAAAACGCAAAGCATCGGTTCCATACTGTTCCATCACTTCCAGAGGGTCGATTACATTACCCTTGGTCTTGCTCATTTTCTGCCCTTCCGCATCGCGGATCAAAGCATGAATATAAACATCGCGAAAAGGCACCTCGCCCATAAACTTGAGTCCCATCATAATCATGCGGGCAACCCAGAAGAAAAGAATATCGAATCCGGTGCAAAGCATGGATGTAGGATAAAAACGTTCAAGGCTTTGGGTTTTCTCCGGCCACCCTAAAGTCGAAAAGGGCCATAGAGCAGAACTGAACCAGGTATCTAGCACATCCGTTTCCTGAATCAGGTCTGTTGAAGAACAAGCCGAACAAGATTTTGGAGTCTCTCTAGCGACAACCACTTCGCCACAGCCTTGACAATTCCACGCAGGAATCTGATGTCCCCACCATATCTGTCGCGAGATACACCAGTCACGGATATTTTCCATCCATTCGAAATAAGTATTTTCCCAAAACTTGGGAACAATTTTTATAGTGCCGTCTCGCACAGCCTTCATAGCAGGCTCGGCAAGCGGCTTGGCTTTTACAAACCATTGCTTCGACAAATAAGGTTCCACCACCGTCCGACACCGATAACAATGACCGACTGAATGGTTTAAATCTTCAATCTTAACCAACACCCCAGATTCTCTTAAATCTTCGACCAATTTCTTTCGACATTCGAAACGGTCTAGCCCCTCATAATTAGAACCGGCGAGGGAATTCATCGTCCCATCTGGATTCATAACATTTATAGTTTCCAGTTGGTGCCGCCGTCCCAATTCAAAATCGTTGGGATCATGAGCCGGGGTTACTTTTAACGCACCCGTACCAAAAGAAGTGTCGACATATCCATCTTCAATTAAGGGTATCTCACGGTTCAGTATAGGAAGGACAAGGCTTTTACCTTTGTACTCATGGTAGCGTTCATCATCAGGATTAACAGCAACCGCCGTATCCCCCAGCATGGTTTCGGGTCGCGTCGTCGCAATGATTAAAGAGCCTTCGCCCTCGTTAAAAGGATATTTGAGATGATATAAATGCCCCTGCGCATCCTGATGTTCAACCTCAAGATCAGAAAGAGCCGTACGGCAACGCGGACACCAGTTGATGATGTAGTCGCCCTTATAGATGAGACCTTCTTCATAAAGCGTAACAAAAACTTCGCGGACGGCTTTCGACAACCCCTCATCCATGGTAAAGCGGTCGCGCTCCCAGTCTAGGGAACAACCAAGTTTTTTCAATTGACCGGTGATGGTGCCACCCGATTCATTACGCCATTTCCAGACACGTTCAACAAAAGCTTCCCGACCTAACTCTTGCCGGTTGCTTCCCTCTGCATGCAATTGTTTCTCGACTACATTCTGAGTAGCGATTCCCGCATGATCCGTACCAGGCTGCCAAAGTGTGTTATAGCCCTGCATTCTTTTCCAACGGGCCAGAATATCTTGCAGGGTATTATTGAAGGCGTGACCGATATGCAGTCGGCCGGTGATGTTGGGCGGCGGGATGACTATTGAATATGCAGGGGACTCCTTGGTTTCATCTGCGTGGAAAAAATTCTTTTCCTGCCAAAATTGTCCCCAGCGTTTTTCAACTTCACCGGGTTCGTATTGTTTATCTAATTGAATCATTCAAAAATCACTTGCAGCATAAAAACTGGGATCCGATCGATCCATTCGGGTTCTAGGGAAATA
>ENA-OREN01001638-OREN01001638.1-marine-metagenome-genome-assembly--contig:-NODE-1638-length-25350-cov-7.198037_pt1 | contig 25350 bp, 31 predicted proteins | sample MGYA00248624_ERZ508555 | MGnify/ENA primary metagenome ERZ508555 (study PRJEB26222, sample SAMN06267773) | marine metagenome | isolation source: Saanich Inlet, British Columbia, Canada | place...
GGGAATAGCTCAGTTGGCTAGAGCGTCAGCCTTCCAAGCTGAGGGTCGCGGGTTCGAGTCCCGTTTCCCGCTCCACCTTTTTGCGGGGTTGGATGAATGAGCTTTTTTGTGCCCACGTAGCTCAGTGGTGGAGCACTTCCTTGGTAAGGAAGAGGTCATCGGTTCAATCCCGATCGTGGGCTTCGGATTTTTTTTGAGGTTGTGAGAAGGTATTGTTGAATTTATGCGATTTAGAAACCGGGGGGTTGGTCGCATTAGATAAATAAGGGTTGGTTGGTATTATGAGAGTAATTGTTCATTTCGCATGTTCTGACTGTAATCGAAAAAACTATTCGAATACGAAAAATAAAAAGACCACTACGCAAAGGTTGGAGTTTAAGAAATACTGTAGATTTTGTGGAAAGCACACTCCCCATAAGGAAACAAAATAAAGAAAAATCAGAGGGTCGGGAGTCGGGTGCCGATGTGTGGCATCGGGCGGGAATTTTTATTCCTCTTCCTACGGCTGGCGCGGATTCTGTAATAGGCCAGTAGCTCTAATTGGTAGAGCACCGGATTCCAAATCCGGGTGTTGGGGGTTCGAGTCCCTCCTGGCCTGTATTAACTTGTTTGAGGATTATGTTTTCAAAGGCAATTGGGTTTCTGACTGAAGTTAGAGCGGAAGTGAAAAAGGTTACATGGCCTAGTCGCAGGGAAGCTATGGGTGGAACTGCAGTGGTCGTGTTTGTGGTTTTGGTGATGGCTATGTTTTTGGGGATTGTTGATGCAATTCTTTCCAAGGCTGTCCAGGCACTCATAAATATTTAAGCGGGTGAATATTGTCTAAACAATGGTTTGTTATTCACACCTATTCCGGGTTTGAGCGGAAGGTGAAGTTGAGTATAGAAGAGCAATTCGGGCACTCCAGCTTTGGTGAGCGCTTTGGTGAGGTTATTATTCCCACTGAAGAGGTTGTTGAGGTTCGTAAGGGGAAGAAGAAGGTTTCTTCGAGGAAATTTTTCCCAGGTTATATTCTGATCAGCGTCGAAATGAATCAGGATATTTGGTACATGGTTAAAAATACCCCCAAGGTGACGGGTTTTCTGGGTGGTAGTTCTGAGCCGGTTCCTCTTTCTGAGGAGGAGGTTAAGACGATAATAGATCAGATAAAGGGAGAGTCTGCGAGGCCGAAGCCGAAATTTTCGTTTGAGAAGGGCGAGAGTATTCGGGTTATCGATGGGCCTTTCCTTAACTTTAATGGCGTGGTGGAAGAGGTTAATCACGACAAAGGTAAGGTTAAGGTGATGGTTTCTATTTTTGGTCGTGCCACTCCGGTGGAGCTTGAATTTCCGCAGATCGAGCGTGTATAGAATTTTAGTTGGATAATCTAATTGTAAAAAAGAGGTGTAGAGAGTGGCTACGAAAGAAGTGATGGGTCAGATAAAGCTTCAGATTCCTGCGGGGCAGGCAACGCCTTCTCCGCCTGTCGGGCCTGCGCTTGGACAGCATGGGGTGGCAATCATGGATTTTTGCAAAGCTTTTAACGCAAAAACTCAGGGGCAGGAAGGGAGTATTATTCCTGTAATAATTGATGTCTATAAGGACAGGAGTTTTTCTTTTATTACAAAGTCGCCACCTGCATCGGCTTTGTTAAAGCAGGCGGCAGGAATTGCGAAAGGATCCTCGAATCCTAGTAAGGAAATTGTGGGTAAGGTGACCTTGGAGCAGGTAAAGGATATCGCAAAAGTTAAAATGGAAGACTTGAATGCCGAGAATTTAGATATGGCTATTAACACTATTAAGGGTTCGGCGAAAAGTATGGGACTTAAAGTCGAAGGTTAACCGGGAATTAATTATGCCTAAGCATGGAAAAAAATATAGGGCTGCGGCCAAGAAGGTCGACGCTGATAAGAAATATGAGTTGAAGGAAGCTCTCGGGCTGGCCAAAGATTCTAATTCTGAAAAGTTTGACGAGTCGTTGGACGTTGCAGTTAGATTGAGTGTTGATCCTAGAAAAGCGGATCAAAACATTCGTGGCAGTGTGGTGTTGCCTAAGGGCACGGGGAAAAAGTTTCGCGTTTTGGTGTTTGCCAAGGGTGAAAAGGAAAAGGAAGCTTTGGACGCTGGTGCGGAAGTGGTTGGCGGCGATGATCTGGTTGCTAAAATTCAGGATGGCTGGACGGATTTTGACCGGGTGGTTGCAACTCCGGACATGATGGGTCAGGTGGGTAAGTTGGGTAAGGTTTTGGGTCCTAGAGGTTTGATGCCGAATCCGAAAACGGGAACGGTGACCTTTGATGTTAAGCAGGCTATTGAGCAGATCCAGGCGGGCAAGGTGGATTACCGTGTTGATAAGGCGGGGAACGTGCATGCTTCCTTAGGGAAAGCCAGTTTCTCGGTTGAAGATCTTGAGGAGAATTTTAAGGCCCTGATGGCGGCGTTGGTTAAGGCTAAGCCGGCATCGAGTAAGGGGCATTATGTTAGAGGGGTTTCGGTTTCGACCACGATGGGGGTTGGGGTTCGAGTAGTTTATGCGCCCTGATTGAATTGAATTAATCCCCGATTTCGGGGTTGTAAGTGAGAGAGGGGTGGCGAAAGTGCCAAATGCAGAAAAAATAAAAAAAGTTGAAGAGCTGAATGGAATTTTCCTAAAAGCTAAGTCGGCTGTTCTTGCGAATTATCAAGGTATCGAGGCGCCAGAGTTGACTCAGTTGCGCAGTCACATGCGTAGTAGGGCGATTGACTTTCGTGTTATCAAGAATACTTTGGCTCGGCAGGCTGCTAAGAATACTCCTTTTGAGTTGTTGGATGAGGAATTTTCGGGTCCTGTGTCTCTGGTTGTTAGTTTTGATGATGCGGTTGCGCCAGCAAGGGCGCTTGCAGAGTTTTCAAAATTGGGAGCCACAAAAAATCCCAAAGTGATTTGTGGTGTGGTTGAGGGGAAGAAGGTTTCTCCTGAGCAGGTAAAAGCGATGGCAGATCTGCCATCGAAAGAAGTGTTGATATCGCAGTTGCTGGCGACCATGAATGGCCCAACGACCAATTTTGTTGGAGCTCTTAGTGGGGTGCTGAGAAAGCTGGTGGGTACGCTAGAAGCGATTAAAGAGAAAAAAGCATCCGAATAAACCGGTTTCTGGTATGGGGATCGTTGTGAATAGATTATTAGATAACAATTTTTGAAAGGAGGGCTTAAATGGCCGCCACTAAGGAAGACGTAGTTTCTTTCATCGATAATATGACTGTGTTGGAAATGTCTGAATTTGTAAAAGAGCTTGAAGATAAATATGGTGTGACTGCTGCTGCACCTGCTGCTGCTGCTGCACCTGCTGCTGCTGGTGGGGAAGCTGCTGCGGAAGAGAAAACGGAATTCGATGTTGTTCTTACTGCTGTAGGTGATAAGAAAATACAGGTTATTAAAGAAGTCCGAACTGTTACTGGATTGGGATTGAAGGATGCTAAAGACCTTGTTGAGTCAGCTCCTAAGGCTATTAAAGAAGGTGTGAAGAAAGAGGAAGCTGAAGAAATCAAGAAGAAGGTTGAAGAGGCTGGTGGTTCTGTCGAAGTTAAGTAACGGAAATCTAGCACAACAATTACATATTTGCTTTAGCAGATAAATTTTCCGTTAATCTTTCTTCCAGAAGGATGCTGACCTATGTCAAAAAACCGTTCTCAAAGAGCGCTTGGCAATCTTAAACAAAGAAAAAATTTCGCACGAATCCCGACCGTTATTGGTATCCCCAATCTGATCGAGATTCAAAAAAAATCATTCGAATATTTCCTGCAATGGGATGTTGCTCCACATGAGCGCAAGCTGAGAGGATTGGAAGATGTCTTCAGTGATATCTTTCCTATTTCAGACTTAAATATCAACGCCCGTATTGAATATGTCGGCTTCGAAGTCGGTATATGGGAGTGCGGCTGTGGTGAATTTAAGGAGCTCGGCGGTCCGGGTATTTTCTGTGATACTTGTGAGCAGGAAGTCGTTTATAAGGAAAGGCATAAGTTTAGCGAGTGCCGCCAAAAGAGTCTTACCTATTCGGATCCTATCAAGATTATGGTCAGGCTCGTGCTTTTCGACCGTGAGGCAATGGACATAAACGCCCGTGTTCTGAAAAATCTCTTGGGTAGAACAATTATAGAAGAGGTTAAGAAGCCGGGGACTGCGAAAAATCTTATTTCGGCTAAAACGGAAATTACCGAAGACATCATAGCGATTCTGGAAAAAGAAAAAGTACCTCAGATAACCATCAATACGGTTCGTGAGGTTAAGGAGCAGAAAATTTTTCTAGGCGAAATGCCTGTGATGGGTCCAACGGGCACCTTCATGATAAACGGTGTTGAGCGGGTTATCGTGAGTCAGATGCATCGTTCCCCCGGGGCTTTCTTCTCGCATGACAAGGGCAAGTCGCATGTCAGTGGCAAAATCCTCTATGCAGCTAGAATTATTCCTGATCGTGGTTCCTGGATTGATTTCGAATTTGATATTAAAGATATTTTGTATGTAAAAATTGATCGCAGGCGCAAGCTTCCAGCGACCATCCTTTTGCAAGCGTTCGGGATGGATGTCAAAACTATCCTTGAGACCTATTACTCTATTGAAAAAATAAGTGTCAGTAAAGACCAGCGCTATTTTATGGGTAGTAAGCGCCTGCTTGTTGGATTCAAAGTTAAAGAAGATGTGATAGACCCTAAAACGGAAGACGTGGTTCTTAAGGCAGGTAAAAGGGTGACTATAGCCACTGCCAAAAAATTGAGTCGATTGTCAAAGTCGGTCAAAGTTGAGATTGATCCTGAAGGGTTGATCGGTAGGTTTTTGTTTAATGAGATTGTTGATCCTGAGACCGGCGAAATTGAAGTCGATTTCAATCAAGAGATCACAGAGGGCGTTCTTGAAGTCGTCAAGAAAAACAAGCTCAGCGAGATTCAGATTTTGCATATTGACGAAGAGTCGTCAGACACTGTTATCCGCGATACTGTAGCTGTTGCAAAAACCCAAAGTCAAGAAGACGCGATCAAAGAAATCTATAAAAGATTGCGTCCGGGGGATCCCCCAACTCCAGATATAGCGCGTTCTCTTTTTGCTAATCTGTTTTTTAATCCCAAGCGTTACAACTTGTCCGTTGTGGGTCGTATCAAGCTGAACCAGAAATTTGATCTGGATATTCCGCTGGACAATAGGTTGTTGACATTGGAAGACCTGGTGGAAGTTGTGCGACATATCATCGGCCTCAGAAATGGGATTGGAAGTATTGATGATATCGATCATTTGGGTAATCGCAGAGTGCGTGCTGTGGGAGAGTCTCTAGAGAATCAGTTCCGTGTGGGTATCGTGCGCATGGAGCGGGCGATTATCGAGAGAATGTCTATTCAGGATCTGGATGTTTCCATGCCGCATGATTTGATCAATTCCAAACCTGTAACTGCCGCTATTAAGGAGTTCTTCGGTAGCAGTCAGTTGTCTCAGTTTATGGATCAGACCAACCCGCTTTCTGAGGTGACTCACAAGCGTCGCTTGAGTGCGTTGGGGCCGGGAGGATTGACTCGCGAGCGGGCAGGATTCGAAGTGCGCGATGTGCATCCAACTCATTATGGTCGTATTTGTCCGATTGAAACACCGGAAGGTCCAAATATCGGTTTGATTGCTTCGCTTAGTACCTATGCCCGAGTTAATGATTATGGGTTTATAGAGACTCCTTACCGAAAGGTAGTGGACGGTCATGCTAAGGATGATGTTGATTTCCATACTGCCTTGGTTGAGGATAAGTATATTATCGCTCAGGCAAACGTGAAAATGGATGAAAAGAAAAAGTTTGTCGAACCCATTATTGCAGCGCGAAAGGGGGGCGACTTTACCCTTTCTCCGCGAGAGAAGATCGATTACATGGATGTGTCGCCGAAGCAGTTGATCAGTGTGGCTGCATCCTTGATCCCTTTTCTGGAAAACGATGATGCCAACCGGGCATTAATGGGCTCCAATATGCAACGACAGGCCGTTCCTTTGTTGCAGTCTGAAGCGCCTTTGGTGGGTACAGGTATGGAAGCGATTGTTGCGCACGATTCCGGTGCGGTAGTGATTGCTGAAAACGATGGTGTGGTCATTAGTGCTGATGCGGCCCGTATTGTGGTTCGTACTGAGAAAAGACCCGTTAGAAAAGTGAAAACCCGACGAAGTCAGTTGGATTCGAATGTGGATATCTATACGCTGAATAAGTATCAACGATCTAATCAGAATACTTGTATCAATCAGCGGCCGCGTGTGACCTCTGGGACACAGGTAAAGCAGGGGGATGTCTTGGCAGATGGTCCTTCAACCGATAATGGTGAGTTGGCGTTGGGGCGAAATATCCTGGTTGCCTTCATGTCATGGGGTGGCTACAACTTTGAAGATGCTATTATCGTCAGTGAAAAACTCGTTAAAGATGATGTCTATACTTCGGTGCATATCGAAGAGTTTGAGGTTGAAGCTCGCGATACCAAGCAGGGTAAGGAAGAAATCACTCGTGATATTTCCAACGTAGGTGAAGATGCTCTGAGGAATCTGGATGAAAGTGGCATCATTCGGGTGGGTGCGAATGTTAAGCCGAACGATATTTTGGTCGGTAAGATTACCCCGAAAGGTGAAACCCAGCTCAGTCCTGAGGAGAAACTCCTGAAAGCTATTTTTGGTGAAAAAGCGGGAGATGTTCGCGATACATCGCTTAGAGTTCCGCCTGGAGTTCATGGCACCGTCATTGATGTGAAAGTGTTCTCGAGAAAGGGAATCGATAAAGATTCGCGAACATTGGCGATTGAAGAAGAAGAGATTTCCCGAATCGAAAAGGATTATAACGAAGAAATTGGTATTGTTAAAAGCGAGACGACTAAGAGCATGGTCGGCCTTCTTGTGGGTAAAAAGGTAAACAAAGCAACCACAATTGGTAAGGTGAGTTTTGCCAAAGGTCAAGAGATCGAAGAAGCGCAGATCGCGAAAATGAGCTTGAAGGACATGGTTAAAGTTTCTGTGCAGGGAGTGGATGAAAAAACTCTGTTGGGAATGGAAGCCAGCGCCAAAGAGCAGGTGGCAATTCTTAAATCAATGTTGGAGGAAAAAGTCACCCGCCTGAAAAAAGGCGATGACTTGTCTCCTGGCGTGATCAAGCTGGTTAAAGTCTTCATGGCTATGAAGCGTAAGCTTCAAGTGGGAGATAAGATGGCGGGCCGACATGGTAATAAAGGTGTCGTTTCAACTATTGTTCCTGAAGAAGACATGCCTTATATGAAAGATGGCAGGCCGATCGAGCTTATTTTGAATCCGCTGGGTGTGCCCTCCCGAATGAACGTTGGACAGATTCTAGAAACCAATTTGGGGATGGCGGCCAGGGCCAATGATAGAAATATGGCCACGCCTGTTTTCGATGGTGCTAAGGAAAGCGAGGTCAGAGAGCTGCTGCGCGAGGGGGGTTGTTCGGAATCCGGCGAAGTGTCTCTTATTGATGGTCGTTCAGGGCAACCGTTCAGGCAGAGTGTGATGGTGGGCTATTTGTATATTTTGAAGCTCCATCATTTGGTAGATGATAAAATTCATGCGCGCTCAACAGGGCCTTATTCTTTGGTCACGCAGCAGCCCTTGGGAGGTAAAGCCCAGTTTGGTGGTCAGCGACTTGGGGAGATGGAAGTCTGGGCATTGGAAGCTTATGGTGCTGCTTACACGCTTCAGGAAATGCTGACTGTGAAGTCCGATGATGTTGAAGGGCGAAAGCGCATGTATGAAGCTATAGTTAAGGGTGATACACACCTCAATCCAAGCTTACCAGAGTCCTTCAACGTTCTAGTGAAGGAATTGCAGAGCTTGGCTATTGATGTCGAACTGATCGAGTCGGGGAAATAGACTTTTTTCCGTCTGGCCCAGCCTAGTCCTGGATTGAATTTTTAAATCAGGACACTAAAAGATTTTAAATTAAAACGGTTTGCGAAAACCTTTCAAAGGAGAAGTCCCTGGTGGATAATCTGACACATTTCGATAAGCCAAAAAACCCTATATTGTTTGACGCGATCCGGGTACGTATTGCTTCTCCGGAGAAAATACGTTCATGGTCTTATGGTGAAGTAAAAAAGCCGGAAACCATCAACTATCGTACTTTTAAGCCGGAGCGCGATGGATTATTCTGCGCTAAAATTTTTGGTCCAGTCAAAGACTGGGAGTGTACCTGCGGAAAATATAAGCGGATGAAGCACAAGGGTGTCATCTGTGAGAAGTGTGGGGTTGAGGTCATTCTTTCCAAGGTTCGGCGTGAGCGCCTCGGGCATATAGAGCTGGCAACTCCAGTTGCGCATATTTGGTATTTCAAAGGACTTCCCAGCCGACTAGGGCATCTTCTAGATATTCCTCTCAAAGATCTTGAGCGCATCATTTATTTTGAAAATTATGTGGTGACCGATCCTGGTGACTCGGAAATGGAAATCGGCCAGATTCTGACGGAAGAAGAATTCCGTGAAATGGAAATGGAGTTTCCAGACACCTTTCGCGCCATGATTGGGGCAGAGGCAGTGTCTGAGCTTCTCAAGCCGATGAATATGGAAGAGCTCTCTGTGCAGTTGAAAGAAGAGATGGTTACGACCAAGTCAGTTATGAATAAGCGGAAATTGGCCAAGCGTTTGAAGATCGTTGAGGCGTTCAGGAAATCTGGAAACAAGCCGGAGTGGATGATTCTTCAGGTGATTCCGGTCATTCCTCCCGAGCTACGCCCTCTGGTTCCATTGGACGGTGGCCGGTTTGCGACATCCGACTTGAACGATCTTTATAGACGAGTGATCAACAGAAACAATCGGCTCAAACGTCTGCAGGAATTGAAAGCGCCGCAAATTATTATCCGTAATGAAAAACGAATGTTGCAGGAAGCTGTTTCAGCCTTGTTCGATAATGGCCGTCGAGGTCGTACTCTTCGTGGTACGAATAAGCGACCGCTGAAATCTTTGAGCGATATGCTTAAGGGTAAGCAAGGTCGTTTTCGCCAAAACCTGTTGGGAAAACGCGTGGATTATTCGGGTCGATCTGTCATCGTGGTGGGTCCTTACTTGAAGTTTCACCAGTGCGGGTTGCCGAAAAAAATGGCCTTGGAATTGTTCAAGCCTTTTGTATTCAATCGACTGGAAGACAAGGGCTATGCGACTACAATAAAAACAGCAAAGAAAATGGTTGAGCAAGAGCGTTCCGAAGTATGGGAAGTTCTTGAGGAAGTGGTTAAAAACCATCCGGTGCTTCTCAATCGGGCGCCTACTCTGCATCGACTGGGTATTCAGGCTTTCGAGCCGTTGTTGATAGAAGGAAAAGCGATTCAGGTTCATCCTATGGTTTGTACTGCTTTTAATGCCGATTTTGATGGTGATCAGATGGCAGTCCATGTTCCTCTTTCTATGGAAGCCAGGACGGAATGTAAGTTGTTGATGATGTCTTCCAATAACGTTTTGTCGCCGGCGAATGGCAGGCCTATCGCCGTTCCAACTCAGGATATTGTTCTGGGTTGTTATTACATGACAAAAATTCGCGGTAATGTGAAAGGTGGCGGCAAGGTTTTCTCAGATCAAAAAGAAGTGATTGCTGCGTTTAACGCCGATGAACTCGACTTGCAGGCGTTGATCATGGTGAGAATCGATAATGTTTTGACACAGACCACGACAGGTCGAATTCTTTTAGGTGAAGTCCTCCCTAAAGGATTGCCCTTTGAGTGGGTGAATCGGTTGATGGATAAGAAATCACTTTCCGAGCTTATTTTTCAGGCTTTTCTGCAGGTGGGTCGAGAGAAAACGGTAACGTTGCTTGATGACGTAAAAGATCTTGGGTTCAGGTATGCCACCGAGGCTGGTTTGACCATCTCTATCGATCAGATGAAGATACCGAAAACCAAGGTCAAGCTGGTGGAAAAGGCCAATGAAGAGGTTCTTAGGGTTCATAAGCAGTACCGTGATGGGCTTATCACTAACGGTGAGCGGTACAACAAAGTCATCGATATTTGGGCGCATGTTACAGAAAAAGTTTCAGAGGAAATGTTTAAAGAGCTGGAGAATGAAGACGGGGCAACGACCCATGGAGAAACGGATAAGGATTTTAATTCGATTTTTATTATGGCCGACTCAGGCGCAAGAGGAAGTGCGCAACAGCTAAGGCAGTTAGCGGGAATGCGGGGGTTGATGGCCAAGCCATCTGGAGAAATTATTGAAACACCTATCACCGCAAATTTTCGCGAAGGCCTGTCGGTAATTCAGTACTTCATCTCAACGCATGGTGCTAGAAAAGGTCTGGCGGATACCGCGCTCAAAACAGCGAACTCCGGTTACCTGACACGTCGATTGGTCGATGTTGCGCAGGACATGATTGTTCAGGAAGATGATTGCGGAACTTTGAAGGGGATCGATGCGATTTCCCTCGTTGAAGCTGGCGAAATCATTCAGCCTTTGGGTGAGAGAATTCTGGGGCGAACGGTTCTTGAGGATGTCGTTGATCCTTTTACGGGTGATGTTCTCGCGGAAGCCGACAGTCTCATTGAGGAAGACACGGTTACGGCTATTGAAAACGCCGGGATCGAAAAAGTTAAAATGCGTTCTTGTCTGACTTGTGAATCGAAAGAGGGGGTTTGTATTAAATGTTACGGCCGCAACATGGCAACTCTGAAATGGGTTGAGGTGGGTGAGCCGGTTGGTGTTATCGCGGCGCAGTCCATTGGTGAGCCGGGAACGCAGTTGACCATGCGTACTTTTCATATTGGTGGAACGGCGAGTCGGGTTGTAGAGCAGACAACATTAAATACCAAACGCGGTGGTACTGTTAAATATATGGGGCTTCGCACAATTAAAAATCAGGCTGGCGAAATCATCGTGATGAATCGAAATGGAAGCTTGGTGGTATTGGATGATACCGGTCGTGAGAAAGAGCGATTCGCAGTTGTGTATGCTGCGAAGCTGAAGGTCATCGATGGTCAGGAGGTTCAAGAAGGGCAAACATTGATCGAATGGGATCCTTATACCAACGCTATTCTTACCGAGGTGGAAGGTACAATTGCATTCGGTGACATTGTCGAGGGTGTGACAATGAAGGAAGACTTTGACGAAATTACAGGTCTTTCTACCAAGGTAATTATCAGTCACCGTGATGAAAAGAAACAGCCGCGGATTTCGCTTAAAGATAAAACGGGTGAAACGGTTAGAAGATATATTCTTCCTGCAGGCGCAAACATCAATGTTAACGAAGGCGACCATGTGAACGCCGGTGACTTGATTGTTAAGATTCCGCGTGAGTCTGCAAAAACCAAAGATATTACGGGTGGACTGCCTAGAGTTGCGGAGCTTTTTGAAGCAAGAAAGCCGCATGAACAAGCAACCATCACTGAGATTACGGGTAAAGTAAAATTTGGCGGATTCGTAAAAGGCATGCGTAAAGTCATCGTGGAAAGTGAGTCAGGCGATGAATGCGAATACCTGATTCCACGCGGTAAGCATATCAATGTTCATGAGGGCGATGAGGTTATAGCCGGTGAAGCGTTGATGGATGGGGCGTCTAACCCGCATGATATTTTGCGAGTGCTCGGTGAAGATGAACTTCGAAAATATTTAGTTAATGAAGTGCAGGAAGTATATCGACTGCAGGGTGTTGCCATTAACGATAAGCATATTGAAGTCATCGTCCGGCAAATGTTGCGACACCTGATCATTGAAGATTCGGGAGATACAGAATTTTTGATCGGCGAGCAGGTCACTAAGAAAGTGTTCAATGCTGCCAATCAGGAAGTAATAAAGAATAAGAAAAAACCCGCTAAGGGTGCAGCGGTTCTCTTGGGAATTACCAAGTCATCGTTGAGCACAGAAAGCTTTATCTCGGCGGCATCATTTCAGGAAACAACTCGTGTGTTAACAGAAGTGAGTGTCAGTGGTAAACGAGATAATTTGGTGGGATTAAAAGAAAATGTGACTATGGGTCGGCTGATTCCTGCGGGAACGGGATGCCGGGCTTATAGCGGAATTCGCATTGAAGAGCCGGAAATGGAAAATACAGAGCCGAAAGAGGAAGAAGCCGTGGTGGCAGCAGAATAAGTTTCTTTTAAAGTCTGTTTTTAGCTTGACTCCGGGATTTTCAGTGGTACAATTACACCTTTTTCACGCCCTATTTTATCTGATTTAACCCTTTGTTTTCATTGACATCATTGGGTATGTCCGGTTTATTTTATAGCCCGTGAGTGGTTTTTCATTGTGGGAGGAATATTTTTTGCCAACAATTAATCAATTAGTGAGATCCGGTAGAAAAAAGCCGGTAGAGAAAAGCGATAGTCCGGCGTTGAAATCCTGTCCTCAGAAGCGAGGAGTTTGTGTGAGGGTTTATACGTCAACGCCTAAAAAGCCGAATTCCGCTCTCCGAAAAGTAGCTCGTGTGCGCTTGACGAACGGTATGGAGGTGACGACTTATATTCCTGGGGTTGGTCATAATTTGCAGGAGCATTCAATAGTAATGATCCGGGGGGGGCGAATCAAAGATTTGCCGGGTGTCCGGTATCACGTGGTTCGCGGCAGTCTCGACACATTGGGTGTTGAGGGTCGTATGCAGAGCCGTTCAAAATACGGGGCCAAGAGGCCTAAAAAATAAAGTAGAAAACTATGGCAAGACGAAGAGTAGCTCAGAAACGCAAGATAATTCCCGATCCTAAGTTCAACGATATATTGGTGGCGCGGTTTATCAATTGTATTTTGAATGATGGGAAGAAGGGTCTGGCGGAAACAATTTTTTATAAGGCTCTGGATAGTATCGAGGAAAAAGGCAAAGAAGAGCCGTTGCGTGTATTTCGCAAGGCTATCGAGAATGCTGCACCTTTGCTGGAAGTGCGATCCCGCCGTGTTGGTGGTGCGACCTATCAGGTTCCGGTTGAGGTGAGGGAAAGTCGAAGGCAAGCTCTTAGTATGCGCTGGGTGATTCAGAATGCTCGGTCGCGACCGGGTCGAACTATGGCGGAAAAGTTGACCGGAGAGCTCATGGATGCCTTTAATAATTCAGGCGGAGCTGTTAAGAAAAAAGAAGAAGTTCATCGTATGGCAGAAGCGAATAAAGCTTTTGCTCATTATCGATGGTAATCGGAGTTATACGTTAAAAAATGAGTAAGCAAACTGGACTTGAAAAGACTCGCAATATAGGAATCATTGCGCATATCGACGCGGGTAAAACCACGACTACCGAGAGAGTTCTGTACTACACCGGTAAGAGTCATAAGATCGGTGAGGTGCATGACGGCAACGCCACCATGGACTGGATGGAGCAAGAGCAGGAGCGGGGTATTACTATCACGTCTGCAGCGACTACCTGTTTTTGGTTAGACCATCAAATTAATATTATTGATACGCCTGGGCATGTGGATTTTACTGCTGAGGTTGAGCGTTCATTGCGGGTGCTTGATGGTGCTGTTGGTGTCTTTGATGCGGTCAGTGGTGTTGAGCCGCAATCTGAAACTGTTTGGCGTCAGGCTAGTAAGTACAATGTGCCGCGGATTTGTTTCGTCAATAAGATGGATCGGGCGGGGGCAAACTTTCTGGGTTGTATTGCGCAGATGAAAGATAAGTTGAATGCGAAGCCGGTGCCGATCCAACTTCCTTTGGGGGCTGAAGCTGATTTTGTCGGCGTGATAGACCTTATTGAGATGAAGGCGCACATCTATTCGGATGAAAAAAATAAAGGTGAGACTTTTGATGTGGTGGATATTCCGGCTGAGTATAAAGATCAGGCTGACGAGTATCGTGAATTACTGATTGAGTCTATTTCGGATGTGGATGACGGTATTATGGAGAAATTTTTGGGCGGTGAAGAGATTGCCTTGGAAGAGATTCGTGCGGCGTTGAGAACGGGAACGCTAGATTCTCTGTTCACTCCTATTTTATGTGGTGCCGCCTTTAAGAATAAAGGTGTTCAGCAATTGCTTGATGCGGTTGTTGCTTACCTCCCCTCTCCTCAAGAATTGAAAGCCATAGCTGGAACCAACCCTGATACGCAAAGCGAAGAGATTAGAAAGCTGGATACGAATGATCATTTTTCTGCTCTGGCATTCAAGATTATGACGGATCCTTTTGTTGGTCAATTGGCGTTCGTAAGGGTTTATTCTGGTGAGTTGGTCAGTGGGTCCTACGTTTATAATTCAACAAAGAACACAAAAGAGCGTGTCGGGCGAATATTGAGGATGCATGCTAATAAGCGTGAAGAGGTTGATTCGGTGTGTGCGGGTGATATTGCTGCTGTGATTGGGTTGAAAAAGACTTACACGGGTGACACGCTTTGCGATAGGGATAATCCAATTATTTTAGAGGCGATCACTTTTCCTGAGCCGGTTATTTCGGTGGCGATTGAACCGAAAACCAAGGCGGAGCAGGACAAGCTTTCAGATTGTTTGGTTAAGCTTTTACAGGAGGATCCAACCTTTCGCGTTCGTGTTGATCCGGATACGAATCAAACTGTTATTTCTGGGATGGGTGAGTTGCATCTTGAAATTCTGGTTGATCGAATGCGTCGCGAGTTCTCACTCGATGTTGATGTTTCGAAACCTCAGGTGGCGTTCAAGGAAACGATTACTAAGGGGCTCGAGCACGAAAACAAATATATTAAGCAATCGGGTGGTCGCGGCCAGTATGGCCATGTGGTGATCAGGGTTGAGCCGAGAGAGCCGGGATCTGGATTCGAATTTGTAAATAAAATTGTCGGTGGTGCAATTCCCAGGGAGTTTATCCCCGCGGTACAAAAGGGTGTTGTCGAGTCGATGGCGCGAGGAATCCTTTGTGGGTACCCGGCGGTAGATATTTCTGTGACCTTGTTGGACGGGTCTTTTCATGATGTGGATTCGTCTGAGATGGCGTTTAAGATTTGTGCTTCAATGGCGTTTCAAGAAGCTTGTAAGAAAGCATCGCCGCAGTTGTTGGAGCCTGTGATGGACGTGGAGGTGGTTACGCCTGAGGAGTTTATGGGTGACGTGATCGGTAAGCTCAACTCTAAGCGCGGTAAGATCAAGGATCTCGCTGATCGTGCAGGGGCGAAAGTAATTCGATCTGAAGTGCCTTTGTCGGGAATGTTTGGTTATTCGACTGATCTTCGTTCGGCAACGCAGGGGCGAGCCAGTTACTCGATGGAGTTTTCTAAGTATGATGCTGTTCCGGCTTCAGTGGCGGAAGAGTTGATTGCTAAGTCTACGGGTTCCAGTGAAAAGGCAGTAGTTAAATAAATTAGCAGTTAAATAAATAAATAAATAATACATATTATTGGAGTGAATAGGTATGGCTAAAGAAAAATTTGTTCGCGATAAACCGCATTTGAATGTTGGAACGATTGGTCATGTTGACCATGGTAAGACGACTCTTACTGCGGCGATTTCAGAGGTTCTGTCGAAAAAAGGATTTGCTGAGACAATCGCCTTTGATCAGATTGATAAGGCTCCTGAGGAGAAAGAGCGGGGAATCACAATAGCTATTTCTCATATTGAATACAATACTGAAGCTAGGCATTACGCGCATGTTGACTGTCCTGGTCATGCTGACTATGTCAAGAATATGATCACCGGTGCAGCCCAGATGGATGGAGGGGTTCTGGTGATTTCGGCTAACGATGGTCCTATGCCGCAGACTCGTGAGCACATTCTTTTGGCCCGTCAGGTTGGCGTGCCTAAGCTCTGTGTGTTTATGAATAAATGTGACATGGTTGATGACCCTGAGTTGCTCGATCTGGTTGAGATGGAAGTGCGTGAGTTGCTGAGTAAGTATGATTTTCCTGGCGATGATGTTCCTGTTATCCGCGGAAGTGCTCTGCAAGCGTTGGAGAATCCTGAGGATGAGGAAAAAAGCAAGTGCATCTGGGAATTGATGGAAGCGCTTGATACATACTTCCCGGTTCCGGATCGTCCTGTTGACAAGCCATTCTTGATGCCAATTGAAGATATTTTTAGTATTTCAGGGCGTGGAACGGTTGCGACTGGGCGTATTGAGACGGGTATTGTAAAGGTTGGCGAAGAAATTGAGATTGTGGGGTTTAAGGAAACGATGAAGACCACGTGTACTGGTGTTGAGATGTTCCGTAAGCTTCTCGATGAGGGGCGTGCAGGTGAAAATGTGGGAATTCTGCTTCGTGGAACCAAGCGTGAGGAAATCGAGCGCGGGCAGGTTTTGTCTAAGCCTGGATCTATCACGCCGCATACAAAATTCAAAGCGGAAGTTTATATCCTAACTAAGGAAGAGGGGGGAAGGCATACACCTTTTTTTAATGGGTATCGTCCGCAGTTTTATTTTAGGACTACGGATGTGACAGGTGTTGCGACGTTGCCGGCGGGTGTTGAGATGGTGATGCCGGGGGATAATGTTGCGATGGAAATAACGCTTATTACAGCTGTTGCGATGGATAAGGGTCTTAAATTCGCTATCCGGGAAGGTGGCCGTACGGTTGGAGCCGGAGTTGTTGGCGAGATCATAGAATAATGAGCGATCAAAAAATACGTATTAAGCTTAAGGCCTACGACCATAAATTGTTGGATTGGTCGGTGGCGGAAATAGTCGAAACCACGAAACGCACAGGTGCTAAAGTGGTTGGGCCTATTCCTCTACCAACGGTCAGAAATCGCTGGACAGTTTTAAGGTCGCCGCATGTGGATAAAAAATCTCGTGAACAGTTTGAGATTCGGACTCACAAGCGAATAATGGAAATTCTTGAACCCACCCCGCAGACCGTGGATGCGTTGATGAAGCTGGACCTCTCCGGTGGTGTGGATATTGAAATCAAGCTTTAATATGGAATTGCGATGAGCGCGTTGCTAGGAAAAAAAGTAGGTATGACCCAGGTGTTTACGGATAAGGGCGATTGTGTGCCTGTAACCGTGGTGCATGTTGAGCGATGTGTCCCTGTTTTGAAAAGAACTGATGAGAAAGATGGGTATAAAGCGGTCATGCTGGCTTATGGGGATAGAAAAGCAAAGCACACCAACAAGCCTTTGAAGGGTTTCTACGACAAGCATAAGGTTGGGCCTGCAAAAATTCTTAAGGAGTTTCGGGATCAGGATGTCGATGATGATGCGATTGGGAAACCTCTCGGTGTAGATGTTTTTAGTGAAGGCGATGAGGTTGAAGTTGTTGGTGTGACTAAGGGTCGTGGTTTCTCCGGCGTATTCCGGCGTTTCAATTACGGCGGCGCACCTGCCTCGCATGGTCATCATGAGAGTTATCGTGGTACGGGTTCGATTGGTATGCACACCTATCCTGGTCGGGTATACAAGGGAACGGGGATGCCTGGGCGTATGGGTGGTAAGGCGGTGCATCTCAAAAACTTGGAAGTCGTGCGAGTAGATGTGGAAAATAATGTTTTGCTTCTCAAGGGCTCTGTGCCTGGCGCGAATGGTGGAATGCTAAGAATTTTTAATCGTAAGGGATAAACTTTTTTCATGCCTGATTTAGATGTGATTGATATAGAGAATAAAAAAGTGGGAACCGTCGAGGCGTCTGCCGATGTGTTTGCGGCTAGTGTTAACGATGAGTTGGTGCAGCGTTATGTGACCATGCAATTAGCGGCTCGGCGTGGCGGTAATGCGGCGACTAAGCAGAACAAGGGCGATCTTCATGGTAGTAATAAGAAACCGTGGAAGCAAAAAGGTACGGGTCGTGCTCGGTCGGGTAACACGCGTTCGCCGATCTGGCGTGGGGGTATGACGGTGTTTGGTCCTAGCCCTAGAAACTACAGTTTTACTCTCTCTAAAAAATCTAAGAAGATTGCTCTGAAGTCTGTTCTTACAGAAAGATTTGCAAGTCAAAGTTTCGCTGTTGTGGATTCCATAGTATTGGAGCAGCCGAAAACAAAAGATGCGGCGGCTATCCTGCAAAAGTTAAGCCTTCCCAATAAAACATTATTCATTCTCTCTGAGAAGAATCAAAACTTTCAGTTGGCGGTGCGCAATTTGACTGAAACGAATGTTTTGCTGGTAGATGGTTTGAATGTATTCGATCTTTTGAGGCATGAGAAAATTGTTTGCACAAAAGATGCATTGCGAAAAATTGAGGAGAGATTGAACTGATGGATATGTATAAGATTGTTAAAAAGCCATTAGTTACGGAAAAGGGCACTGTGATGCTGGGCGAGGGTAACCGGGTGACTTTTAAGGTTCATCTGGATGCTAATAAAATTGAAATTCGCGAAGCGGTGCAAAAAATATTCAGTGTCACTGTCTTGCAGGTGAATACCCAGGTCGTTCGTGGTAAGCGCAAAAGGTTTGGTAAGGCGATGGGGCAGACAAAGTCCTGGAAAAAGGCAATGGTGCAGTTGAAAGAAGGAGATAAAATTGAAATATTTGAGGGAGTTTAAGGTTTAATGCCTATCAGGAAGTTAAGACCTCGATCCCCCGGTGTTCGGTCCATGACCATTTCCGGGTTTGATGAGATAACAAAGTCAGAGCCGGAAAAAAGCCTTCTTGTATCCATTTCAAGATCGGGTGGGCGTAATAACAATGGTCGGATAACAAGTAAGCGGCGTGGCGGTGGACACCGCAAGCAGTATCGAGTTATTGATTATAAGCGTAATAAGGATGGCATTGGAGCGAAAGTTGCTGGGATAGAGTACGATCCTAATCGTTCCGCCCGTATTGCCTTGCTGGTTTACTCTGATGGTGAGAAGCGTTACATTATTGCGCCTTCGAAATTGAGCGTAGGTGATATCTTGTTGTCGGGTGACGGTATTGAAATTAAAAATGGTAATTGCTTGCCGCTAAGAGATATTCCTGATGGAACGCTAATTCATAATATAGAAATGCGACCGGGAAAAGGTGCGCAGATCGCGCGTAGTGCTGGAAACGGTGTTCAGTTGATGGCGAAAGAAGGGGAGTACGTCACGCTAAAGTTGAAGTCAGGCGAAGTCCGTTTGATTCATAAGAATTGCCGTGCAACGATAGGAGTTGTGGGGAATTCGGATCATGAAAAAGTGTCGATCGGTAAAGCCGGCCGAGTGCGTTGGATGGGTCGCCGACCGCGAGTGCGAGCTGTGGCAATGAACCCTGTGGATCATCCTATGGGTGGGGGTGAGGGTCGGTCATCGGGAGGGCGTCATCCTTGTAGTCCCTGGGGGCAGAGCGCTAAAGGATTGAAAACAAGAAAAGTTAGTAAACCATCGAACAAATTTATTCTCAGCCGCAAGAAAAGAAGGTAGGTTTGCGGTCTTAGGGGAAATGATAAACTTGTCGAATTTTGAGGGTTAGGAATGGCACGATCGCTAAAAAAAGGTCCGTTTGTTGATTCGCATCTGATGGATCGAATTGAGGAGATGAACCGCAAGAATGAAAAGAAGATTTTCAAAACGTGGTCGCGTCGCTCCACTATCACGCCAGATTTTGTCGGGCATACTATATCTGTTTATAACGGGAAAAAGTTCTTCCCGGTTTTTGTGACGGAGAATATGGTGGGGCATAAATTAGGTGAATTTTCTCCTACGCGGACCTTTAGGTCGCACGGGGGCAAAACCAAAAAAGCAGTAACCAAGTAAGCTAGGGTTGTCCTGGTGAAATGAAATTTATCGCAAGTTATGAGGGGAACAGCCTCGCTTGTGAATTAGAGAGACTGAAAAATCATGGAAGTAAAAGCCCTGCTCAGGCATACGCGAACGGCACCTCGTAAAGCGAGGTTGGTTGCAAATTTGATTCGCGGGAAAAATGTTACTGATGCCATTAATATTTTACAATTCACACGTAAAAGAGCGGCAGATGTGTTTCAGAAGTTGTTGAAGTCTGCTATTGCAAACGCAGAAGAAAACCACAAGGTTCTTGATGTGGAGGACTTGTTTGTGAAGAACGTGAGGGTCGATGAGGGGGTTACTTGGAAGCGCAATATGCCGCGCGCCCGGGGTACATCGACAATGATTCAAAAAAAGACCAGCCACATCACTTTGGTGTTGGAAGAAAAAGAATCTTAAGGAGAAAAAAGTGGGTCAAAAAGTTCATCCCTATGGGTTTCGTTTGGGATTCAATAAGACATGGATTTCTAACTGGTATGCACGTAAAGACTATTCTGCGCAGTTGGTAGAAGACATTGGTCTTAGGAAATATATTTTCAAGACGTTAGCGCATGCGGGGATTTCGAAGGTGGAAATAGAGAGATCTGCGAACCGAGTGCGGATCAATATCCACACTGCGCGTCCTGGTATCATTATCGGTAAAAAGGGTCTGGAAGTGGATCGCCTTAAGGAGGAGCTGCAGAAGGCTATGGCTGGTAAGCAGGTCAACCTTAATATCAAAGAAGTGCGCCGTGCAGAATTGGACGCAACTTTGATCGGCCAGAATATTGCTCTGCAGTTGGAAAAGCGGGTTTCTTTTCGCCGCGCCATGAAAAAGAGTGTTGTTTCGGCGCTTCGGTTTGGAGCTAAGGGAATCAAGGTTCGAGTTTCGGGGCGACTGGGTGGAGCGGAAATTGCCCGTAGCGAATGGTATCGAGAAGGACGAGTGCCTCTGCATACTCTTAGGGCGGATATCGATTATGGTACGGCTTCCTCCCATACCACTTTTGGAATCATTGGTGTTAAGGTTTGGGTTTATAAGGGGGAGATTCTCCCGGATAAGAAAATTGAAAAGCCGGAAGGCTTTGGATCACGACCTGCAGCAGCAGGGCAAGCCGCTAAAAAGTAAGAATAAGAGTAAAATCGTTTATTTGGAGATTATGCATCATGTTGATGCCCAAAAGGGTTAAGTATAGAAAACGACATAAAGGCAGAATGCGCGGAACGGCTTACCGTGGCGGATCGCTGAGCTTTGGTACCTTTGGTCTGCAAGCCTTGGAGTGTGGCCGTATCACCAACCGGCAGATTGAGGCGGCGCGAATTGCGATGACTCGTCATGTTAAGCGTGGTGGAAAAATCTGGCTTAGAATTTTTCCGGACAAACCGGTTTCGAAGAAGCCGTTGGAGACCCGAATGGGTAAGGGTAAGGGTAACCCGGAATTTTGGGTAGCGGTGGTTAAGCCTGGGCGTATGCTCTATGAAATGGAAGGTGTCCCTGAGCCGATTGCAAAAGAGGCATTTCGTCTTGCGGCTCATAAGCTGTCGGTGGCAACCCGATTTGTTGCGAAATAATTGAACGGAAAATAGGTAATGAAAGCACAAGAGATTAGAGATCTTTCGGAGAAAGAGCGGCAGGAAAAGGTGACGGATCTGGGGCAGGAAATTTTCAACCTCAGGTTTCAGTTGGCAACTGGGAAAATTGAAAACCCAAGTCGCTTGAAAAGTCTTCGTCGAGATGTTGCGAGAATTAAAACCATACAGCAGGAAGCGAAGGGTAATTCACCGCAACCGGCAAATGAAGCAAGCGAAGAAAAAAAATAACGTAATTAAGGTGGAAGTTTATCGCCTGATAATTAACTGAATAGGAAATTCCTTTGGAAAAGACTACACAAAGAAAAGCTCTGCAAGGCTTGGTTGTCAGTAATAAGATGAATAAGACCGTGGTCGTGCAGGTGGAACGCAAGTATGCCCACCCAAAATTCAAGAAGGTGGTTAAGAGCACTCGTAAGTATAATGCGCATGATGAGAAAAATGAATGCAACGCTGGGGACTTTGTCAGTATTGGCGAGACGCGGCCGTTGAGTAAAACCAAGCGTTGGCGGTTGCTGGAAATTATTAAAAAAGGTGTAGTTGAAGAAGGTAAGGCGTCATGATTCAGTTAAGAACCGTTTTAGAGGTTGCAGATAATTCTGGTGCGAAAGTTGTCCAGTGTATTAAGGTGTTGGGTGGGTCTCGCCGCCGCTATGCGCGGATTGGTGATGTTATCGTTGTTGCTGTTAAAGAGGTGGATCCGCAAAGTACTTTGAAAAAGGGTGAGGTGAAAAAAGCAGTAGTGGTTCGCACTCGTAAAGAAATTCGTAGGTCTAATGGAACCTATATCAAGTTTGATAGTAACGCGGCGGTTCTAATTGGCGATGGTAAAGACCCTGTGGGCACTCGTATTTTTGGGCCTGTTGGAAGGGAATTGCGTGCCAAGAAATATATGAAAATTCTATCGCTTGCGCCGGAGGTGCTGTAGTGAAAAAGGCATCCTATAAGTTGAATCTAAAGAAAGATGATATCGTTCAGGTTATTGCCGGAAAAGAAAAAGGTAAAAAGGGGAAAATTCTGGCAATCTTTCCGGCGCGGGAGCGGTTGTCTGTTGAGAAATTAAATATGGTCAAGCGTCATACGAAGGGCGATGGGAAAGCTAAGCAATCCGCTATCGTGGAAAAAGAAGGGACAATTCATGTTTCCAATGTTTTACTGGTAAGTGACAAGGTTGGAAAAGGTGTTCGGACAAAATTAAAAAAACTGGCCGATGGCAAACGGGTTCGTGTTTGTTCGAAGACCGGCGATGTGTTGGATAAGGTGTAAAAATGCCCAATTTTAAAACAGTTTATAACGAAAAACATAAAGCGGCTATCCAGAAAGATCTTGGTTTGGCGAATGTGATGGAAATTCCCAAGTTGGAAAAGATCACCATTAACATGGGGCTGGGTGAAGCATTGCAGAATTCCAAGCTGATAGAGTCGGGAGTCGAGCAGTTGAAGATTATTGCAGGCCAAATGCCGGTGGTGACCAAGGCTAAAAAATCCATCTCCAACTTTAAGTTGCGAGAAGGGGTTCCGATTGGTGTGAAGGTAACCATGCGCGGCAACCGGATGTATGAGTTTTGGGAGAGGCTGGTTTGTTTTGCGCTTCCCAGGGTACGCGATTTTAAAGGATTGCCGCCGAAAGCGTTTGACGGGCGCGGTAATTATACAATTGGATTGAAAGAGCAGTTGATCTTTCCTGAAATCGATTTCGATAAGATTGAGAAGATCAAGGGAATGAATATTACAATCACAACCTCTGCTAAAAATGATGAACAGGGTAGATGTTTGCTGACTCATATGGGGCTTCCCCTAAGAAAGTAAGGTATGGCAAGAAAATCATTAGTTGCAAAGCAAAAAAGAGTGCCGAAGTTTACAGTGCGCGGATACAGTCGATGTAACATCTGTGGGCGGCCACGGGCTTTCCTTAGAAAATTCGGAATGTGTCGCATTTGTTTTCGTGAGAGAGCGTTGCGGGGTGAGATTCCAGGTGTGACGAAGTCTAGTTGGTAGCTGATCTTGGTGAATATTTTTTCACCGCGGTTTTTTTTAGATAAAATTTTATATCCTGCCTCCTTGCGGCGGGATTGTTGAGTTAATTTTTTTTGGAGTATCCTTGTAATATGATGACCGATCCTATAGCCGATTTGTTCACCCGCATCCGAAATGGGCAGATGGTGCGACATCCGCGAGTGGATGTTCCTGGCTCTAAAATGAAAAGCCGGATTGTGGAAATTTTGAAGGATGAGGGTTACATTAAAAATTTCCGTCTTTACGAGGATGGTAGGCAGGGAATTCTCCGCGTTTATTTGAAGTATCAGAATGAAGAGCCTGTTATTCGTGGAATTAGAAGGATCAGTAAGCCGGGGCGAAGGCAATATGTAAACCGAGATACCATTCCCAAGGTTTTGAACGGATTGGGCTTGGCGATTGTTTCGACGTCATCGGGAGTTTTTACTGACGAGCAATGTCGGGAAAAAGGTGTTGGCGGGGAAGTCCTCGGATACGTTTGGTAGAAATTTAATTTTCCTGCGAATGGAAAATCATTAATGCCCGGATTCGTTGCCGGGAGTTACGGATAAAATAAGAAATGTCTCGAATAGGAAAAAAACCAGTTTCAGTGCCCTCAGGGGTGGAGTTTAAGATTAGCGGAACAAAGGTTGATGTTAAGGGGCCTAAGGGTCAGTTGTGCCGCGACTTGCATCCAAATATGAAAATTGAGTTTAAGGATAATGAGGTGACAGTAACGCGTCCGAGCGATGGTAGGTTGGATCGTTCTCTTCATGGTCTCACTCGAACTTTGATCAGTAATATGGTTCAGGGTGTTACGGAAGGTTATTCTAAACAGCTCAATATTGTAGGGGTCGGTTATAAGGTTGCCTTGAAGGGTAAGGACCTTGTGCTTAACTTGGGACATTCGCATCCTATTGATTACCCGGCTCCGAAGGGAATCGAATTTGAAGTAGATGGTAAAAAGAACACCATTATTGTTAAGGGTTCTAATAAAGAAGTGGTGGGTCAGACGGCAGCTGAGATTCGTAGTTTTCGGCCTCCAGAGCCTTATAAGGGTAAAGGTGTCATGTACTCAACAGAGAGAATTAAGCGCAAAGCCGGTAAGGCTGCGGTGGGAAAAGGATCTTAAAATGAAAACTTTAGAGCGTGAACGTCTGCGATTGGCTAGAAAGAAAAGGGTCAAGCTAAAGGTGCAAGGGCATAACAATCGGCCTCGGTTGACTGTGTTTCGCAGTAGTAAACATATTTATGCGCAGATTGTGGATGATAATGAAGGTAAGACTCTGGTTTCCAGCTCGTCTATGACGAAGGGATTCAAAGAGCAGATGAAAACCGGCGGTAATTTAAAGGCTGCGGCTTTGGTCGGCGCTATGATTGGTGAGCAGGCCGCTGCTAAGGGTATTAAAGAAATTTATTGCGATAGAAATGGTTTTCATTATTCGGGACGAGTCAAAGCCCTTGCCGATGCGGTACGGGAAAAGGGAATTAAATTTTAATCCAAAAGCATCTCTAGGAATTCCAGAATTACCGGGCTAGTGGAGATACTCTAAACAAAAGTAGGAGGAAGGCTTGCGACAGAAGCAACCGGAAAACCCAACAGATTTTGTTGATAAAGTGGTCAAGATCAACCGTGTAGCCAAGGTTGTAAAAGGAGGTCGCCGGTTCAGCTTCAGTGCATTGGTCGTGGTCGGTAATCGTGATGGTAAGGTTGGCTGGGGTTTGGGTAAAGCCAACGAGGTTCCTGAGGCCATTCGTAAAGGAGTTGAAAAAGCTAAGAAAAGTTTGGTTTCAGTTAGCTTGGAAGGTTCTTCCATCCCGCACGAAGTGATTGGTGCTTATGGAGCGGGAAGGGTAATGCTGAAACCGGCATCGCGAGGAACTGGACTGATTGCAGGCGGAGCGGTTCGCGCTGTATTGGAGGCGGCAGGTGTTCGGGATATTCTCACGAAATGTCTGCGCACGAATAATCCGCATAATGTTGTTAAGGCTACGATTCAAGGGTTAATGGACCTCCGAAGTGCTAAAGATTGTGCACGAGCAAGAGGGAAACAAGTAGGTTGATCGAGGAAAAAGTATGTTGCAGTTATCTAATTTAAAAGGTCCCGCGGGCGGCAGGAAAAATAGGAAGCGCGTGGGTCGTGGAATTGGCTCGGGAACGGGTAAGACTTCCGGTAAAGGCCAAAAAGGTCAGAACAGTCGTTCTGGAGGAGGAGTTCGCCCTTGGTTTGAGGGTGGGCAGATGCCGCTTCATCGAAGGTTGCCTAAGCGTGGTTTTAC
>ENA-OREN01001640-OREN01001640.1-marine-metagenome-genome-assembly--contig:-NODE-1640-length-25301-cov-8.055701_pt1 | contig 25301 bp, 29 predicted proteins | sample MGYA00248624_ERZ508555 | MGnify/ENA primary metagenome ERZ508555 (study PRJEB26222, sample SAMN06267773) | marine metagenome | isolation source: Saanich Inlet, British Columbia, Canada | place...
GTTTTGAGGCAAAAATGCGTGATGACTCTACGCAGCATTCAACAAACAGGTTCTAACCTCGTCCAAAAGACGACCCCCCAATCATTAGGGAGACTTTTTCCAACTTTATCTAGTAAATCTCCAAATTCGTCCTTGGTCATCAAAGTACCAACTTTGTCCTTGGACGTTATCGCATTAGGTTGAGTAGCAACACAACCAAGAGATAGAACCGTAAAAGACAAGACAAGAAGCCAAGAAACTCTTATAGTGTGCATTAATTACCCCTTATTACTTTGCATTAGCTCTGTCGTTTTCAATCCGTTTAACCATATCTGTAAAAAACGCACCAGCGGTTTTTTTAATCTTACCCCTATGGATAGCTAGTTTTGTTTCTGATAGGGCAGGGCGAATAATATTTTCGGGTTTTTCCCTGACTAATTTTTCATAAGCAACTATATTCTTATCATCTTTACAGATTTGTAAAATATCCTCTACAAGAAAACGTTGTTTTTCATCAAGTGGCTCTATTACTTTAAACGACTTTAAGCCTTTAGCCATCTGCTCTACAGTCTGTTTACGTGTAATTCTTGCCTGTTGGTCTTTATAGTACTTATCTCCTGCATACCAAATAATCACATAATCCTGTTTATTTTTGGTCTGCACATACTCCCACTTCTTAAGAAACCCATTATTTACCAGCTCTTTATGAGCTGGATCGAGCTGTTGTTTTACATATGAAAATTTAGTATGTCTTTTAATAAAAAATTCATCACTTAGTTTGTTATAACTTTTTTTATATGGATTACCTCCAGAAGCGTACCAACCAGTAGCTAAAAGGCTGTATAGTGATTTTGATATTGGTTTTGTTAGGCTTTTATAAAAATTGTGGTCTATTAATCTAACGTGGCGATGATAATAATTCTCTAAAAACCATATATTTGGCCAAATATAGTTAGTCTCTGCAATCGACCCGTCCTTTGTTTTCTCACCTTTTAGATACACACTAGCGAAAACAGACACCGCCCCATCTTCAAACTCTCCTGATTTTGCACTCCAAATACCTTCGATTTGTGTTCCTTGCATTCTTTTAAGCCATTTTTTTACTTCTTTCCACTCTCTATCACTCTCTTTTTTACCAGCGTAATGTATAAGTTTCTTTGTTGTTATTTTAATAGGGAGTTTAAAAGTACCGTCTCTATCTACAATTTCATCACAGTATTTTTCAAACGCTCTGAAATAATCTAGATCCAGGGTATTTGGCATACCCCATTTTTTTATAGCATTTACATGAGACGTAATGTCTATTTTCGTACCATCTGGTAACGTTTTTTCTCCTACTTTCGTGCTTCGAGTAACGGTTTGCATATCTCGTTTATATGACGGAACGAAGAAGCATGTATTATCTAAAGCAAGTGTCGCTTTTATATATTCCGGAATTTCTAAACTACTATTTTCTTTTTTAGTTAGTTGTTTTTCTTTGGGTGTTTTTTTCTTACTCATTGTTTTTAATTATATAGCTTTATAAATTTTTTAAAAGCGATTGTTGAAAACTGATAAGTTTTTATATTAAACGCTATTAAAATAACTATTAGAGTATATGCAAAACAAAAAAATAGTCGTAATGTCTTTTATATTAAGGACATAAAAAAACAGGCCGTCATTAGATGCCAGTGAAAACGTCATCTAGTGCCAGTGAAAAACAGCAAATTCGTCATTAGATGCCAGTATAAACGTCATCAGATGCCAGTACAATATATTGTGTTCCGTCATCTAGTGCCAGCGTTGAATTATAAAGAAACGTCATCTACTGCCAGCGTTTTTTACTTAAATACAGGGGATGGGATTTAAGTAAATCCAACTGCCACTAGACACCTGTATTAAATATAAAATCCTCGGTAAAAATGAAAAGCATTTTTAGACCAAGCCCTCGGATTTACAACTGATTAAAAAGAGGAAAAAGGGAAGGGAAGCCGTCTTACTGGTATACTGTCACACTGTCTTGCCGGCATATTTAGTTACTAAGTCCTCTATTGCTTCACTAGCAAGATCGGAAAGATCCCTGTCGGTATCAAGGCCAACTTGTTTAAGTTTTTTTATAAGCTCAGGTTTGTTGATATAGTACGTTACCTTTTTTGGTTTAATCTGCGGACTTACTGTCTTACCGTTTGTACGCTTTGCCGTTTTACTGGTATGCTGGTCAGCTTTTCCAGAGCCGATAAAATCCTCTAAGTTTCCAGGTTTTTTGGTTTTCATTCAATTAACTCCTTTATTTCTTTATACAAATTTTTGATTTCAATAGACGCTTTCCCGTCTGGTTCGTATTCACTGACACCTTTACCGTATGATATTGAGTTTTTAAACGCTACACGACTGGTTAGGGAAGAGGATAGTAATTTTACATCGCTGGAAAACTCATTGAGTGCCTCTGTTGCTTCTTTTGAAACGATAGTGTTGGGTATGAGCTGATTGAGGACAAAATACGCTGGTATGTCTTTATATGCGCGTGCTTCTTTTAGTACCTGTATACAGTCGCCACATGCCCATATATCGTATTGTGATGGGTTTGTGGGGATTATTAAAAGGTCACACGCCATAATAGCAGATCTAAAAACGGCGGTATCTCTACCGCCAGCGTCTATAATTGCCATACTGAAGCCAGTAAAGTCCTTTATGTCTTTATGGATGGTCGCCGTTGTTATCGATACTGCCTTGATATCGTCAAGCTCTCTGGTAGCCCTGAAAGCGGTTGACGATCCCTGTACGTCGGAATCTATAAGTAGTGGATTTTTACTCTCTAGGGCAACTTCAACAGCGATATTGCAAGCAATAGTGCTTTTACCCACGCCACCTTTAGAATTAACGAATCCAATTATTTTCATTTTTAATCCATTTTCCTTAAATCAGTGGCTTTGAATATAACATAAGTACCATCTCCACTCATTCCATAAGTACTTATTTTCAACAGCATTGAGTATTTTTTGACAACTGTACCACCTTTCAATTCAATCAAATCCCCTGGTTTTAATGAAAAGATTAAATCGGAATAGTTCTTTGGTACAACCACAATATTACCCATTGCTGTGGGTGACAATTCGTTAGATGGTCTAGGGATTCCACTTGGAGCCAATACTTGAAATGCGAAATATCCTTTTGGAATATCGCCTTTTTCAAAGCGATGCTTTGGGAAACTACTGGATAAAAACTCAGCTTCTGTAATTATATCAGCCTCGATATATTGTTCTGCAAAGCCAGTGTTCATTACTTTTTCAAATTGTACTTTACTTCCTGTCGGAACCGCGTTTATAGGCCTGTCAGCTTCTGAATATACAGCACATCCAGAAAGAACACAAACGACGACATATAGAGTAGGTAAACCAACAGTTACGTAACCAAGCTTTTTGAAAAAATTAGCAAGCATATTAACCATCCCCATTTTTAGAATTAACGAAACCGATTATTTTTATTTTTTGAAGACAATAAGATCTCCAAAGATTATATGGTCGAATTTCCAGCCTTGATTTGTCATGTAGTTTAAGAGCTTTCCATAATTTTCTGGTGGGTTAGTGTACCCCTTGAACTCAATAACCTTATACTGTGTATTACTTTTTGCACTGACAACTGCAGGCTGAAAAAATATCCTACTCCCTATGTCTATAACTAAAAGAAAAACCAAAAAAACGATAGTCGATTTTAAATATTTGCTCCCAACCATTTTAATACCTCCAAATATTGTTTTTAAATTAACGCCATCTTTTGTCTGTAATTAAAATATCCTTCAGTTTTTGTACTGGTAAAACAGTATGCCGTTAAGCTGGCGATATTTTAACATTTAGAGAGGGGGTATGCAAGGGAAATATTTTCCTGAATATTTACTTTTAATACTTGACAAAACACCTTATACATGAGTATTATATGAGAACTAAACGAGTGTAGACCGAGTGCGATCTGGTTTGAGTCATTAATATTATGATCTCTATTTGATCAACAGAAAGGTCTTTTCCTTTGTTTTTTTATTTCTAATTACGAGAGGGGGTGAGCCGCATTGTTTTATACAATAATTTCTATAATTTCCATTAGCATCGTTATGATCTTCGGCGTCACTGCAATCGTCGCAGAATTCTGTATGGTATTGGCAAAATTAATAGCTAGTTAAACGTTAAAAAATAAGTCATCAACGATATAGGAACAAAGCCGTCCTCCCTATATCGTTGATGTACAACTATCTTCTTTCGAGCCAACAATACAAGGAAATTAAATAAACCTACTTGACATGTGCATAGATTGTGGTATAATCGAGCATAAACCGAGTGCAGGATGACATGGAACATAGCAATAAAGCGTGCTTTTCTTATTAAAAACATAAAATAGGAGGCGGTGATGCAAGGACGAAAATCTGTTTTGTTGAATGACAAAGGACCCCCTAGGCGACGAATATCAGAAAGAAGAGTTGCCAAATCAGAAAGAAGAGTTACCGAATCAGAAAAGGTTATTACCGAACCGACAATAATAACGGAAGAGCCTGGATGTGTATTAATATATCTAAAGAAATATCTTAAATCAGAATGTATAGAAGAGACGAAAAACTCATGAGTGATCGCCAGTGCGTATTAAGCACACCAGTCGTAAATGCAGAAGACAATAAATCGGAAATAACCTCAAAGCGTAAAAGCTCTGAGCCCAATATATAGAATAGACTATTTTGTTAAAAGGCTTATGAGTAAGTAATTGATGAGGAAGGTTGCAAAATGAGTAGTTACAGCAATATAATAACCGGAAACACTTCACTTGAAAGAATATTATCATCTGTGCCAGAGGCAATAGGTGCAACTTACCACCAGCCCTCCTCCTACCCAGGCTTGGCGATTAGTAACCGCAACGTAATATTAATATCTGGAAGCACTCTTACTCCTCCAAGGACATTGTCAGCTTTGTTAGCAATAAGGGCTACACACCCCACACAGCCTGTACGAAGCGTGACCATACCATGGGGAATAGACAACGTCGTTATAAACAATGGAATTGATTGTAACGACAATAATGTTAGTAGATATTCAGGACAGACACGACATAGAGATGCAGGAAGTGACTATTCTGACGACACAACAGGCATCTTGTTAAGTATTAGAGGTAACACAGACAAAGCAACATCAGCGTTCATAACAACATTAGACGATAGTAAAAAAGAAGAGCGCAAAATGAGGTACCCAGACAGAAGGTGTACTTTAAAGCATATTATCCCAGTGCTCCATGCAGAAGCGATAGACAAAATTAATGGGCATGATATGCTACAGAAAGAAAATGGCAACAAATTGAAAAAGGCCATAGGAGCCTTCTACAACTCACATTCATTATTAGAAAGGGGCATACGTATGCAAAAGAAAGAAGCTAAAGCTATAAAGAAAGATCTTAAAGATCCCGGAGAACTAAAATGTACTAGAGTTCAGTTCGAATTAAATCAATCAAGATACAAAGAATTAGAAGCCCTTAGGAAGACGGTAAATATTAGAACAAAAAAGGAGTTAATAAACAATGCTTTATCTATACTTGAGTGGATGGTTGAGGAGGTCAAAAGCGGAAGAGTAATAGCTTCAGTAGATAAGCAAGCAGGAACATATAGAGCTGTATGCATGCCTTTGCTTTCTTCGATCCCGATAGACGAAGAAGCAAAGAAAAGAGAGACGAACCGCCTTGTTCCTGCGTAAAAAGAGATGATATGAGCAATCATAAAAGGGGAGCAATTTCACTTTCTCAAAGTGAAATTGCTCCCCTTATTTTTTATCACCACTTATCATGGAATTCACTTAATGCCATCTCCGGAGATAAGTTTAAATAAATTTGAGTTGTTGCAAGGTGATCGTGTCCGAGTATCTTCATCAAGGCAGGGAGGGAGATACCTTTTTGGACTGCGGTAACTGCAAAGGTGTGTCTCAACACATGGGGGGTAACGTCTTTTGAGATCTGCGCTTTATTCGCAATCTTTTTTACAAGACGCTGGATCGTTCTTTTCTTTATACCGATTGAGTCATGCAATGCAAAATGCCCTTCGAGCATTGGTTGTACCCTGGGAGTAATTGGAACAACACGACGTTTTGTTTTTTTGCCATAAGGCCCCCCTTTACCAAAGATAATAAGCCGGTGTCCTTGCCAGTCAATATTATCTTTCTTCAAGGTCTCAAACTCTGTCAAACGCAATCCGGTATCAAGCAAAGTCCACACAACCAGCTTTTCGGAATACTCATCACAAGCATTCGCCAGGCGATTGGCTTCATCAGGTGTTAAAGGTTCTCTTTTATATTGATATGTCATTGTCGCTTTATTATAAGGAAAGCGTCAGCATGACGCAATCCCTTTTTTCCACAGGTAGAGAAATAAAGAGTTGTGGAAAAGTAGGGGAGGGTGGTGTCGTCTTTTTAGATGGAAGGCGACAAAAAAACTATTGCCAGCATGACGGCATAATGTCTTACTGGTATGGTTTTTAATTTTCTACTTTTTTTATTACATATTTCTATTATAGTAATCGCTAGTCAATACAACACTTGTCTGGAATAGGTAAATGAACACAAGTAACGGAAAAATTTATGGGCACTGATTTACTTCCAAAGTTTATTTTGGAAAACTACGAGATCCATGAGTGGAAACATGCTTGCGCTATTTTAAAGCAAGATTTTCACAACGAATGGGAAGATATCATTTCGTTATTAATGGATTTTAGACTAAAAAAAAGTTGGATTACTAGCGGAGGCGGAAGAAAATCAAAAGTTTCAGATTGTATTGATTCTTATCTTTATCGCCGTAACTGGGTAGAAAAAGAATTTTTAACTAAAGTAGTTGTTGACGACCATACAACGAATACGCCAACTCATAAAATTGACTGTTTCAAAAATAAGGTTGCACTTGAGATTGAGTGGAACAATAAAGATCCATTTTATGATCGTGATTTAAATAACTTTCGTCTCCTTTTTGACCTTCGGGCTATCAGTGTAGGTGTTATAATCACGAGATGTGATGAGTTGCAAGAAATTTTCAAAGAGTTGGGGCGCGGTTCATCCTATGGGGCATCAACCACCCATATGGGAAAATTACTTCCACGAATAGAGGGTGGTAGCGGAGCAGGATGCCCACTGTTAGTCATTGGCATATCCAAGAAACTTTATATTGAGGATGAATAAATATGAACGCTTCTGATGATCTACTCAAGTCAGTAGGTAAAAAAAAGTTTGCTACAGTTCTTGCAGATCCTCCATGGCAATTTAAAAATCGTACTGGGAAAATGGCACCGGAACACAAAAGGCTACAACGCTATCCAACAATGTCTCTTCAAGAAATAAAAGATCTTCCGGTTGAAGCTATTGCTAAAGACACCGCACACCTCTATCTATGGGTGCCAAACGCTCTTTTAGCTGAAGGGCTTCAAGTTATGGAACACTGGGGGTTTCAGTACAAAACAAATGTAGTCTGGTACAAAATAAGGAAAGATGGTGGTCCAGACAGAAGAGGTGTTGGGTTCTACTTTCGTAATGTTACTGAAATTATTTTATTCGGAGTTCGGGGCAAAGGAGCAAGAACCCTTCAGCCTGGCCGAAGCCAAGAAAATATAATATCGTCAAGAAAAAGAGAGCATAGTAGAAAACCAGATGAACAATACGAAATTATTGAATCTTGTAGTTGGGCACCACGCATCGAATTATTTGCACGTGGCCAAAGAAAAAATTGGTTTTCGTGGGGTAGTCAAGCGGAGGAATATAATCCTGACTGGAATACTTATGCAAATCATTCCCAGTCTAAGATTGTACCATTCGAAAAACGAGCAGCGGGTTAATCAGTCAAATATTAACTTCTTGCCTCTTATATCATACCAAGAGAGTTTGTCTGTCTGCACAAAGTAATCGCGAACAAACACCGCATAAGTGGCGGTGGAGGGGGTTGGTGGGTCGCCCCGTCTTATCTTTAACGGTAAGTTAAGCAAAAGACAACAATTGATATAGATACTATTTATTGCCAGCTTATCGGCTTGCTGTCATACTGGTAATTTAAAATTGTATGAACATAGAGAAAACCCGAACTCTTATGAATTCGGGTTTTCTTATAGATTTAAATTTTTACAAGTCCAGTAGCTTTCATTAGTGTACTTACATTCTCCTCTAGGCGTTCTATACGTATTCTGTATTCTCCTGTGATAAGACTCTCTAGATTATCAAGTCGGCGGTTTACTTCGCTAAATTGATTATCCATATCTATCTTCAAATTATTTAAACCTTCTTTAGTTGCCATTTTTTCTTCTATACGGTCAAATCCCTCTTTGACCATAATGGCAAGACCATCCATTGATGTATTTTCATCTTTCATAATAATTATACTATCATACTGTTTTTAATTTGGCGATACGACCTTTTCGCCTTGACGAAGAGGGAGCAAGCAAGTTCCGAAGCTGTCAAGGTGGAGTCCTGGAGCACAGCGGAGGGAAGCATCTTTACAGCAAGGGACGCTTGCTACAATGAGGAGAAGCGAGAAGGGAAGTGTGTAGTTAAAGAGGTATCGGGGCGAGAGGGAAATAGCGCACGTCTTTGAAATCCTCAAAGGGCGTGTTCCTTTTTTAGTCTGGTTTTTTTGTCGTTTCATATAAATAGAAGAATGACAATATAATCAGACGATTTAACCAGTTGACAAGTAACAAAGCGAGGAGAGTTACAAAAGAGCTTATCTTGAAAAGATAGACTCTTTTGTGGTAGTGTTTTCAGAGTTATCCATGTTCATTATATAAAGAAAGGAGGGAGGGTATGAATCTTAAGCTTTTAAGGGTAAAAGAAGCGTCTGGGGAGGCTATTAGCTCTCCTGAGATCGTAGCAAAGATAATGAAAGAAGAGGGGAGGATTGATAGAGAGTGTCTTTGGGTACTTCACTTAAATAGCGGAAACATGATCATAGAAAAAGAGCTTGTATCTATGGGTACTGTGAGTCATTCTGTGGTACATCCTAGAGAGGTGTTTAAAAAAGCGATCATAAACGGAGCGACATGTATTATTACTGTACACAATCATCCTAGTGGTAGAATAAAACCTTCTCCTGAAGACATAGAGATTTGGGATACGTTAAAGAAGGCTGGAGAATTATTAGGGATAAAAGTAATAGAAAATATTATCCTTACTCCTTCAGGTGATTATTATTCAGACGCAACCGATAGTAAAAGGGGATATCATTATGGCTAAATGGGTAGACTACAAAGTAATAAAAAAGGATGTACGTATTGAGGATCTTCTCAAGCGTTACAACCTGTTAGATCAGCTAACACAAAGAGGGGATAACTTTGTTGGTAAATGTCCGATACATAAAGGCACTAACCCGACACAGTTTCATGTATCTATTACAAAAAATAATTTTAATTGTTTTGGTGATTGCCATGGGGGAGGAAATGTAATTGACTTTGTGGCCAAGATGGAAGGTATCGAGATTAGAAAAGCAGGTATGCTCATTCAGGACTGGTTTGATATAAAAGCAAAGAGGCCATCAGGGGAAAAAGAGGACTCCGAATCGGTACCGGTAACTAAAGAGAGCGTGGAAGAACCGCCGAAAAAAATATCGGCGGTTCTAGTTAAAGAAAAAAAACAAAAAAATGAACCGCTTAAATTTGCTCTGAAAAGCCTTGACCAAGAGTATCCATATCTCAATGAGAGAGGTCTTGAAAAAGAGACGATTGAATATTTTGAGATAGGGTACTGCACAAAAGGGATGATGAAAGACAGGATTGCAATACCGATACACAATTCAAATGGGGAGTTGCTTGCATACACTGGCCGATGGATTGGAGATCCTCCGGACGAAGAGACGGGGAAATATAAATTACCCGCAGGTTTCTTGAAGTCCCTGGAAGTTTATAATCTTCACAGGGCGAAGAAAGAAATAGGGGAGAGAGGTCTGATTATTGTTGAGGGTTACTTTGGCTGTATGAACGTATGGCAAGCTGGTTTTAAAAATGTTGTTGCACTCCAAGGAAGCTTCCTTTCAGAAGAACAGGCAGAGCTTATTGTTGAAGCAGTAGGAGCTGACGGAAAAGTTTTTTTAATGTTTGACGAAGACGAAGCAGGATGGAAGTGTCGTGTTGATGCACTCGACCTATTGAGTAAAAAAGTCTTTGTTCGAACAGTTGAATTAGGAAAAGAGGGAACGCAACCGGATAAACTTTCTAAAGAGGAAATTACAACCTTATTGGGGTAGACCCCCAGAGACCTAGTGTTAATACACCTGGTCTCTTTTTTTATTTAACAGATACTACTTCTATATCAGGAACCCTTTTCTTCAAAGCCTTTGTAAAATTATTGAATATAGTTTTAATATTACCAATAGAAAGTGGGGGGGGAACAATAGAAACTTCTACTTTCGTATCTGGAGAAGCTTGTATTACTGAAATACTCATGTGAACGGCATTGCCCGGCTCCCCTACAACGGCAAGCTCTGCCGCGATAAAGCCTGACTGTATATCACTTGAAGTCACTCCAAAGTTAACCTCACTTACTGCCTGATTACATGCCCTAAAGACTTGTTCATAGCTATTGGCCGAACGTAGCAGGCCACTGGTTGTCGTAGCACATGAAATTACAAAGATAGAAAAAAAGAGAAGCGCACAGACTTGTAATGCCAATTGCTTAATTTTCATACTACACTCCATTTCTTTCAAAGATAATAAAATATAACGTTCTCTTATTTGACAACAATAACTTTTATTTGTAAACCTACAAAAGAGTTATAGCTTACTCTTCCACAGCAATCAACCGTTTTCTGATAGTATTATTTCCTGTACCACCGACGTATTTTATCCTCAATGACCGTCTTGCGGGTCCCGTACTTTTCCCTGGACGTTTTTATAATATTTTCACGATTATTATTAGTCGCTGAGGCAATAGGCGGGAGTGTCTCTGCTGAAAATGGACGGCTCACCATACTATCAATAGCCAGCTTTAAACAAATTTGATATTTGCCAATGTTCTCCAAATCAATAGCGTTAAACTCTGGAGCAAATTCCTGTTCCAGCTCCACCGCATCTGGAGCTCCAAGACGAAAGCTTACAAGTGTACCAACGTTTCCTAAAATAGCTTTTTTTATGTCGGTCGGTATTTGATCTAGGTATTGATTTGTAAGAGTTAAATTAAGTCTGTATTTACGAGACTCCGATAAAATAGAGGATAATATCGGGGTGGCTAAATTCTGACATTCATCAATGAAAAGTGAAAAGTCTTGTCTTTCTTCTTCTGGTTGATCTGCTCGTTGGAGTGCTGACAAAAATATTTTTGTAACAATTAATGATCCGAGTAATTGTGTTTTGTCTTCTCCTATTTCTCCCTTAGAAAGATTGCAAATGAGTATACGCTTGTTGTCCATAATAAAACGCATATCTAGTTTACTCTTTATCTGGCCAACAATATTTCTTACAGGTGTGCTGGTAAGAAATTGTCCGACTTTATTTTGAATAGGAGAAAGAGCCTCTTGTTTGAAATCGGAACTATAATTATCAAATTCCTTATGCCAAAAGTTTTTTACCACTGGGTCTTGTACTTTAGCTACCACTTGCGCACGAAATTCTTTATCATTCAAAAGTCGCTGGATTGACAACAAGGTACTATTTTCATAATCCAGTAACGATAATATTGAGTTGTATAAAATGTACTCAAGACGAGCACCCCAAGAGTCCCTATAAATATTTTTAAAAATAGAAACAACTTGAGAAGCAACTAACGGACGTATAGCAGGAGCAACATTTTCTAAGACATTAAAGCCTACAGGAAAATCTAGATCGGAGGGATTAAAATATACAACATCTCTAGAGCGATGAGGGGGAATGTGGTTAATTATCTCCTCTGATAAATCCCCATGAGGATCTACCAGACAAATTCCCCTCCCCTCTTTAATATCTTGAATGATGATGTTTTTTAGAAAAGTACTTTTTCCTGTTCCTGTTTTCCCTAAGACGTGCATATGTAATCTGCGATCGGCCTGTCTAATTCCGAAAGTTTTACTTTTGTTTCGTGTATTTGTTTTTGCTAGATAAGTAACAGACATAAAAAGAAGCAAAGCGTTCCCCGCAACCAACTGGATCTTAGTGCGTACAGACATAATTTTCTTAGATGAAAAATTATTTCTACATAACATTTCCCATAGACGGTCATGACAGTAAATCTAAGTGGGTTATGTATCTCTAGTATATCACTTGGTCATGGATAACCAGAGAGCTAGTAAGACCCAGTGTATGTATTATACTCCTGATATGTTCACAGCAAGACTAGACACGCAATCGATTTAAATGTCTAAAAAGGAAAGGATTGATTTTATAGTATGTTCAGACACGCAACTGTTAATTTGCGCTGTCTACAGGGCATTTCAGGAGGTTGTTTTTTTCCGTTTACGGCGATATGTAGTAAATTCTTCTTCACTCTCCCCTGTGGGTATATATTTACCTGTTGCGTGATGTTCTATCTCCAGGCTACGTTTATTAATGATCTGCTCTATTTCTTCGGTTGGTTTTGTTATCTCTTGTAATTTATAATTCTCCTCAACTTTTTCTTTTACTCTTTCTTTGGATGCATGCCCTGGTTTTATAGTTGGGATTTTTACGAATACTGGTTTCTTCTTTCTTATTTGTATGACCGCATGTTGCTGTAGTTGCATTCTAACTTGTTCACATACTTTGTGTATTTGGGCGTCTTTGCTCCATATCTGTGTTGCGAGCATTTTATATATATTTTTGAATGTTTCAGCTTGGCTGTCCTGTTCGCTTTCTGTATCTGACCAGCTTTCACTTTCGTTTGTCCCGTAGTTTGATGACTGTGTAGATCCAGAACCAGAACCTGAACCGGTAACTACATTACCGTCTTCGTCTGTTAAAGTTGTGTCTGATCCTGAATTAGAATTAGAACTACTATTACCTGAACTGCTTCCACTACTACCGCCTTGTGTACTAGACCGCCCTGTTGTATGGCTTTGGAGGATCACTTTTTCTTGCCCCACTACCGTTGGTTTAATCAAAGACTCGATAGGTTCTTCCCAATTAATATGTCCTGCGAACACATCAGGGATTATTTCTGCAAGGTTTTTCATGGATATACCACCAAAGAGCATTTTTGATTTTGTGTTTTGTATAATAGATTCGCAAACCACTTCCCCCGCCTCGTTTCTGATTTGTTCAAAAAAATGATGGCAGAGTGTCATTGATAACCCTCTTTTTCTAAGCTCATCTAATATCACGGCGGTGTCACTACTCACATATCGTCCACACTCATCAATATACAGATAAAAACGGCGATCACCCTCATCTCTTTGGCGAGTTGCCAAAGTAAAATCATTAACAAGTAGTTTTCCTAAAAGGCGGGATTCACTAAGTGATATTCCTTTTGGATTTAAATTAACAAGTAATATTCCCCCCTCATCCATAATAGCTCTTGTGTTGAGTGTTTTTTCGGTTTGTCCAAAAATATTTCTTAAAGCTGGAGACGTTATTAATTCTATTATTCTTCTTGTACTCGCTCCAAACTTCACATCAAATTCAGTATCTCTCAAGGTATTCATATGCTCCCACTGTTCAAAAACAACAGCATTTTGTATATCTTTAGTAAGATACTTTCTTTCCTTTGGTTTTATTGGATTCATTAAATATTTTGCTTCGTGTAATGTTAGATTTTTTTCCATTAAAGTGTGGATTACTAATTTTATACTTTGTCTAAGTTGTGGCATCGTATCGATGTTTTCTCCGCTCACTGTTGCTATTGCTTCAGCAATGCTATCAACACGGGCGGTAATATCTTGTTCACTACCGTGCATATTAAATGGATTAAAACCAAACGCCCATTGTTTGTCTGACGGGTTTAGAAGAACAATTTTTCTGTGATCAAAAAAATTATATGTTACGCACCATCTTACAATTTTGTCATATAAAGTACCGTGCGGATCAATGAGACATACCCCATTTCCAAGTCGGATGTCTTGCCTGATCATATTCTCAAGACCAAAGCTTTTTCCCTCATCTGTAGAACCCATAACATGGGTGTGTGCTCCCCTCTCCTTAGGGGTTGTGTATATCTCCTCCCCTGTCATTGCGTCAGTGCCTAAAAGTATTGATTTTTTGCTGGGTTTCCCCATAAAACTTAGCCCCTCTTGACAAATTATGTGAGTGTGTTTTACTTATGTATAGTAATAGTAGTAGTGGTATTATAAATCAAGTTCTTTTTTTGATCTTTGAAACCCCCCTCCCCTATGGGTTAGTTAGTAGTTATGTGTGTTCGGAATGGTTCGGAACACAAATTTTCTACTAATTAACTTTTATAAGGGGCTAAGATGGAGAAGATAATTGATGAAAAAGGTAAGGTGTTGCACAATGGCTTTTTTACTTATGTCACTTTAGACAAGTTAAAAGAAATTGGTGGTAGTCTTGATTGGGATAATTTCTGCGTTGAGTTGGAAGAAATTTATAACAAAACCAGAAAGGAAAGCACTGAGGAGCTGGTTGTTCATAATCTTGAATATATAGATAAAATTAACAAGGTAGATAAAGGATCAGGTGTAGGATACTGTCTACCAAAGATTATTGAACAATACGAAAAAATGGATTTCGTTCTTAAAGGAACAATAAATCTCTTGGTTGAAATTATAAAAGCAGAGGTAGAGGTTAATCCTCCGGATGACGAAACCCTGGAAGAAAGAAAACCCATCGTTGATGATCTTTTACTGAATATTTTAAATAAAAGGTCATCAAACAACTAATGATTTTTTATTCATTAGAGGAGCAAACTTTTGTTTGCTCCTTTCTTATTATTCCGACTCCATTATATCTAATCTGACTTGTAACTCCTTTTCAAAAAGCTTACATTCTTCATCTAATTGCTTCCTTGTTTTTTTGGGATCTTCTCGTTTTAGTTGTTCTCTGTGCTCAATAACTTTCGCTTTCACACAAGAGGCCACGTTCTTTATATCTTTCGCTTCATCGTCTATTTTTCTATCTTTCACTATTCTCTCTACTTCCGCATCAATCTTCTTTTTTTCAAGTTCAATATGTTTCTTTTCTGCATGTATTTCAATAGCTGACTTCTCCACCACCTCCTCAATCGCTGTTGAATCTTCTTCTAGTACTGGTTGAAATCTTGCTATAAAATGTCTTCTTTTTTCTTCACCATCAATTTCATAAACTATCGTATAATAGTAAGTCGTTCCTGTTATAAGTCCATTACCTTTATCCTCAAAAATTCCTACGTTTTCTCTACTATCTCTTACAGACATACCGTTATCTGTTTTACTAAGACGATCCGAAGCAAATCCATTCGTTCGCCTATAAATCACTATATTACCATCGTATATGTCGTAGAGTTTCTCCCACTGAATATGAATATAATTACCAAAACCAACACACGCAATTCTAATGTCGTACTCTACAGCTATTTCCGCTTTTTTACTTCTGAGTTCTTCAATACTTAAAAAACTGCTTATATTTTCTTTTTGAACTGCCACTTCTTTTAAAAAAAGCGATATAGACCGAAGGTCAGCTCGGTTACTAATTAGTATTTGGCACACAGCAATAATAATAATCACAACAAGCATAGCAGGATAAACGACCGCATACAGCTCCATTGTTATAAGACGATGTAAGAAACTATATTTTTCTTGTGTTGTTCCACTAGTCAGCATCCCCGTCATAAAAAATCCAACAGAACCAGCAGAAATGCCGAAAAGTATGTGTCTTCTAATAATCACAAGTGCACCCCATACACTTATCTTATCAGAAGAAAACCTTTCATCATGCTTAGATTGTACCACTGCTTTAAACCTCCTTTACTCCAATAAACTATGGAAAGTATCGTCTTTTGGCGTCTGCCAAATTGGTTTTAATATTGTTTCCGGATCTTCCGGATTAAATTTAGTTTCTGATGTAAACCAGTACATTGGAGATCCGGACTTATTATCTGTAGCCTCTTTTGTTACTTTCCGGAGATTATTAACTTTTGCATCCGATAAAGCAACAACAAGAACTCGAAAGCCGAAATGGTGGCCGTCTTCATCTGTTCCCATTTCTTCTCTCCATGCAGATCTGTATTCCCAATATTTCCGCATTTGTTTACGAAACCGCTCATTATCTTTTGTATGCCGGTCTGCTTCTAAAAAGAAAAATATGTCCTGGTCGTCAACCCTGATAGTTATAAAAGAATCTGGAGCGAACGTTCTGGACTGTTCGCGACCGCCCTCCCCTATTACAGTATATTCATTAGTTTTTTCCTTATCAGGTATCCACTCGGCAAGACTAGCGTCTTGCCGGTTTCTTAAAGCAAGCGTCAATGTAACTCTAATTTTTGCGATTAGTAATTCATGATTTAAAAAAGGATCATACGTCACGCCTCGATTTTTTTCTGCCATTCTGGCAGAAGGTTTTTCTATACCCCAATATAGATTAAGTACCTCTTTATAAGCCTTGTCTACCAGATAATAAACAGTTGATTTGTTATGTTCTCCTTTTTTTCGATCTATATATTTATTTTGAAATAGTTTCATTAACCTCGTTCTGGTTACCTGTTCGGAACTACCAACAAGTAACGATATAAGTTTCGTGGTTAAGAAACGATTATCATGGACATGCTTTATAATTTCTCGGTCACGGTCTTGCATTCGGAAAGGTACTTTCCGATCTTTCGTAACCTCAAAACGTTTCAATCTTTTTTTTGGGTTGGTTTGCGTCATCGTAATAGTCAGTTTCCCCTTAACCAGTTTCTAGTTAGTTCGTGGGGGCTAGTTGTCTGGAGGCATATTTTGCCCAAGAGTGAGTCACCTTAGTGCGAACGATTGGAAGCAAAATACGGTCTCCCGACTTCGATGGGTTTGCTCAATTAAAATTGACAGCGCAAACCCATCGAAGTCGGGAGTGAAGCGACAGACAACTAGCCCCCACAGCCAGTTCATTATTCCCTTTGTTTAAAAGGAGTTAGTTAATAATGAACTGGTAAGGAATTACATACAAACTATACCATCTAGTTACTATAGGTGTTGGTATAGTTTTCCACCTCCGTTCGTACACCTGTAATTACAGGTGTTTATATATTTTTAAAAAAAATATTACAAGTAAATTAAACTGGTTAAGGGGAAAAGAAAGTCGTCGGGTGTGGATAAAGAATATGCCAGTATACCAACATACTGGTATACTGATTATTGTATATGGATGAAATATTTAATCAACAAAATCCCCCTGGAGATTTTAAAGAAACGAACGTTCCGGAGCATTCCGGAACGGACGAGAACATTCCGGAACGTTCTCAGAATGTTCCGGAGAACCTTCCGACAGCAAATCATTCACTCACAGTGAAAGAAGTTTTAACTATGTTCTGGAACAAAAACGTTGATATTACAGAGAGATCTTTGACAAAGTACTGTCACCCAAACCGGCAAGGTGTCCAACTCCTGGACGCTTACTTCGATGAGAACGAGAGAAAGTTTTTTATCACACCTGAAAGTGTTCCGAGTGCCATCGAAGAAGTAAGAGAACGAAAAATAAGGATGAAACAAAATTATGGAGACGTTCCGAATCGTTCCGAACCTGAGCGAAGAACAGAACAGAACATTCCGGAACATTCCGGAACGAACGAGAACGTTCCGTCGGCAGAAAAACATCCGCAAACTTCAAATGAAGTTGAGGAAAAATTCAAAAAACTTGAGGAAGAAAACTTTGATTTAAAAGTTTCAAATCAGGCAAAAGGACAAATTATCCGACAGATGCAGGAAGACAAAAAAGAAACTTTAATAATGATGAGGGAAGATCGTACTTTTATAGGAAAATTAAAAACAAAATTACTCCAATTAGGAGCACCTGAGAATACGCTTAATGAGGAAGAAAAAGACGCAGACGATCCGATGATAGAAACTAACGTACAAAACGTGCTGTACGGGCAAAATGAGGGGAATTAGAGGACGTTAAATAAGTTTATGACTGGCCTCTTTTTATTACCTCTTAAACATTGTTCTTTCAGTGATATAAATAGCGCTCTACTTTCTACGAGAATATCTGGGTTATAAAGATATATAAAAGAGATCTCTTTCTCCTTAAGAAAGTTTATGGTACTTGACATATGCCATTCTCCAAGACAGAGTGTGCCAACTTCACCATTTTCTTCCCAAATTTCATCTTGCGCTAGTACACCAACGCAATGTTTTGATTTTGCATCAACGTTTTTCATAAAATCATTATACAGACTTTCTAATTTTTGGGGATGAGTTCCATTTTTGATACCTTCCTTAATTTGACTTATTAAACGCCGCCCCTTTTCCTTTAATGAATTTTTGTCTACACCTTTAAAGGGTAATTTACTATTTCCCCAGAACAAAAACTTTTTGTTATCGTAATTTATACGAAGATCTTCTTTGGAAATATGTTTTGGTTGTTCTCCTGAATGAAAATCAATTATCTTAGCTTTTTCAAGGCTTTCAAATAATGGATTTAAACCTCCCTTAGCAGATTTTTTATGATCATCCATTATAAGAACAACAACTCCTTTAGATTCTGCGTAGTGACCACAAACCCCCACCCCATATTTCATTTCCAGTAGATATAACCTCCATAACCTCTTGTTCTGATTTATCTTGAAGAGGTTCTAACCTATTATGAAGTACTTTTAGTTCTGGAGAGTATTTAGTAAAGATCGAAAGTGGTTCTTGTAACTGTATACTAAGTTTCCTGTCCAATAATATGAGGTTCGAACCTAAGCAGGCCAGTATTTCCCTCTTGACTACCAAATTACCAGACTCAAATCGCTTCTTTGCTGTTTCAGCGAAAGAAAAGAGTTTTTCTGCATTATCCAACCAAGTGTCAAATCTGTGATTATTGTCAGCTATCAACTGTTCAAACCTTTGTTTCTCCTCAGCAAGTTTTTCTTTCCTTTGCATATACTCACTTGCATCCATCTCATCATTTATACGCATTTCAAAGAGTGAATTGAGCTTCCTTTTGCAAACATCAAGTCTCTTCTGCTGTGAACATAATATCTCTTCCCTATCCACAGTTTCCTTACTTTGCTCTTCTTTCAGGTATTTGATTGCCCATTGATGAAACATGGAAGGGATTTCAATTTTATCTAGTATATCTATTATTTGTCTTTCAAGTTCTGTGTCTCTGATTGTCTTCTGTGAACAATTTGGATTAATCTTTTTAGTACAATGATAATATATGTAGTGATGAACATTTCCATTCTTTTGGTGTTTTGTTTTATTCTCTGCGGTAATACCAGCACCGCACTCCCCACATTTAATCATACCGGTAAACGCAAAAACATGATTATGGTAAAAGGATGGTTTATTTCCGCTGATAATTACTTGCGCAAGATCATATTCTGCTTTGTTGATCATAGGGTTATGCTTTCCAGAATAAAGCCTATCTTTCCAGTAAAAACAACCGTAATAGAATGGATTCTTGAACAATAAGTAAAACTTGCTTCTAGCGATGGGTTTTCCCTTATCAGTTACCAAACCAATTTCAATTGCCTTCTGATAAAGAGTATTAATCGAACATTGCCTTTTTAATAGAATATCCCACAACTGCTTCATCAAGGAGAACCTCTCAGGATCATTGTATATGGGTGGGAGCTCAGGTAAGTTATATTTGTTGTTCAGATAACCTAATGGAGGTTTATTAGGTAGCCAGCCTTCCTCAGCTTTATTCCTTAGACCTCGTTTTGTATTTACACTAAGGTCAAGAATGAATTGGTTAGCCATTCCAAACTCCAAATTCATCATCAAGACATTATCTGTTGGAAAGTATTCTCTCTGATAAGTATGAATGTGTTTAATGATAGATTGCTGGAGTAACCATCCAATCTGCCCTCCATCAACAGGATTTCTTGCCAGCCTGTCCAATTTCCAGCAGATAATACCCTGAGCCTTCCCCTGATGAATATCTTCCATCATCTGATTAAAAACAGGTCTTCCCGGAGCCTTAGCAGATTTTTCCTCTGTTAAAACGTCAAGAACATTAAGGTTTCTTTGTTTTGCCAAATCTTTTAGTTCTTTGATCTGTGCAGGAACTGAGGCAACCTGTTTATCTTCACTTTCAGAAGATTTTCGAGCATAGAGAAAATACTTTATTGGACTTTTAACCTTTTCTATCATAACAATGTAGATTATTCACATGATAAATTATAAATCAAGCTGTATTTTTAAGATTAGTATCTTTAACTATTGAAGTTTCATTCTTTAATGGCGGTAATACCGCTTTATACAATCGGATTAAACAGTTCGCCTGCTTTGTCGCTTCTGCAAGGGATAACTCTATTCCGTATTGATTACGATAAATTACTTTAAATTCTTCAATTGCTTGTTCTGATAGCATAAGTAATCATAAAAACGATGTGCTTTGTTTTACAATTCAGTTATTCAGTTTTCTAAGCACTCTCTGGAAAACTGGCAAACTTAGTGTTTCCAAGGGCTAAAGGACTATCTTGATATTTGTATTTTCAAGTAGTCCATTTCAGTTTTCCAGTTTTTTACCCCTATATAGGGTTGGAAAACTAAATAACTGATTTTGGCATTATAAATTTCGCATTTTTTTCTTCAGGACGGTTTTCAATATCCCAGTACCTACCCTGCCCAACATCAACCAATTTCCTCAGTTTATTAATTGAGACACCCAAAGCGCATTTACAGTTTTCAATAAAGAATGTTTTCATTATGGTTCCATGTTCAGCAACATGTTCAGTAAGAAGCTTGTACATGTCCTTCAAGGTGTTCTCTTGTGGATCTGGTGCAAGCTCAAAACCCTTGTCAGGGTTTAGGGTGAGATATACATGATAAGGCTCGTAGCGGGTCTTCTCACGCACTCCAAAGTGATAGATTGTTTCTTCATCGTCCTCATCGTCTTCTATAACTTCTTCTTCACCATTCTGTTTCTTTTTGACACGTGTTAAGCCCAGAATATGATCTGCAAGGTCTACAATAGCCGTTGAACCTTTTGGTGTTTTGTCTGAATTTTTGGGCGTGTGATGCAGCAGAACAATAGTAAAACCTAAGTCTCTGAGCTCTTTTAGCCTGCCCATTATTAAGCTCATATCATTTGACGCATTTTCGTCTTTACTCTGGGATGCTCGTAGAGTATCAAATACTAAAACAGATCCTTTCGGTAGATGCTTATATTGCACCCATTCATTACTATCCAGTTTTGGAGCTTTCAGATTGTCATTATGCGCACGCCAGAAAAATACATTCTCTGCACATTCCATATTTTGCATTCGGCTATTAAGAACTGTAAGCGGATTCTCAAAATCAATAAAAATAACAGGTATCTGCTTTGTATCAAAACCCTGCCAAGGTACACCACTCCCGACACACCTGGCAATATCCATAAGCAACCATGTTTTTCCAACTCCACCCTTACCAAAGACTAATGTTATTCCTCCCTTCGGTATAATCCTGTCTATAACCCACTCCATCTTTATGTCCATGTTCTTAATCTGTTCCCATGATTCCAAGCTGGACAAAATGTTTTCATTTCTCAATATTGTAAATTTACCATTGTATGCTTCATTAGAAGATTTGACTGCCTGTAACACCTGCTCTCTTCTCTGGTAAAACTCAACAAGTCCATCTATATGAGAAGATATTTGCAAAGTAAAAACCGCCATTCCTTCAAGTTCCATTAAAGTATTAATTACATTTTCATCAGAATGGTTTTGTTTTAAATAAGCCTTAATACTTAAGATATCAATATCTCTGCCTTGATCTACTAAGTCTTTACACGCTAAATAAACACTTCTCATTACAGGTGAATAAAAATACTCTTCATCTACACCTCTCTCCGTTAATAGATTAATAACGGTCTTATCATGAATCAATGCACTCGAAACGGCTTTTTCATGCTCTATGCTTGAGGGGAATCCTATTTCTTCAACAAACTTTTTCAATGGGTTATTACTCATTCCATTCTCCTAATACCTGTTTATACTTTTCGTCATTTCTAGGTCTAAAATCATCAACTCAACGGTTTATTTATAAGGGAATTTGTTGCCTATTCCTTTACGTTCAGGATTTGTTCCCAGCCTATACGGATATAAAGAGCAGAATTTACCTGTGCATTTTTTAACTTCATATGCAGACCAGCCCAAGCATTCTAGGCATTGATGCCTGATTGCTTTTATTGGTGTTAATGAAACTTCTCTAGTTCCCCCGTCTTTTGATCTTATTGTGTGTTTCACCATTTTGTGGTACTCCCCTTGGAATTATTGAGCTTATCAAAAAACAAGGTTATAGCTTGACGCACAATCTCAGCTATTGAACAATTGTGTTGCTTGCTTATTGCTTCCAGCTCTGCATACCTTTTGTAAGGCATCTGAAAATTAAAAAATCTGCTTGGTTCCTTCATATTAAATCCTCCTCCAATAAAAAAAGGGTCACAAAAGGCAAACGGTATTGTTTGCTCCTATGACCCTCTTTTAGTTAATTGGCTGAACGATTAAAACATAACGAAAATCTTAACGTTTTTCTTAATTTTGCAAGACTATATATTCGTACAACTTATGCGAACAAATCTTTTTATAATTAAGATTTCTGTTAAGCAACGTTATAGCTGTAAAGTTTTTTTCGTAATTCCTACTGAAAGCTTAAATGCTTTCTTTATGTCTCCATGCTTTACTATTAAGTCTCCTATCCCTAAAGGTTGACATTTCTTGTTTATATTTGATTTGTATGTATCAAATATAGTTCTCTCTTCCTTATAAATTGTCCTACCGGTTCCTCTAAGCTTTATCATAAAATGCTCAGTCAGTATCTGTTCTAGTTCGAATGCGTCCTGCCTGCGCAAGTATTCTATAAGTTTTAATTCTTCAGGTTTTAAAGCAACTGTTTTCTTCTTATCGAAATATAAAATATTTTTTTTATCATCCGTGAAAAGTAGTTTAAGTGTAATTCCTTGTTTGTCCTCAACCTCTTCCTCATGGAATTTCTTCGATTCTGCTATTTCTGCAACAGATTCTTTAATAGCGTTCTCTCCATCAAGTGAAATTATTTTGAATAAATCCCTGAATCTATCTGGTATTTTCTCCAAATCTTTATCATTCTGCAAAGTAATGATAAACATCCCATAAGGTGCGAGCAGTGCTTCTGTGCTTACCTTTATCATTCTCAAAATATTTACTATTAACTCTAATGTGTCTGCATGCCTACTATAATTGATATTGTTAAGAACTAATCCATTCAAGCCGTATAAATTTAGTAAGCGTCCTTTTGTCTTACTAAGCCAAGAATAGGGGTTTCCAGAAATATCCAAATCTTCTATATTTCCCAGTAGCAAATTCCTCAACATGGTCTTGTCATAACCAGCGATATCTATAGTTGAAGGTTTATTGTTTGTTCTCATTCTGATTTGTTGAACTGTAGGATTATATTGTTTTGTAACTTTCAGCAAGTGTTCATATTGTAACCTGCCTGCTTTATCCCTACGATCGGTATCACTACCTCCAACAATCAACAACCACTCAGCCTGTGATATCCTTTTTGTAAAGTTCTTTTTTGAATTAGCTCTTTTGGCAGGTTTCTTGTTAGGCTTGGTATTAGTTGCCATGTGTTACCTCCCCTAGGTAACCCTCAGATAGGATATTAGGGCAAGCCAGTGAGGTACTGGCCGTTCGGCCAGCTCAACCTAGCCCTGTTGATTGAATATTAATTGTGGTAAAGAAATGGTAAAATTTTAGTTTTTAGTATGTTAAGCTGCATATTCCCTTATACCATCAAAATCAAAGCCATCAAGAATGCCTGTCTTAATTTTAAATGTGGTATCTGTTTTTTCCTGCTTTAGGATGGTATAGTATTTTATCAAGAGTTCTATGAGCTTTTCTGTTGATATATCAGAAAGGTTTCTCTTGTCTAATTCCTCTTTTATTGCCTTAATTTTTGACCCAAAAACCTCTATCCTCTTCTGCTTAGTCATGAAATATTTTCCAAATAAGATTTCTAGTTCAATGCTTTTAAGGTTATTGATTTCTAGCTCTAATTCCTGACTCCAGCTTATTAGGGTCTGCTTGCTTGTATTAATCTCTTTAGTTCTTTTGTCAAAGCTCAATCCACTGGCTCTGAGTTCAACAAATTTATTTTTGGTTTCAAGTCCTTCATTATCATAATTGCCCTTTTAAGCGGTCAACTGGAACGGCTAAACCTTGTAATTCTTTTATTATTTTCATTATTTAACTTCCTCAAAATTCAACTCAAGATATTTTTCTATAAAACTAAATATTTGCCGGTGCCAGTCTGCTTTCTGTGTGTAATACATATCAAGAAATGATACTTCTGTCTTATTTTTATCAATAGCCTTTACTTCAATATGTGCCTCTCTCCCCCATATTCCGGCATCCCACATTCCAGTACCAGCAACATATCTTACATGATCTTTACCAACGTCTGCTTTTCTTTTAATCCTACCACCCTGTTCACCAATGGCATATAATGTGGCCTCAGTTGTAAGCCTATAATTACCATTAAAATCTTTTACATATGTTCTTGGTGCATAGCATCCAACTAAAACAAAGAAAGCCATTAACGTAATTAATATTTTTGATTTCATTTACTTTTCATTTTAATTTATTCAGATAATTTTTTTTGTACATAGTTATCCATCAGTTCTTTGGTATATGGTGCCATTTTTCTTTAAGGGTTCAGTATCTATAATTTATTACTATCAAGGCAAGCAATATAAGCCGTTATTACCATACTTCTTTTCAATTGTATACCTTATTATGGATTCTAAAAACTCACTGAATACTACAACTTTTCAAATCTTAGATATTTTTGTAGCTTTTTAACTACTTTAAATTTATTCAACGCTTTGACATGTATTCCTTTTAAGGTATTGGAAAACTCTAAAATATTGAATAAAGAGAAAATTATAGAATTATTAGTCCCTATTTCTTGTCATTCTAACTGGCAGATTTTAAAGTCCAATTACCTAATTGTTTTTGAAATGAGAAACTTTTAGATGTGACCAAACCTGAATTTATAAATATAGTGAGTTAGGGTAGGGGGTTCATGCAATCTTTTTTAAATCGGGAATATGAATGTAACTTTTGCTTTTGATAATTCTTGTTCTAACATCGTCCACGACGTGGAGCCAACCTATGCAGCTTGTAGCAAACAGGTTCTAACCTCGTCCACAAGACGACCCCATATTTCTTCTCTTTATATTCACCTGCTGTAACTTTAGTGAGATGTGGTTTGTGGTGGGCAACATTAACCTATAACATAAAGGGAGGCAACAATTATGCCCCCCCTTTGGTAGTAAGGTTGATTATAATAGCTCAGTTTTTATGCTGACATGTTTCGCAAATTTCTCC
>ENA-OREN01001641-OREN01001641.1-marine-metagenome-genome-assembly--contig:-NODE-1641-length-25294-cov-3.895428_pt1 | contig 25294 bp, 17 predicted proteins | sample MGYA00248624_ERZ508555 | MGnify/ENA primary metagenome ERZ508555 (study PRJEB26222, sample SAMN06267773) | marine metagenome | isolation source: Saanich Inlet, British Columbia, Canada | place...
AAAGCCGCGCCAAGAACGGCATCCGGAACCGGAGCTACTCGATGAACCATCTCATCGGCGACCCCGGCCCGTTGCTCGACCAATTCAACCCCGACTACGTCCAGTTCATCAATGACGGGCAGCTTCGGCAGGCGTCAACGGTTTTTGTTTTTCTCGGCGAACATCCCGACACCATCAACGACGGCTACTACATGAACCGCTTTCACGAATACAAGTGGGGCAACCTGCCGGCGTCCTACCACGACGGCGCGACAGCCCTCTCCTACGCGGACGGCCACGCGGCGACGCATCGCTGGAAGGTCACCGGCGAGCACGGCACGGTCCGCCCGCCGGTGCAGGGAGCCGTCGGCGGCATCGTTCCCGCCAAGCCGCGAACCGATTTCCAGTGGATTATCGACCACTCCAGCATGTTGAAGTAGAGGGTACAAAATGAAAACGGAACCAAACCGTGCGTTTACACTGATTGAACTGCTGGTGGTGATTGCGATCATCGCCATTCTGGCTGCCCTGCTGCTGCCCGCCCTGGCCAAGGCGCAATATTCCGGCAAACGGACTGTCTGCATCAACAACATCAAGCAACAATATCTTTCGCAAGTGATGTACAGCGCCGACAACGGCGGGAGGTTCCCCAAGCGCGCCAGCCAGATCAGCCCGGATTATCATCGTTGGAACGGTAACAAGGCCAGTGTTGTCGATGTCATGCGCGGTTCTTATGTGCCCAACCGCTGGGTTTTAATCTGCCCCATCACGTCCAAGTCGTTTGGTGACAAGTGGCCAACCTATGCCCATCCGGCCGGCGGGGAGCCCGGGGGATATGGGGGCTGGGACACCGGCATGGATCTCAAACCACCAAGGCCCGCAGCTCATGTTTACGTGACCTATATGTGGCTGGCTAATTTTCACATGCCAAAATATTTCAACGGGGAGAGAGCGTGGCCCAAAAACGATTCCGAGTGTGATAGTGACCGGGCCTTCATCACCCACCGCATCAGTGACAGCGCTGGAAGCGTTGTTTGGGATGTCGGGCACATGGGGGCATTTAACGCGGGAGCCAATGGCAGGCCCTTCTTCTCGTTTTCGCTTGCTCCGGATCAACCTGTCGGCATGGCCGATGGCAGCCTGGTGATCCATAACCGCCATCAGGTCAGGAAACGGGCGTATGGCGCCCACGGAGGAAGCACAACCTACTATTATTGATCTGCATTACGCCAATATTCGGCGTCAAAACGCGCGTGGAATCTTAGGCCAAAAAAGGATAACTTTCTCTTATGGATTCATCCGAAAAGTTGAACGTGGCGCTGCTTGGCCTTGGCCGGGCCGGGCGGTTTCATATCCAGAGCATCCAGTCGATACCGGGGATCAACCTCCGCTGCGTTGTCGATGTGGACGAACCCTTGGCCAGGCGTTTGGCCAAGCAGTTGGAATGCGACTACTCGACCGACGTTGATGGGCCGCTTGGCCAAGCGGACGTTGACGCGGTGATCGTCGCGTCACCGACGCATGAGCATTACGGGCAAATCCAGGCCGCGCTCGAGGCCGGCAAGCCGGTCTTCACCGAGAAACCGCTTGGCAGCAGCCTCGAGGAAATCGACACCTGCTTCGGCTTGGCCAAGCGCAGTGGGTTGCCGCTGTTCGTCGGCTTCAACCGCCGGTTCGACCCGTCCTTCTCCAGCCTGGCCCGCGGAGTGAAGGAGGGAGAGGTCGGCGTGCTGCAGATGCTACGCGTCACCTCCCGCGATTCGCCGATGCCGACCATGGATTACATCAGCACGTCTCATGGCATCTTTCACGATTGCATCATTCACGACTTCGACATGCTGCGCTTTATCACCGGCGTGGATCCGGTGGAAATCTACTCGGTTGGCAGTAGTTTTGTGGAGGGAGTCGGCGCGCTGGGCGACCTGGACAATGTTCTTGTCGCGCTCAGGTACGACAATGGGATGATTGCCAGCATCGACGTGAACCGGTTTGCATCCTACGGGTACGACCAGCGGATCGAGGCTTTTGGCAGCAAGGGAATGCTGCAGGCCGAGAACCGGTCGCCGGTCTCCACGGTGCTGTCAAGCGGCGATGGGTTGCTGCGGCCGACGATTGAGCACTCGTTCCCGACCCGCTACCGTGAGGCGTACCGGCAGGAGTTGGTGGCCTTCAGCGACTGTTTGCGGGAGGGTACGCCGATGCCGGTCACGCACGAGGATGTTCGGATAAGTTTCATCCTCTCGGAGTTGGGGGAACAATCCCATCGTGAAGCCAAGCCGCTCCGCGTGACTGATCATGCTGCGCTGAAGCATTCGCCAATGGAAGATCCTGAAAAATGAAGTTTCTTCTCCTCGCAACAACCGCAACTGTGCTGTTGAGTATCACGGTCTCTGCCGCCAAGGTTGAAGATACCAAGTTCAAGCATGGTCGTGGATTTTTTGATGCGCCATTTGATGAAGTAATCACCACTGAAACATCTGGAGCGACAATCATCTATACCCTCGACGGAAGTGATCCGCGTTATTCAGAAAATACAATTAGTGGCACAAGTCCGCTTGCGGTGGCCATCGACCCGGACAGCATCATAAAACGCCCCAAAACCCCGGGTGTGATTGTGCGCGCCTATGCCCAAAAAGAGGGATGGAAGGAGACGAATGTGGATACCCAAACCTATATTTTTGTTGAAAGTGTCAAACGTCAAGATTCAGCAAGCCCGGGTGGCGGTTGGCCGGTTGACGCCAGGGTGAATCGGCAGGTAATGATCTATGGAATAAATCAGAGCGTGGTCAACGATGCCCGGTGGAAAGACAAAATGTCTGACGCATTGAAGGCGATACCCAGCATGTCACTGGTCGCATCCCTTGACGACTGGTTTGATCCGTCAGACGGATTATATGCCAATCCGCGTGAACAGGGAAAAAAGACGGAAATTCCAGGTTCCCTTGAACTGATCAATCAGAATGGGACAGAGGGGTTCCAGGTGAACGCCGGCATTCGGATTCGAGGCGGGTATAGTTCGACCTCCAGAAACCCGAAACACTCATATCGGCTTTTCTTCCGGAGTGAGTATGGGGATGCAAAGTTGAGATACCCGTTGTTTGGCAAAGAAGGTGTGGATGAATTTGACAAAATCGATTTGCGAACCGCTCAAAACCACTCATGGGCGTTTGAGAACAGCAGGAGGAACACATTATTGCGGGACATTTTTTGCCGGGATTTACAGGGCAAAAGCGGACATCATTTTACCAAAAGCCGCTATTACCACATTTACATGAATGGGATGTATTGGGGAATCTTCATGACCCAGGAACGGGCGGAAGGGCGTTTCGGTGCCTCCTATTTTGGCGGCAAATCCGAAGACTATGATGTGATTAAAGCCATGGGGTGGATGAAACCCACTGAAGTGACTGATGGAAATTTGGACCTCTATCGTGAGTTGTTTGAAAGGACGTTGGATTGGTCGGGCGACAATAGCGACTACTTCGCCCTACTCGGCCTTAAACCGGATGGCTTGGTGGATCCCAACGGAAAAACCCTGGTTGATGCAGATAACCTGATCGACTACATGCTGGGTATTTTTTACACGGGCAGCAACGATGAAGCGGCGGCTTGGGGCGGACGCTCAACGAACAATTTTTTCTGCATGATAGACCACGACAACCCCACCGGGTTCAAATTTTTCCGGCACGACGCTGAGCATTCCATGGATGTGGGATGGGAAGACAGGACCGCGCCTGCGAACGACAAAAAATTCAGGGAACTTCCATGGTTTAATGGGCAAACACTTCACGAGCGCCTTTCGAAGAATGAGGAGTACAGGATGCGTTTTGCGGATCATGTTTATCGCCATTTCTACAATAGCGGTTCGATGACCCCCGGGAATTCAATCGAGCTGATGTCAACGCGGGTCAATGAGTTGCAAGCCGCCATCCCCGCTGAGGCGGCTCGCTGGGGAAACACCACGAGTCAGTCTCCGGAAATGTGGCAAAGAAACGTAGACTATTTACTCAGGCGTTGGATCCCTGAGAGAAGAGATAAGGTGACTCAACAACTCAGGAATCGGGGCTTGTACCCGGAACTCGCCTCTCCCGTCGTGAAATTCAACGGCATCGTCATCGCTCAACGCAAATGGGAGACGGCACCAGGAACCATGATTACCCTTGAAAACAGTGACAACGAAAGGGGAACGATATTCTACACAACCAACGGAACCGACCCCAGGGCCATAGGCGGAGATATTTCTGGAGATGCCATCGATGGGGGAGACAAGGAGACGGTCATTGTATCAGGAACTGTACTGAAAGCCCGGGTCAAAGACGGCAACAGGTGGAGCCCATTGCGTGAGATCCTTTACATACAGAACATCGGGAAATCTTCGCTTAAGATTTCAGAGATTCAATACCATACGTACGGCGATGATTCTGGTCCGAATACATTTGACGCAGGAGAGTTTGAATTCCTGGAGATAAGGAATTGCAGCAAAAAAACTATCCATCTGACAGGCGCGGCCTTTACCAGGGGCATTCACTACGCTTTCCCGGATAATGCGACCATTGGGCCTGGCAGGTATATTGTGCTTTCTGCAAATCCCAAGGCTTTTAGGGAGCGTTACGGTTTTCAACCCTTTGGCAAGTACCTTAGGGGGCTCGATAACAGCGGTGAAACAGTGGTTTTAAGGGATCCCCAAGGCAATGTGATAGACGCCGTTACTTATGACGATAAGGATCCATGGCCTGAAACAGCTGACGGAACCGGTAAATCACTAACAAGAAAAAACCTTGATAATAATACTGACAGCGATGACCCGGGTAATTGGGACGCCTCACCTCAAAAGGATGGGACTCCCGGTGGAGAGAATAGACTTAAGATGCACGATTCCGGCGATGATGAAAACGCCTCCGCCAACGCGGCGGCTGGGCGGGTGAAGAATTGAAAGCTGAAGAGAAATGAAACAACTACTCATCACAACAATCGCAGCCGCGCTGTTTGGCTTTGGCAACACGACCCGTGCCCAGGGCGACGCACCGGAGCCGTTGAAGCGGTACCTGTATGTGGCCGAGCCGGGCATTCGGAACTATACCCAGTACGGGGGGCACGGGGTCATCGTGTTTGACATCGACAACAACTATCGCTTCGTGAAACGGATTCCCACGGGTGGCCTGACTGATGCCGGCAAGCCGCTCAACGTGAAGGGAATCTGCGGCAACGCTGCGACCGCCCGGCTGTATGTCAGCACCATTCGGCACCTGATCTGCATTGACCTGCATACGGACAAGGTGCTTTGGGAACGAACCTATCCGCTTGGCTGCGACCGAATGTCGATGTCGCCGGATGGCGGGATCATTTACCAGCCGTCGTTTGAGAAGGACATCTGGTATGTGCTGAATGCCGACAACGGCGATGAAATCACCCGCGTGACGCCAAAGTCAGGGGCGCACAACACGGTTTACGGCAACGACGGCAAGGAAGCCTATCTTGCCGGGTTGAGATCCAACCTATTGACCGTCACGGAAACCACGACGCACACAGTCAAAAAACAGATCGGACCGTTCAGCAACCGGATTCGACCCTTCACCGTCAATGGCGCGCAGACGTTGTGTTTCGTAAACATCAACGGCTTGCTGGGATTCGAAATCGGGGACCTTGTAACGGGGAGGAAACTTCACCGTGTTGAAGTGAAGGGGTACAAGATGGGGTTAGTCAAGCGTCACGGCTGTCCGAGCCACGGCATCGCCATGACGCCCGATGAAAAGGAACTCTGGGTGACCGATGGCCACAACGAGTCGCTGCATATTTTCGACGCCACAAAAATGCCGCCGGTGCAGGTACACAGCATCAAGCTCCGTGAGCAACCTGGCTGGATCACGTTCAGCCTCGACGGGAAAATCTGCTGGCCGTCGACCGGCGATGTCATCGACGTCAAGACGCGCAAAATTGTCGCGACATTGACGGACGAAAAAGGCCGCATGGTAATGAGCGAAAAACTGCTGGAGGTTGATTTTTCGGGAAGCAAGGTCAGCGCCGTGGGCGACCAGTTCGGCAAGGGATACGGAAACTGAAAACTTTCAACACTGAAAACCGCTTGCCAAGCGGATGGTTGACAATCTGCGGCAAAGTGCAACTTTCGCCGCTGATCGACTGCAGAAGCGGCGGGTGAGTTGTCTCGTGAGAGTACGGATATGAAAACAAAACCAAGCCGGGCGTTTACGCTCATTGAGTTGCTGGTGGTGATTGCGATCATTGCCATTCTGGCGGGGATGCTGTTGCCAGCCCTGGCCAAGGCCAAGAGCAAGGCGCAGATCACCTTCTGCCTAAACAACATGAAGCAGCTTCAGTTGGCTTTCACCCTGTACGCCGACGACAACGATGGGCGGTACTTCATCAACGCCTACGGCTGGGGCAACATGGACTGGGTGCGCGGCAGCGTGAATTTCGACGGTAACAACCGAAACAACTGGGATCCGCAGACGCTGCTCGACCCGAAGATGGCGGTCCTCGGCCCGTACACGCAGAGCATCGGCATTTACAAATGCCCGGCCGACAAGAGCACGGTGAAGAAACCAAAGACGAAGGACTCGCCGGCAGGGGTGGTGCCGCGCATTCGCAGCGTGGTGGCCAGCCAGGCAGTCGGCACGTGGCACGACGGGGTTCACCCAACCATGGGCTACTGGCTCGACGCCGCGATGCAGGGCGGGTCGCTGAAAAATCCCGGCGGCAAGTGGCGTGTTTATGCGAAGGACTCCGATTGCAACCGGCCGGGACCGTCACAGACCTGGGTGTTCACCACCGAGCATCCCGCCACGATCAACGACGGCGGCTTCGGCTTCCGGATGCCGGACACGCCGCAGGCCACGGCGAGCGTGGGGTGGATTGATTTCCCGGCGGCGTTTCATAACGGCGCGTTGAGCCTTTCGTTCATCGACGGCCACGCCGAGAACCACAAATGGGTCGAGCCCACCACGTTGCAAAACGGCGACTCGATGAACTGGCGCTCGCTCAACCGGGGTAAAAAGGCCGCCAACAGGGACATCCTCTGGATGGCGGAGCGGACCTCCGCTCGCGACTGACCGTCCCGCTTGGCCAAGCGGACGCTTGGCTGCCGGGTACAATCGTCGCGCCGCAAGTCGGCAACCGTCAACCAAAGTTCTTCAATGAAGCCGGTGCGGTGGAATTGGTAGGCACGAGGGATTTAAATTCCTAATTTATGCCTCATCAGATTTCATAATCGTTCAATTTTACTAGGAAACTACGTTTTGCTCACCCCCGCTTAACCGCCTCGCGGGCGGGGTTTTCGTCGTTGCTGGTCTCCGCTCACTCAACTAGCTTCCGGGCAGATTCATGGTAATCAAACCACTCACCGCTTACGCCGTCGCGCTATTGCTCACATGTCCGATTCTTTCGCCCCAGGAAAGCATACCGGCCCGATGGAAGCCTCTCGATAATCTAGCCACAAAAGCGGTCGCATCTCCGAACATCTCGGGAGGCTCCGTGTGTGTGGTCGAGAACGGTAAAGTGCTGTTCAACCAGGCTTACGGGGTAACCGATCCAAAGAGCACACGCCGTTGGGAAAAGAACAGCCCCGTCCAGATCGCTTCGATGACCAAGTCGATCACCTCCACTCTTGTCGCCGTGCTGGTTGGCGAAGGAAAACTTGCTTTCGACGATCCGATATCGAAATACATTCCAGAGTATGGCCGCCTAAAAATGAAGAAGAGCGGGGCCGAGGTTCGGTCGCCGACAATCGCCGAGTGCTTGTCCCACACGTCGGGCTTTCCGGCTGGCACTATGGGGCGTCTCCCCGCTGGTTCTCCGATCAAAACCAGTGACCAGGCCGGGGTCGCCACATCTCTTGCCAAGCAAGGCCTGACGGCCAAGCCTGGCACCAAGTACGCCTACACATTCCGGGGATTTGCAGCCGTGGCTCGTTGCGTTGAGGTTGTAACGGGTAAGCGGTTCCCGGAGATCCTCGAAGAGAAACTACTCAAGCCGCTCGGCATGAGTAACACAACATTCCAACCCAACCTCGAGTTGCTCAAGCGTCACCCGCGCTACGCCAAGCGTATTGCCAACTTAGACGACGAGAAGATTTCAGTCTTCCTGGAGAAAAAGAAGCGCGAGTCCAAACGCTTCGTCAACGTGGGAGGCGGTCTCATCTCCACACCCGACGATTTGGTGAAGTTCTACCGACTTCATTCTCTCCGGGGAAAGACTGGCGCCAAGCGATTAATACCAGCAAAAGTAATTGCCAAGCTCTACGAAAAACAATCTGGTACACGCGGATACGGACTAGGCTTCAATCATTTTGGCAACGCAGTTGTTGGGCACGGTGGCGCTTCCGGTACGATCGGAGCCGTGGATTTAAAAAACGATCGAGTCGTCGTTATTCTCACTCAAGCGGGGTCAACGGCAGCCAGACCGCTTACGAGGAGAGGCATGAAACTCGCACGTGAGATTCTTGCAAAATAGCAGCAGGCGCTGCCACGTCTCGCGGGTGGGTTTTTCGGCCAAATTGAAAGCTTCGGTTAAATAACGGTTTTTCGGTAATCTTCTCTTTCAGTTCAAATGCGTTACCGTCTGCCGGTACTCGACGGCATCAACAAAGAGACGGAGGAGTTGGCACGGAAGCACTGCAAGTACAGCCAGGAAGCGTGGGTGCGTGACTGGGCGGATTTCCAATCTCAGTGGGAGCGGATTTTTAACAAACGAGAGAGCGATTTCGCTGGTATCAGAAGCACGGCAAAGTTCCCGACGGCTGGACACCGCCCGATCCGAAGGACCACACTCCCGGAAATATCCCAAACGAGCGTTGGTGGCCACGCTACCAAAGAAGTACCGAATGTTTTGGCCGGTGCTGCTCGACCGGGCGGATTACAAACTTATGGCAGAGAGTGGTTGAATCACCTCACCAAAATCACGGATGCGATTGTTGTGAGTAGGAGGTGTTTCATTTGCCTTCACGCTTGGTCGAGCGCGAGGTTGGCGGTTGAATCGATGATGACTACTTTAACCCACCGCAGAGCACTTCGATTTTGGTATTCTTGGGGATTAGTTGATTAATCTCAGTTTCAAAACGGTCTATCCGGCCGATGTGTGCGAAGTTGGTTGTATTTTGTCCAAAGCTTGCCGCGTTTAGAGCGACAAGCAAAGTTACCGTGATTAGATGTTTCATTTTATTAATCGGTTATTTTAAAGCACTGTAACCCATGAGCTTGAAATTTCCCGCCAATTGGGAATAGCCGGGGTTGATTTGACTCAACAGTATGCCAACAAACTTCTCTTTTGGATCAACCCAAAAGGATGTGTAAAAATAACCACCACCGTTGAAGCTTCCTTGAGATTCTGGATGGAGATGCTTTTCGGAGTTGATAACGACGCTGACGCTAAGGCCAGATGCCGTGCTAGATTCCGGGTTGGATTGGTGTATGCCTCTAGAGATCATATTAACAGTCTTGCGGCCAAGGATTCGTTTGCCGTCAAGTTCACCTCCATTGACCAGCATTTGCAGAAAAAGGGCGTAATCGATTGCCGTGGATATTAGGCCGGCTCCGCCGAGAGCGATCTTGTCGGGATTACGTTTCCACCATTCTGGTTTGTTATTAGGCGCTTTTTCATCGAAAACGCTCTCATCGAAAAGTGCCAGCTTTCCATCCTTCGTGGTGTAGACTGAGGAGACCCTGTTCCATTTGTTTTTTGGAACTGCAAAACCGGTATCTTTCATTTTTAGTGGCCTGAAAAGTTCCTCCCTCATGTATTTGGCAAATGGCCGTCCATCGAGTACTTCGATTACTCGCCCAAGGACATCCATGTTCATACCGTAGGTATTACCTTCACCAGGCTCGTGAGCTAGAGGAACACCGGCGAGCCGTTTTATATTCTCTTCCAGGCTGATGTCTTCCCCGGGCCAGGCATCGATGATTTTTTCTTTCATATATCCGGCGCGACCCTTGTAGGTGAAAATCGGATAAACAATTCCTGAGGTGTGTGTGAACAGTTGGTTCATTCGGATTTTTTTCTTTGCAAGTTGAGTGACGAATGCCTGTTTTTTTCCATCCCACGATTCTAGAACAGTTTGTTCTTTAAATTCAGGCAGGATGGATCCCAGTTCGGTATGCATATTGTATTCAGCCTTTTCGAATAACTGCAAAGCGGCCACTGTAGTAATCAACTTAGACATGGAGGCAATTCGGAAGAGAGTATCTTTTTTGAGTAGTTTTTTACTTTCGATATCAGCCCAGCCAAATGCTTTATAATAACCTATTTTTCCATCTTTAATCAGTACCCCTACTGCTCCGGGAACTTCCTTACGGTCGACGCAGCCTTGAATCATTCTGTCAATTCGCTTTAAACGTTCTTCGTCAAATCCGGCTTTTGAAGGATTTGAATTTTTCAAATCTTTTGCTTGACCGCAACTAATAGCGATCAGCAATGTCGCGATAAAAATAGGTGTTTTTCTGTTTAATACCATAGAATTAGTGAGGGGTATTCAACCTGCTTTATCCTAGATGTCGAGTCATTCTTGTCTGGCGCAACTTGATCAAGTGTTACGTGGTTGTTTCCGCTTTGCAGAGCGCCTGCCAAGGTTGGTTTTGTTTGGATGATTGAAGCTACAAGTGCATGCAGACAAAAAAACCCAACATTAACAGCGAGGCTCAAAATATTATGCGGTTTTGTTATTCCTTAAATCGCTTAGCAATAATACAAGCATACTAGCGCAAAAGAGCAGTGTAGTAAATGTTTACAGGGGTAAGATGAAAATCGGTTCTACCATCGCTAGTAGAACTTTCGTATTTTCTAGGGAATAGACGCGCCTAAAAACTGATTCTTTTCGATCCGGGCCGAGGAATATTATTCGGAGATAAAAATCGAGTTTCCCGGCGCATGAATTTTATTTTTTAATTTGGCTTAATTAAGCAGGGAGCTTTAGGCGCGCTACGATTGTTGTGAGTAGGAGGTGTTTTATTTCCCTTTAGCTTCCAATTCTCCACCCGTCTTGCCGCCGTGTTTGAGGATGAGGTCGGCGATTTCGGGATAGACCTTCTATCGTGTCACTCATCAATAACTAAAAGCTAATTTCACTAACTTAGGATGCCTTTGAGTTTGCCTGTGCTGTCGGCGAATCGCTCTACAGACGCGCCGAAGGCATCTAGAATGCTGCAGTACAAATTCGAGAGTGGTGTGTCTTTGTCGTAGACCAGATGTTGACCAGTATTGATTCTTCCACCGGCCCGTCCGGCTAAGACAAGTGGTAGATTGTGGGGACTGTGCTTGTTGCCATCGCGAAGACCTGACCCAAACAAGATCATGGAATTGTCCAGCACCGTGCTCTCCCCTTCCTTGAAGTTCTTTAGCTTGTTCAGAAGGTAAGAGTATTGCTCTATGTGCCATTGGCCGATACGTTGATATTGAGTGAGGTTCTCTTCTTTACGTTCGTGGTGGGATAGGCTGTGGTGCCCTCCTTTGACGCCTTCAAGGAATGAGAAATTAGTGTTGCTGACGGCGTTCCCAAACATAAAGGTGCAAACTCGGGTCGAATCTGTTTGGAAAGCCAAGGCGATCATGTCCAGCATCAAACGGACTCGCTCAGGATGCTCATCCGGACGACGCTCTGGTTTTGATTCAGGGCTGATCTCCCCTCTTGGAGACCATGATGGGCCCCCCGATTGACTGGTTTGTTCAATACGGCGTTCAAGAGCGCGGACTGACTCCAAGTAATCATCGATGCGAGCTTTGTCGCTGGCTCCAACTCGTCGACGCAGTTGTTTGGCATCCGCAAGTACACGATCTAACAGAAGGGAATCAGATATTGTATTGGTTGAACTGGGATTGTTGATTCTGAAGAGCCGCTCGAACACGAGACGCGGATTGATTTCGCGCGCTAGCGGTCTAGTGGGTTTATTCCACGCAATATGGGAGCCATACACTCTGGTGTAACCTACATTTGTGTCAACGCCAATGGTTACGGGGTCGATAGCCAACTCAAGGGATGGGAGCGGTGTTTTTTGCGCGATGCTACGGGCCGCGATTTGATCCATCGAGATGCCATTGCTGTTTAGGTCGTAGCCTAGGGATTTATTAATAGTCGTGCAGGTAAGAAATCCCGATGTCTTGACGTAGTGACCGTCGCCGTAGTCGCTCCCTTGGTTCCAGAGGTTTGTGGGTACAAGGATGTCATTCTTGAACGCTTCAAGTGGTTTTAGGATTGGAGAGAGTGCAAATTTCGAACCTTGGCCTGTTGGGGTCCATTGGTCTTCCCTCACGCCATTGGGCATAAAAAGGGCGGCCAGTCTGATCGGGTGTGGGTTAGTCGAGGCGGCGGCAAGTCGTTGGGGTAACATGGCTTCAAGCCATGGCAGTGCAAGCGCAGCGCCTGCGCCTTTGAGGAAGGTTCGACGTGAAAGTGCTATACTTGGTCTAGTCATGAATCGATTCATCTTGATTTAGCGTCGTGGCATGTTCGGCCTCATCTGGGGCAATACCTGCTTTAAAGCGAAATGGAACGCTTTGAATAATTCCAAACAGCAGATTATGAGAGCGGTAATCGTTTGCGCGTAATTTGTCCACAATAGAGTTAACGGCGCAATAATCGTAGTAGGTCAACCCTCGGCCAAGCGCGTAGCCTAGCATCTTTTTTGTAAGATGGCGCACGAATTGATCTTTCCTCCCTAGGAGGGCTAATTTCAGCTCCGCGGGTCCGCTAAAAGTTGTCCCGTCTGGCAGGGCTCCTCGGGCATCGACCGGGTGGCCTTCATATTTATCGCGCCACCGACCCAATACTCCGTAGTTCTCAAGCCCAAAACCAAGGGGATCAATACGATCGTGGCATTGAGCGCAGGCTGTATCCTGGCGATGGAGTTCCAAACGCTCGCGCAATGACTCGGAGGAAACGCCACTTTCGGATTCCTGGAGTTCAGGAACATTCGGAGGAGGAGGAGGTGGCGGATCGCCCAAAATGGTTTCCAGAATCCATTTCCCGCGCAGAACGGGGCTGGTCCTGTGTGGGTAGGATGACACGGCGAGCACGGCTGCCATGCTTAGCAGTCCACCGCGTCGGTTTTCATCTGTCAGCTCAACTCGCTTTGGTTGCTCTCGGAACTCGCCCTTGATCCTGTAGTGGCGTGCTAAGCGCCGATTGGCATAGGTGTAATCGGCTTTGATAAGGTCGAGAAGAGATCCGTTTTTTGTAAGGATTTCGTTGAAGAAGAAGACGGGTTCATATTTCATGCCCCCTTCAAGTTCGGAATCGTAACCGCGGATTGATTTATCAGGTTTAAATTCTCGACCCAATGCCCGAGTACCTAGCCATTGTTCGACAAAATTCTGGGAAAAATCTCGAACCTTTCTTGAGTTTTGTTTGCCGAGCATGCGTTTGAATTGTTCTTGAAGGATCGTTGGATCTGATAAGTTACCCTCATTGGCCGCTTCCAAGAGCGCATCGTCAGGGAGGCTGCCCCAGAGAAAATATGAAAGCCGGGAGGCGAGTTCATGATCGGTGACTTTATGGGGTTTTACATCAAAATTGGGTTCTTCGGCAATAAACAAGAATTTGGGCGAAACGAGAACGGTCTGTAGCGTGAGCCGAATGGCGACGGTGAAAGACGGATCCGCTTCATACGCAGCATGAAACAATGCCAGATATTCTAATATCTCAGATTCGCGAATTGAACGACGGAAAGCGCGAGGCAGAAAGGCTTCGATGACACGTCGAGCAGCGACTTCTGGTGGAGTTTTTTCATCGGGTTCAGCGACCAAGAATCGGCGAAGTGATCGAGTGTCCGCGAAGGCATATTCGATGGCTACACGAGCCGCATCCATATATTTCTCGGCATGGATTGGAGAAATGAACAACGTTTCTGTGGCATTGTCGAAGCCTTCACCGCCAGATCCGTCAGCGGGCAGTGCTTCGCCGGCGTCAAAATGGATATCGAGCAAATCGCGGACGGAAGCTGAATATTCGGCTCGATTTAGTCGTCGGAGCACCGCTGGACCTGGGTGAGGGCCCGATTGGCAGGCGGCTTTTTGAAGAGAAGATTCTACCCAATTCAAGAAGTTAGAACGTTCATCTAATGCGGGTATATCTGCTTCCTCGGGTGGCATATCACCTTCGACTATTTGGATTAATATTTTATCCCATAATAGAGCTTCGGAAACGATTCGTTCGATCGAATCGAATCGTGAAAGATCGAGGCTAGCTTTTGGGTTTTTACCTGAGTGACATTCAAGGCAGTAGCGCTTGATGAATTCGACTTCACGGTATTCGGTGGGTTTTTTGGGATTGGATTTAGGGATTTCACGGGACGAGGCTGTAAGATCCGGGGCTAAGACTGCTAAAATAACAACGATCCCGCAGAGTGAATCCAGAGAGGGACAAGCCAATCGACTACGATTGGTAATAATTTGCGGCGATGTCGTTGCGGTTGATTTCACCTAAAAGCTAAAGAGACTTCCATTACCCGCACAAAGCTCGGGTTTTTTGAACATTTTGACAATCGATTTCTTTAAGAGCTAAGTGCTGCTAAATAGCCCTTAAATCTATTGGCTACCAGGCAGGCGTTGTGGGCGCATATGTAATGTTAATAAGGAATTCAAATTTCACAATGAAGTTAACTTCATTGAGTGTTGTATCTTGGGTTTAAGCCCCGCACTGGGTGTTCAGACTTTAGTTTGAACTGTTGTTTTTTCAATTCCATTTAGCTTTTAATTCTTTACCGGCCTTTCCTCCGTGTTTGCGGAGTCTTTTGCCATCACCCACTCCAGTCGCTTGAATTCCGGCTGCGACCGCAGCCAAGGATCGCCTGCCGCTTCGACCGGTTTAGCGCCTCGATTCGTGGCCTTGACCACGAGGCCAAGTTGATCCGACTTCGCCCAGTTTTCAACGGCATGCCGTCGGTTATATTTTTGAATTACGCCAAACCCACCGTCACCGTTTCAGCCTCGTCGCCTTTCAGCTTTACCTCAGCCATGTAGGTGCGTTTCTTGCCACGGTAGTGCCGCCACGTGTTTTCGTGCAGCACAATACCGAGCACATTTGGCTGCTCGCTCTAGATCGTCAGCGCCAGCTTCGTGCCTTTCGGCCTGCGCCATTCGGGGTTGTTTACCTTGCTCGTCCATTGCTGCCACAGAGAACGATGACTGCCGTTAATCGTGTACCAATCGCGAAAGCCAAACTGGAAATTATCGATCACCCGCTCCTACTGGTCCAACAAAGCCATCGGCATCACAGTCGACGTCTCCAGCGAAGCCTCGCTAACGTCTCACCTGTAGGGTACAATCCAATGGATAGCACCGCGAAGGCCACACCATACCATGAAACACACACGGATTTATTGTAGGGGAATGCGGGTCATGAAAACTATTGTTGCCCCTTTTCTTCTTCTCTTTGCCGGCACAATGGCTGCGGAAAAGCAGGCCAATTGTGTTAAGCAGGAATCCCAACAGGATCCTGAATTCTTTACTTTGATCGTTTTGCCGGATACGCAAGGCTACGCTGATGTCCGGCATAAGGAGACACAGAAGCACTGGCCGAGTATTGGTGATCAGCGCTCCTGCTTCTTTAAACAGACCGAGTGGATTAAGGAGAACAAGCAGAAGAGGAATATCGTCATGGCGGTCCATGTGGGAGACATTACCCAAACACAACACGATGAAGAATGGAAGATCGCTGATACCGCTTTCAAGACGATCGATAACCATGTCCCCTACATCTTGTGTTCGGGGAATCATGACATGGGTTACTCGTTAAAACATCGAGAAACCAGCCATTCGCGCATAAGCCGTTTTGGTTCCTATTTCCCTCCCTCACGTTTTACGAATAACCCTTTGTATAACCCTCATTTCGGCAAGAAAAAAAGCCTGCACTTTTATGAAAAAGGGCAGATTGAAAACTACTACCTGTTTCTAAAAGCTGGCGGGATGAAGTTTCTGGTTCTCACGCTGGAATTCAAACCTCGAGACCAAACTCTTGCCTGGGCGAATAAGGTTGTTGCTGCGCATTCCGATTGTCGGACCATCGTTGTGACACACAGCTATCTCACTAGAAAAAAGGGGCAGCTGTCGGGTGCTGACCACTATGGGGTCAAGGGAAACTCCGGAAAGTCAATTTGGGAGAAGTTCGTCAGTCAACACAAGAACATCTTCCTGATCCTTTCAGGGCATGACATGGAGAATCTGTTGACTAGTCAGGGCAAACATGGAAATACGGTGCACCAAGTTCAGGCGGACTATTGGTATTGGGATATACCTAAGATCAAGGCCGGAAGCGGTTTCTTGCGCATTATGAGGTTCCATCCTGACAAGAACTCGATTGAAGTTCAGACCTATTCGCCCGTGCTCGATGAATTTCTCGTACGCCCCAAAAGCAACTTCTCGCTGGACTACGCCATGTCGGGTAAGGGCGAACAGCCATCCGAGGCAAGTGGCCGAGTGGGAGATTAGCGGCGACCGAATTCCGCTACAGCAAATCCTTAACCTTGGCTCCGATGTAGTTCTTATCGAGCATGGCTAGACTAGTTATTTCATTTCCCTTCAGCTTTCAATTCTTCACCCGTCTTGGGTTACTGTTTACTACCATCACCTCACTACTCGTGACTGCCTTGCGTTCGTCACGCACATCAATATACCATACTGTGGCATTCTTAGGAGGAGCTGCCCCGTGGATTTTTTGGCTGTTGACGATGAGCGGAACCGTAGTCCATTGGCGCTTTCCGTTTTCTTCATGCGGGCCGCTAGTGTAACGGAGATTGGCACTAAGGATTTTGGTCGAAGACTTCACAGTCGTGGAAACACTACCCTCCTTAATAATCGGCCGAGCGACTAATGGCAGAGGTGTGCCTTTGCGGATGTATTGATCCACAAACAAAAAGAATTCCGGGAAATCAAAAATGTGACCGTGCTGCATTTGAAGCTGTATACTATAATTCTTTTCACCTTGTACCAGCTTACAAGTCTTAGCGTAGCTGTCCATCGGATAGGCAAAATCATTGGTGCCGTTCAGAAACACTACTGGCATTTTCGCTGAACCGATGTAGCGGGAGGGATCCCAGAGCCGATGCCATTTGTCCGACTGCGATTGCGTCATTCTGCCGAACTCCTCCTTCTTCCATACGCTGTTTTCACGTAAATAACCACAGCCGTAAACCGGCATGGCTACCGTGAACCGGTCGTCTACTCCGGCCACAATGCAGGTTAGGTAGCCGCCCCAGCTGATCCCTGTCAACGCGATACGATTGGCATCCACTTCCTTAAAGCTGCGTAGCAATGAATGCCCTCGCACCACATTAGCCACCGCATGGTATGACCACTGGTTCTCCAAGGGTTCATCAATTGTTCTAAACATTTCGTTGTGACTCTGGTTCGGCCCTCCATCTGAAAGTCGTCGTCGGCCCTCACCGCAACCGGCCAAGTCCATAGCAATGGCCGCATACCCGCGCTTGGCCCATAACTCTACCCAATGTGAAAACGCTGTACCCCCGCCTCCGTGCACAAGGACTATGCCCGGCACGTTGTCATCGCTACCCTTGCCAAGCGTTTTGGGCGACGCGTAGTACGCGAAGACACGTGTCGGTTTACCGCGATATTTTTCGCCCATATATAACATCGAATGCACCCCGCTCTTTTGCCTTAACCACTCAAATGTTGGAACCTTTTTTAGTGCTGCTAAGTTCCACGGTGTCTCCTTGGGCAAAGGCAAAGATTCAGCAGCAAAACCAAGCGAATGGCTAAGTGTCACCAACACCACGGCTGCGATTGTTGTGAGAAGTAAGTGTTTCATTTTGCCTTCAGCTTTTAATTCCTCATCACCTATTGCTATTATCAGCACTAAAAATGAATTCAGCCCAGATAGGACGATGATCTGAGAGTGGCTTTCCGTATTTAAGCCATTCTTTTTTATAACGATTCATTTGTAATTCTGCTTCTGGAGAATTATATGCGCTGCTAATTATTCCGCCCCTTGTTACATTTACTTTTGTAGTCTTAGTTCTAAAGAAAATGTGATCAATCACTCCTGATTCATTGCCAGACTCAATATGCTTGTGGGTGCTGATATTTCCCGTATCAATTGGAAGTTCCTTCCAGATGGATCTCACCCCAACTTTATTAAAGGATTTTAATGCACCTTTGTTTAAATGATTATTAAAGTCTCCTAGAATAAACAAGTTTTCACTCGCTGAGCTACTGATCAAGTTTTCCGCAATAAAAGCTGCGGCAGATTCCTCAACCTCTAGTTGCCCCGGTATGTGAGTTGAAAAAATCATTAGCGGCACACCCTTTATGTTTGCTTTTGCTGATACTAACGATGCGGGTTTCCATCCTTTGGCATTTATTGCAACTTCACTTTTGTCGTATAACGGGAACCGACATAAAATTGACTTGTATTTATTCCTGTGATTTGCAGAAGAAACTTTACCAACATGGACATGATCCATCCCTAAAACCCGACCAACACGCGCTGTCCAGTCGCCATTGGGCACTTCATTGAAACAAATAACATCCAAATCATATTGCTTAAACATTTCTCCTATTGATTTCGGTTCTGCCCACAAACCAAACAATACATTGTAAGCAGCAAATCTGATTCTGGTTTTAGCTTCTATATTTTCTTTATTCTTCAAATTTTTTAGTTCAAACGGAGTTTTCAAAGAAAGATCTATTTTTTCATTTGTGGATCGTACTGTCGCAAATGCTGTGCAAGCCCCCCACCCCACCAGCACTACGGCTGCGATTGTTGTGATTAGGAGGTGTTTCATTTAGCGTTCAAGTGGTAGAGTGGGTTGGATTGGTTTACCTCCTATTGATACGCGGAAAACGAGGTGGGAGTATCATTGGGATACCGGAAAGAGAGGGATGCCTCCCTGCATTTGATGGGTTGCCGACACGGTGGCTTGACGATTTGGTTTCATCAAACGGCTTAATATGATTACACCCCACCAACAACCCGGCTGCGATTGTCGCGAGTAGGAGGTGTTTCATTATCACTATAAATTCGTTGCAGGAACCGATCTAACTTATTTCCCACCCTTTGCGAACGGCTTCTCTGATGTACTGTTGAGCGGTATTGTTGCCTACTGCTTGCAGGTTCTTGGAGTCCCATTGAAATCCACCACCTGCTCGATAGGCGACATTGCCGAGCAACACCGTTTCTGTGAGTGGACCCGAGTAGTCGAAATTACATGTTGCCGTTTTCCCGCCTTTGCACGCTGCGATCCACTCCTTGTGAAATCCAGGCGAATCTGGAATCGATTGTTCGGGTGCACTTAAGTTCGAAAACTTTTCTTCGGGGTAGAGTTTGTGGGTTCCGAATCCACATACTAGGATACCTTCTGTACCGACAAAGACATTGTTCGCACCCTTGAGGGAGAGGTTCCTATCCTTCAGAATCTGCGGGCCGCCTCTAGTGTGATACCAATGCAGCGTGACGTCTCCGCGGTCGCCTTTGGCCGGGTACTGGAAACTGGTGATCATCGCCTTTGGCGTGGTCTGCGGATGTACCTCGGGACCGCTTCCTTCAACGCGTGTCGGATAGTCCAGCTTTAGAGACCAAAAGGGGATATCAAGGGTGTGACATCCCCAGTTGCCTGTTTCGCCGGTACCGAAGTCCCACCAGAATCGCCAGTTGTAAGGGCAATAGGCTTTGTTGTAGTCACGTTCCGGGGCCGGCCCCAACCAGACGTCCCAGTTGAGATGCGCAGGCACCTTCTGTTTGTCCTTGGGTATACTTGGCATTCCTCGATTACCACCAACCCAACTGTGGACTTCCGTCACTTTACCGATTACCCCAGCGCGGATCAGTTCGACGACCCGGTGTACATTGCCGATCGTGTGCCTTTGGACACCCAACTGGGTCGCCAGGTTGTTCTTGGCAGCCAGTTCAGTCATTTTCCGAACCTGCCACACATTGTGTGCCATCGGTTTTTCGCAATAGAGATGCTTCCCAAGCGACATCGCAATCATCGACGGATTAAAATGCGTGTGGTCCGGAGTGCTGACAACGACGGCATCAATATCCTTTTCCATTTTGTCGAACATGACACGATAGTCGCTAAACTTCGCCACTTTGGGGAATTGACCGAAGCCCTTTGCAGCTCGTTTTTCGTCGACGTCACACAGGGCGACGATATTTTGGCTGGAGACCCCCCTCAAATTTGATCCTCCCTGTCCTCCGATGCCGATCAACGCAACATTCAATTTCTCATTTGGCGAGTCAACCGCTCGAGAGACTGTTTTACCTGTCAGGCAGATCCCAGTGCTCGCGGCCATCATTTTCATCGCATCACGGCGGTTCATTGTGCGTTTCATGAAATCGGCTTTCTGGGTAAGAGTGTAGCGATGTTCCTTCATAATGAAATCTGGTGGGAACATGAGTTTTTCGTCGTCAACAGTCAAACCCAAAGGATTGGCCAAGCGTGATCAGCGAGCCGGGGAGTGCGGAACCGTAAGGCTATCCCATCAGGCCGGGGATGGGTTCACCGTGATAGATTTTGTGCGGCCGGCCGGCTGAGTCCTGCCACATCATTTCCGGCGGGATGCCCAGGGCCTGGTAGATGGTGGCCCCGAGGTTTTCCGGCGTCTGCGGATCAGCGGCCGGGTAGCCGCCGAGCTTGTCCGAGGCGCCGATCACCTGTCCGCCCCGTACGCCGCCTCCGGCGAAGAACACAGTCTGCACCGCACCCCAGTGGTCTCGCCCGGGCAGTTTGTAGGACTTGGGCAGCAACGAGATCTTCGGCGTGCGTCCGAACTCGCCGGCCATCACGATGAGCGTCTCATCGAGGAGCCCCCGCGACTGCAAGTCATCCAGCAGCGCCGACACCGCCCGGTCGGTAGGTGGGAAAAGATAATTTTTGAGGCTGGGAAAAGCATTGCCGTGGGTGTCCCAGGCCTCGTTGTTGCCGAGGTTCACCTGCACGAGGCTCACCCCGGCTTCCACTAGTTGGGCGGCCATCAGCAGGCTCCAGCCAAACGCATTTTTCCCGTATCTTTCCTGAAGTTTGTCCTCGACGTTGAGCACGTCGAACGCCTTTTGAGTCTTTTCATCCGAGAGCAGTGACACGGCCATCTGCCGGTAACGGTCAAACTGCTCCACCTCGGCCGCCGTCTCTAGAAAGGCCCGCTGCCGGTTGAGTTGCCGGAACAGCTCCAGCCGGCTGGCAAACCGCCCCTTGCCCAGTCCCTGCGGCAGGGTGAGATTGGGCGCCTGGAATTTCAGGTTGGCATCCTCCAGTTTGCCCTTCGCATGATGAAACAGGTAGTCGGGATACGCGCCGTAATGCTCGGAGTGAAACGGCGAGGCTTCGAGGAACCATGGGGCGCGTTGTTCGCCCATCTGCCCCCCGAACTGCCCGGGGATGGTTCGCCCAGTGCGGTGCACGATTCGATCCGGCAACACGATGGCGGGCGGCAGGTTGTTGCGCGGCCGTAGCCGGTCATTGGCGATGGCTGCGATGGAGGGCCAGTCGGTTGGCTTCGGCTTGTTGCCGTCGAACCCGGTCGGCAGCGGCGTGCGCCCGGTGAGCATCACGTGGTGCCCCTCTGAGTGCTCGATGTAGGGATGAGTCAATGACCGGCAGAGCGCCCACTTTTCACTGCGCTGGGCCAGCATTGGCAGGTGCTCGCAAATATGAATGCCGGGTGTTTTTGTGGGGATGGGGTTGAACTCCCCACGCACTTCCTTGGGGGCGTTCGGCTTCATGTCAAAGCTATCGTGCTGCCCCAGTCCGCCGGAGAGGAAAATGAAGATGACTGACTTGGCGCGCCCGGACTTGGGCGTGTCTGCCATTGCCCGCAGCGGGGTGAGATGATTCCCCCCCAGTCCAATCAGCCCGATCGACCCGGCCTGGATCGCGACTCGCCGCGACATGCCTGGGTGTTCGGGAAATGAAGCTGCCTGCATAAGCCTTATGGTTTTGTGACCCCGAGTAAACAGGTCGAGGTGCCGGCCGCACCTGTCAATATGATGTACCGGCAAATTAGAATCCACACAACCTGATCATGCAAACTTTAAAAGCTGTATCTGTCCGCTTTACTTTCGCCTCTTCGCCATTCAATTTTTGCCAAGCGCCATGTCATTATCGCGGTTCACACTGCCGGTTTTATTAGCTGCAGCCAGTGCTCATGCGGCATCCCGGCAGGTTTCGTTTCAACACGAGATTCTGCCGGTGCTGACGCGTCAAGGCTGCAATGCCGGCACCTGCCACGGTTCGCCCAGCGGCAAGGGAGGGTTTGCCCTCTCGCTTTTTGCCTTCGATGCGGCGGCGGATTATGCCGTGCTCACCCGCGATCAGTTGGGGCGGCGGGTGGATCTATTTACCCCGTCACTCAGCCTTATCCTGCGCAAACCGAGCACCGCACTAGCGCATCGCGGCGGACTCAAGCTCCCACGGGACAGCCGCGAATACAGAATATTACGCGACTGGATCGATCAGGGCGCGCGCACCGATCCGCCGGGCACCGCCCGGTGCGAAGGTATCGAGGTCACGCCGGGCACGGCGGTCGTGTTGCGCTGGCCTGAGCCGGTTCAACATCTCCGCGTCACCGCCCGTTTTGAAGACGGCAGTCAGCGCGACGTCACTCACCTTGCCAAGTTTACCAGCTCGGACGAGGCCATCATCAAGGTCGACTCCGGCGGCCGCGTGGCGGGTCGGCGGCGCGGACAGGCGGCCGTCATGGTTCGCTACCTTGAGCATGTGGCGGCATTGCCGTTCACTCTTGTGAAACCCGCCCCCGGCTTCAATTGGGTCGTTCCATCCTCAGCCAACTACATCGACACCCATGTCCATGCCAAGCTCCGTGAGTTGCAGTTCACGCCTTCTGGATTGTGCAGCGACAGCGAATTTCTCCGGCGCGTGCATCTGGACCTCACCGGGATGCTGCCCACCGCTACCGAGGCGGGGATGTTTTTGGATGACGAAACTTCGGTCAAACGCGCCCGACTGATCGACACACTGCTGGCCCGGCCCGAGCACGCGGTCTTCTGGGCCCAGAGATGGGGCGATTTGCTGCGGGTCAACCCCGCAAGACTCCAGGCCAAGGGTGTGCAGGCCATGCACCGGTGGCTGGTGGACGCCATGGCAAGCAATATGCCGCACGACCGTTTTGCTCGTGCGCTGCTCACCGCCAGCGGAGACACGTTCACGAACGCTCCGGCCAATTACTTCCGCGCCGCCTCCAGCCGTGACGACGCGCTGGAGACAACCACCCAGCTATTCCTCGGAGCACGCCTGGCCTGTGCGAAATGCCACAACCATCCGTTCGATCGCTGGACGCAGGATCATTACTATGGCATGGGCGCTTTTTTTCACCGCGTGCAACGCACCACGGTAGACAAAAAAAAGGGTGGCAAGGGCGAGGTGCTGGTGGGCACCGCCAGTGAGGGCGAGGTGACTCATCCGCGCACCGGCCGCACGATGGCGCCTTGGCTTCCGGGCCGGGGCGAAGTCAGCGTGCCGAAGGGAACTGATCGTCGCGCGGTTTTCGCCGACTGGCTGACCCGCCCGGACAATCCGTGGTTTGCCCGCGCGGCAGTCAACCGCATCTGGGCCTACGTGATGGGCCGAGGCATCGTGGTGCCGGTGGATGATTTTCGCGACTCGAACCCCCCTGTGAACGGCCCGTTGCTTGAGGCGTTGGCGAGAGATTTCGCGGAGCATGGCTTTGACCGCGGGCACCTGTTGCGGGTCATCCTAAACAGTCGCACCTATCAGGCCAGTTCCCGGTCGACTCCCGCAAACGCGGAGGATCGCCAACTCTTCTCCCACTATCAGGCGCACCTGCTGACGGCGGAACAGTTGCTTGATGCAGTCTGCCGAGTGACCGGCTTGGCCGAGAGTTTCGACGGCCTGCCGGCGGGCACACGCGCCATCGCGCTGCCTTCGCCGCAGATGAACCATGCTTTCCTCAAGACCTTCGGGCAGCCCTCTCGCGACACGGCCTGCACCTGCGAGCGAGGTAGCGGGCCGCAACTGGCGCAGGCGCTCGAGTTTTTGAGCGGCGACTTGGTGCACAGCAAACTGGAGTCCGGGGACAACCGCTTCCGCAAGGCGCTGGCCGCCGGGAAAAGTGATCACGAAATTGTGGACGAACTCTACTTGGCCGCGCTGTCACGACTGCCGTCAACGGAGGAGCGGGAGTCTGCGCGGCGGCACATTGCCAAGTCCGACAATCGAGCGGCGGCGCTGGCCGATGTGTGCTGGGCGATCCTTAACACCAACGAGTTTGTGTTCCAGCATTAATGAAGGTGAAAATCCGCGGACTTGTTCCCACAAAAATGTTTCCGAAAATTACCAGTCTTCACACCTTCGTTTTGGCCGTTCTGTTTCTCACAACGGCGCTGACCGGACGCGCGTTGCCGGTGAGTTTTCGCAGTGAGATTGCGCCGCTGTTGCTGGCGCAGTGTCAGGGCTGCCACGGGGCAGAGAAGGCGAAGGGCGACTACCGGGTGGATAGTTACACGGAGTTGATGCGGGCCTTCGAGGAGAAACCGCCGCGAGTCCAGGCAGGCAAACCGGCGGCCAGCCTAATTCTTCAGTTGCTGAGCTCGGAGGAAGCCGACGATCGGATGCCGCAAAAGTCCGCTCCTCTCGGGGTCGGGCAAATTGAATTGGTGCGGCGCTGGATCGGGGAGGGGGCATCGTTTGATGGCGATGACCCGAATGCAGCGCTGGTGCAGGTTATTCCCATGCGGCGGCACGAACCGGCCCCGGCAAAGTATCCCCGGCCGATACCCATTACGGCGCTCGAATTTTCTCCGGATGGCCGGGAACTCGCGGCCAGTGGATTGCGGGAAATCACCCTCTGGAATCCGGCCACCGGCGGGCTGGTTCGGCGCATCCCAAACATGGCCCGGCGAACCCTGGCACTGGCGTGGAGCCCGGACGGGAAACAACTGGTGGCGGCCGGCGGCATCCCGGGCGAACTGGGTGAGGCTCGGGTGTTTGACCCAGACACGGGTGACCTGCTGGCGGTGGCGCATCGCTCCGGTGATGTGGTGTTGGATGTGAAATATCACAGCATCGGCGCCATGTTCGCGGTGGCAGATGCCGAAAACCGGATCGCGATTTACAACTCGGCCGACTTTTCCCGCCGCCGACTGATCGACAACCACGCCGACTGGGTGCTAGCACTGGCATGGAGTCCGGACGGGAAGTTTCTGGCTTCCGCCAGCCGCGACAAGACGGCGAAAATTTTTGAAGCCAAAAGCGGCGAGGCAATCAGCACGTATAGCGGGCACAGGGCGGAGGTGTTCGGAGTGGCGTTTCGGGCGGACGGCCAGCAGGTTTTCAGCACGGGGCGCGACGGGAAGATCCACGTTTGGAAGGCCGAACTG
>ENA-OREN01001642-OREN01001642.1-marine-metagenome-genome-assembly--contig:-NODE-1642-length-25287-cov-9.577787_pt1 | contig 25287 bp, 18 predicted proteins | sample MGYA00248624_ERZ508555 | MGnify/ENA primary metagenome ERZ508555 (study PRJEB26222, sample SAMN06267773) | marine metagenome | isolation source: Saanich Inlet, British Columbia, Canada | place...
GGTCGAAAGCGGCGGTCTTGAAAACCGTTGAGGGTTTGTAGCCCTCCCAGGGTTCGAATCCCTGCCTCTCCGCCATTATCTTCCTCCTATGTTCTTTTCAGATTAATTCATCTGACTTTCTTCTTAGTTTTGTTTTCAGTTATTTCTTCATGGTAATTACCTACTGTCATCATTCAGCATTAATGATGGTTCCGAAAAGCTTAAAAAGAGGAGCGCCGATTTAAGGGCGGTAGCATGTTAACATTGGCTATGAGTTGGGTATTTGTTTAAGGGGTGGTTTTGATAAAGGTTTTAATTGTTGATGACCAAGAGCTCATTCGTCTCGGTGTACAGTCTTTATTAGAGGAAGTCTCTGGTTTGGAGGTTACTTGTTTTTTGGCGGCATCCGGTGAAGAGGCTTTGGCTCAGTATAAAGCATTATCGCCGGATATTATTTTTCTGGATATTAATATGCCGGGAATCGGAGGCATTGAAACGGCCCGTAAAATATTAAAAGCAGAGACGACCGCTAAGGTTATTGTTTTATCTGTTTTGGATGATGGTCCTATACCGGCGCATTTAGTTCAGATGGGTGTTTCAGGTTTTATTTGTAAAGATACGGGTGTTGAGCAGTTGGTTAGGGCGATTCAGACAGTGTTGGCGGGTGATTTCTACTTAAGCGATAAGGTTGCTCAAAATATTGCGTTAAAAAAATTAGGCGTAATAGGGGGAGATCCTTTTTCTTTGCTTACTAGTCGCGAAGCCAGTGTTTTGCATTTGACCTTACAAGGGCATGCTATTAGAACCATTGCTGAATTATTAAAGATCACGGAAAAAACGGTGGTGACTTATCGTTATCGGGTGTTTAAAAAGCTGGATGTCCACAATGATATTGAATTGATGCATCTTGCGATTAAATATAACTATACCGATTGGAATGGCGGGGCCTGATTTACCCGGGGTGTTATGATAGCTTTACTAAATGGCGTGCAACGCTGAAGGCCTCACGAAAGTCAAGGTAAACCGGCTTATCTGTGGTTAGGAGTTGCCTGAGTAAACGCTGTTGAGTTTTATATTTTATGTCGCCAATGGCTAAGGGTCCGACGCCTACGGCGGATGAGCCATTATTGAATCGTCGGCCAAAATCTTTTAATTTAATGCCTTCAATGCCGGCGGGCGGTACGGCGTTCACATCGCCGGCAACTTTAAGTTGTGTCGCGGTTGTGAGCAGTGCTTGGTTAATAACCTGAACGCCGGCTTTAGCGGCACACAAGATAATATCAGCCTCTGCCAGGAGGGCTGATTTTTCATCGTGGTTACCGGCAACAGCCCCTTGAAGTTGGCAGTTAAAGAGCCGGTTGTATTCTTGGGCCGTATCTTGAGCCGTATGTATATTGAGGTGATCCACTAAGGTAGTGGTAGCACCCGTGAGTGAGGCAATCACGCCGCTGGCAATACCCACAGGGCCAGTGCCGCCAAAAACAACGACATTACAATCGGCCATGGTTCTTGTCGTCGTGTCGGCCAGTGCTTTTTCAACACAAGCAACCAATGCTGCGGCGGTAGTAAAAGCGCCGCTTGGATCTGCCAGTACGGAGACTTCAAAAGGGGGAACCATGGCATGTTTACTGGCAGTTAACATGTCGTAAGCCAGGCTCATATCGCGGCCACCGATAAAAATAGCCGTTTGTTTTACGCCTTTAGGGCCTCTGGAAAAAATGGCATCTTGAACTAAGCGTTGGGTGTCTTCGAAGTTAACATTGTTATAAGGCATGATGATATCAAAACCAGCATCAACAGCCATGTTGACATCAAAAGGGCTGTTGTGAGGCATGGGGTCAAACATATGAAGAATGCTTTTCTTCGACATTGCGCTGGGGTCCTTAAGTTGTTGTTTAGCGGTAAAAGCCGCTGGCCTTTAAATAGCTAATACCTATAAAGGTCGGCGGCAATGAAAAGTTTTAAGGGTAAGGGTATAACACCGATAGCGTGGTTATTAGCCAGTCGATTTGATGTATTCTCTGGCGACCTCAAAAGCGTGTTCAAAGTGTAGAAATTGTGGGCTACCGGTGCTATGTTCAATCATTTGTTTAAGCAGTTGGTTTTGGGCTTTGTACTTAACATTGCCAATAGCTAAGGCGCCAACGCCTACAGCGCCGCTGGTGGAGCCTTCAATCAGAGAGCCGTTGTGAAAAGCATCTAAGCCAGCAATACCCGATGGCGGCACAGCATTCACATCAGCAGCCACTTTTAAGACCGGAGCCGAGGCCACTAGTTCAGCGCTTAAGACTTCAATGCCAGCCGCTGCAGTTGCATAAACAATATCGGTGTTTTTAATCATCACACCTTTGTCAGCATCGGCAGCACCGTTAATGGTAATTTGGCCATCGCCAAATTCAGTGGTGCACATTTCGGCAATATGTTGTGCTTTTGCCAGTTGGCGACCCACAATAGTCACGTTAGCCCCGGCTTTAGCAGAGATAACAGCAGCGGCTTGACCAACAGGCCCAGTACCGCCTAAAGCAAGAATGTTTTTGCCGTCCAGTGTAGTATTAAATTTATCTTTAAGTTCACGCTCAACACAGGCGACCATGCCGGCTGCAGTGGTAAAGGCGCCGCTTGGGTCGGCAAAGACAGAAACTTCAAAAGGAGGGACCATCGCATGTTTAGCTGATTTAAGCATGTCCATTGCTTGTTTAGTATCACGGCCACCAATGAAAATACCGGTTTTTTGCATACTTTTTTGGCTGCGGGAGAAAATAGCATCCTGTACCAAGCCGCGAATCTCGCTGGGTTCGACATTAATGTAAGGAATAGCTGAAATCCAGCCGGCATCCAATGCCATATTGACGTCAAAAGGGCTTAGATTTTTTGCAGTCGTAAGCATATGCAGGATAAATGGTTTTTCCATAAGTCTCTCTCAAAGGGGGTAAAAGCGGCTAATTATAAAACAAAAAATTGTTAAATAAAACGTAATGACTAGACTATTTATCTTTATTATAGGGAGGGTGTTTTAAATAAAGATTTTACGCGTCACGAGAAGGGTATGCAGAGTTAGGATTGAAAGGTATGATGATGGTAATAATTAACCGTGAATGTTTGATTTATGCCTAATAACCACCGCCCCTTAACACCGCATTTAACGATTTACAAATGGCCTTTAACGGCGGTGCTCTCGATTACCCATCGCCTTACCGGAGTTTTTTTAATCGCCGGAGTGTTTGTTTTTTTTACCGTTCTTGTGGCACTTGCTAGCGGCGAGGCGGTGTTTTTGTCGGTTCAACATTTCTTAAACCAAGGGTCAGCGCAAATAGTGTTGGCAGGTTTTGCCTTTGCGTTGTCATTTCATTTAGTGCATGGGTTGCGGCATTTGTTGTGGGATTTGGGTTTGGGTTTTGAGTCTTCGAAATTAGGGGCTTTTGCGTTGGGGGAGTTGTTGGCTATTTCGGTGCTGACAGGTGTTGCTCTGGTGTTGATTTAATAAGCAGATATGATATCGAAAATAAAAGAATTCCTGCATCAGCTAAGCGCTAAGTTGATGGCGTTGTCTGTTAAAAACCAGTGGCTCTTGCAGCGGCTAACGGCAATCCTCTTGGTGCCGTTAGCAATCTGGTTGGGTGTGTTTTTTCATTACAGTTTAGCGGCCTCTTTTCAAGAGGCTCGTGTATGGTTGATGAGGCCTTTGAACCTCGGGTGTCTTTTTGTTTTTCTAGGCATTGTGGTAGTTCATAGCCATTTGGGATTGAAAGTGATCATAGAAGATTATATTGCCGATCAACCGCTTCAGGAGAAACTGATATTCGCATCCTTGTGGGGCTTTGGGTTGTTAGGGGTTAGTGTAGTAGGGGCGGTCATTATTTTATTTTTCAGGGTGTAAGATTTGCATAAGCTCGCGTATAAAATCATTGAGCACAGTTACGACGTTATCGTGGTCGGTGCCGGAGGTGCAGGACTTCGGGCGGCTTTTGGGATGGCAGAAAAAGGGCTTAAAACAGCGTGTATCAGTAAGGTTTTTCCGACCCGAAGTCACACCGTAGCGGCACAAGGCGGCGTGAGTGCAGCTTTGGGTAATATGGGGGAAGATGACTGGCGTTACCATATGTACGATACCGTTAAAGGCTCTGATTGGTTAGGCGATCAAGATGCTATTGAGTATATGTGTAAAGAGGCGATTCCGGCTATTATTGAATTAGAACGTTATGGGGTGCCTTTTTCTAGAACGCCAGAGGGTAAGATTTATCAGCGCGCCTTTGGCGGGATGACTACCCATTTTGGAAAAAGTCAGGCCAAGCGCACCTGTGCGGCGGCCGATGCAACCGGGCACGCTATTTTACATACCCTGTATCAACAGGCGTTAAAGCATCAGACTGAATTCTTTATTGAATACATCGTTTTAGATTTGATTATGGAGCAGGGCGAATGCCGGGGTGTTTTAGCCTGGTGTTTAGAAGACGGGTCCCTGCATTTATTTACCGCGCAAATGACGGTGATGGCCACAGGCGGTTATGGTCGGGGCTATTTTTCCTGTACGTCGGCACATACGGTGACCGGCGATGGCAATGCGATGGTGCTGAGAGCGGGTTTGCCGCTACAGGATATGGAGTTTGTCCAATTCCATCCCACCGGTATTTATGGCGAAGGGTGTTTGATTTCAGAAGGTGCGCGCGGTGAAGGTGGGTACCTGACGAATTCAGAAGGAGAGCGTTTTATGGCGCGCTATGCGCCATCCGCCGGTGATTTAGCATCCAGAGATGTGGTTAGCCGCGCGATTACGCTAGAGATTAATGCAGGGCGAGGCGTTGGTCCTGATAAAGATCATGTCTTGTTACACATTGAGCATTTAGATGATTCAGTGTTGGCTGAGCGGCTTCCGGGAATTACCGAGACCGCGCGTGTTTTTGCCGGCGTTGATGTGACCCAAGAGCCCATTCCGGTGATACCCACCGTGCATTACAGTATGGGCGGTATTCCAACGAATCGTTTTGGGGAAGTGGTGACGGTAGTTGAAGGCAATCCCGATACGGTGGTACCCGGATTAATGGCTATTGGTGAGGCGGCGTGTGTTTCAGTGCACGGTGCCAATCGTTTAGGCTCTAATTCGTTGTTAGATTTAATTGTATTTGGGCGGGCAGCGGCGAATCGCTGTGCTGAAATTGTGGAGCCCGGTCAAAAGTTAAAACCACTGCAGCAAGAGGCTTATGAGCCGGCGTTGGCGCGTTTTGATAAGATTCGTCATGCCAAAGGGGAGTTGTTGCCGAGTGAGATTCGTTTGGCCATGCAAAAAGAAATGCAAAAAAGTGCAGCAGTGTTTAGAACCGGGGAACTGCTGCGCCAAGGGGTTCACAATATGAAAGCAATCGTTAGTTCTTTTGACCGTGTTCGCGTGACCGATGAATCGTTAATCTGGAATACCGATTTAGTGGAAACCTTAGAGTTGGATAATTTATTGGCGCAAATGCGAGTGACCATTGAGGCCGCCTACAACCGAACTGAAAGCCGTGGCAGTCATGCGCGGGAAGATTACCCCGAGCGCAATGATAAAGAGTGGCTTAAACACAGCGTGGTGTGGTTGCAGGAGGGGCAGATTAAAATAGCCTACCGACCGGTGCATTTATATACCTTAACCGATGAAGTTGAGGTGATTGCACCGGCGAAGCGAGTTTATTAACATGGTTGAATTTACCTTGCCAAAAAATTCAAAAGTAAAAAAAGGGTTAACCTTAAAGGCACCGGGAAATATTTTAAATTGTCAGGTTATCCATATTTACCGTTTTGAGCCAGAAGAGACCCAAAATCCACGGTTAGACCGTTATGAGATCGATTTAGATCAGTGCGGCGCTAAAGTCTTAGATGCCATCATCAAGATTAAGGATGAGTTGGACCCGACGCTGACCTTTAGGCGCTCGTGTCGAGAAGGCGTCTGTGGCTCTTGTGCTATGAATATTAACGGTAAAAATACCTTGGCTTGCATGGTGCCTCTGAGTGATTACCCAGAAGATATAACGATTTACCCCCTGCCGCATTTAAAGGTGATTAAAGATCTGGTGGTGGATATGGTGCCGTTTTATCAGCAATACGCCTCAATCAAGCCGTGGTTACAGCAAAGTGATCCTGGTTCACAGAGTGATGACAATCGTGACATTGACCGTGATAGCCAAGAGCAGCAGCAAAGTATTGCTGAACGGGAGCGGCTTGATGGGGTTTATGAATGTGTGATGTGTGCCTGTTGTTCAACCAGTTGTCCCAGTTACTGGTGGAATGGCGATCGTTATTTAGGGCCAGCCGTCTTGTTGCAGGCGTATCGGTGGTTGGTGGATAGCCGAGACGATCAAAAAGACCAGCGTTTGGATGCCTTGGACGATGCCTTTAAACTCTATCGCTGTCATACCATTATGAACTGTACCGAGACCTGTCCTAAAGGCTTAAATCCGGCTAAAGCTATAGCTGAGATCAAGAAAATGATCGCGAAGCGGTAGTGGAGAAAGACAACGCTAAACTGCGTTGGCGTTGCCGCCGAGGCTCGTTGGAGTTAGACCGGTTGCTCATGCGCTATTTAGAACAGAGCTATCCCGGCGCATCTGACCCAGAACGTTTAGCATTTGAGGCGCTATTGGCGTTGGAAGATTTAGTTTTAGCCCGTTATTTGTTCGGTACCCAAGTGTCCACATGTCCGATTCAACACCGAGTAATAAAAAAAATAGCCGTTTTTCAAAAAGGGTAAAAAACCCGTTGCGGGAGAGATCTTTTTTTAAACGAGGCGGTGACTTGCTGGTTAAATCAATTCCGTACGCTGGTTTTTATCGTCTTCTAAAGGGTGTATCATGAACTCCTTTTGACCATTTAGGAAATACGCCATGCATAACGTGACATTAATCAAAGGGGATGGCATTGGTCCATCGATTATGGAAGAGGCGGTTAAGGTCATTGATGCCACTGGCGTTCAGATTAACTGGGAAGAAGCCGAAGCGGGTCTGGGAGCGTATGAAAAATATGGCACCCCTATTCCTGATGAAACCGTTGAATCATTCACCCGTAACCGCGTTGCCTTTAAAGGCCCTTTGACCACGCTTTCGGGTGGCGGGTTTAGAAGCATTAATGTGGTTCTTAGGCAAAAATTTAATCTCTATGCCAATGTACGTCCTGCAAGAATTTGGCCCGGGGTTAAAACCCGCTTTGAAGATGTAGATATTGTCGTGGTGAGAGAAAATACTCAAGGGTTATACTGCGGCCTTGAACATTATTTAACTCCAGAAAAAGATGTTGCCGAAAGTCTTGCGGTGGTGACCCGCGAGGCTTCTGAAAAGATTATTCGGTATGCTTTTGAATATGCGGTTGATAACAACCGTAAAAAAGTTACGGTGTGCCATAAGGCGAATATTTTAAAATTCACTCAAGGCTTGTTTTTGGATGTGGCCCGTGAGATTGCACCGCGTTATCCTGCGATTGAATTTGACGAAAAAATAATCGATGCGGCGTGTATGCATATGGTGATGAATCCAGCGCAATTTGATGTTGTCGTGACGACTAATCTGTTTGGTGATATTTTATCGGACCTAACAGCAGGGTTAGTGGGCGGTTTGGGCTTAATTCCAGGTGCTAATATTGGTGCTGATGCGGCTTTGTTTGAGGCGGTTCATGGCAGTGCACCAGACATTACCGGTAAGAACCTCGCTAATCCGACGGCGGTCATTATGGTGGGCGCGATGATGCTTAAGCATTTAGGTGAAGATGCTGCTAGTGAGCGCGTTGAGCGAGCCGTTAAAAAGGTTATTTTCGAGGGCGCTTTTGTCACCCCTGATTTAAATCCAAATTCCAGAGCGGGAACTACGGAGATGGGCCAAGCGATCCGTGATGCCATGGTCTAGATACTAAGCCTTTTTTCTTTTTAGATAAGCGTTAAAGGCGCAAAGGTGTTTGGATTTAATGCCTGCCCCGCCTTAAGCGCTTATTTTTTTTGACCTGATGAGTAAGCGCTTCTCCTGCGTTGTATCTTTAAAAAATAGTGTTGTTCTGCTACAATAACCCGTTACTTATATCAAATTAATAGTCTGGCGCCGCCGGCGTTTTTTAGTTTGATGCCTGTCTATCAGGGGCACTTAAAGTGCCTGTCTTTGTCAAATTCCCAATGAGAGTTGTAAATGTTAGATGATTATCGCCAACATGTAGAAGAACGTTCGGAGCAGGGTATTGTTCCTCAACCCTTATCGGCTGAACAAGTCGCCGGGTTAGTTAAATTGATTGAAAATCCGCCTGCTAATGAGGGCGACTTTTTATTAGAGTTACTGGAGCACCGGGTGCCGGCCGGCGTTGATGAGGCCGCCTATGTGAAGGCAGGGTTTCTGGCGGCTATTGCTCAAAGTGAGACGCGCTCACCCATTTTAACAGCTGAACGTGCCACTGAATTGTTAGGCACGATGCTCGGTGGCTATAACATAGCGCCTTTGATTGCCTTGTTGGATAATGCGGTTTTAGCACCGCTTGCAGCGACAGCACTAAGCCATACCTTGTTGATTTTTGATGCTTTTTATGATGTTAAAGATAAAGCCGATGGCGGTAATGCGTATGCGCAACAGGTCATTGAGTCGTGGGCGAATGCGGAATGGTTTACTGAAAAGCCCGAAGTCCCGGCGTTAATGACCGTAACTGTATTTAAGGTCACCGGTGAAACCAATACCGATGATTTATCGCCAGCACCGGATGCCTGGTCGCGGCCTGATATTCCGCTGCATGCACAAGCGATGCTTAAAAATCCCAGAGATGGCATTACCGATGCGTTAGCACAGATTGTAGATTTAAAAGCTAAAGGGTTTCCACTGGCTTACGTGGGCGATGTGGTGGGAACAGGGTCGTCACGAAAATCAGCGACTAATTCGGTATTGTGGCATATGGGGGATGATATTCCTTATGTGCCTAATAAACGGGGCGGTGGTGTTTGTATTGGCGGGAAAATTGCGCCGATCTTTTTTAATACCATGGAAGACTCAGGGGCTTTGCCAATCGAATGTGATGTTGAAGATCTCGCGATGGGAGATGTGATTGATGTTTATCCGTATGAGGGGGTTATTAAACGTCACGGCACCGATGGAACCATCAGTACTTTTGGTTTTAAAACCGATGTTTTGTTAGATGAAGTGAGAGCCGGGGGGCGTATTCCGCTGATTGTCGGTCGTGGATTGACCGCACGTGCCCGAGAGGCTTTGGGTCTGCCGCTATCTGACGTCTTTAAAACACCGGCTGATGCAGTTGAGTCGAGCAGGGGTTATTCGTTGGCGCAAAAAATGGTCGGTAAAGCCTGCGGTGTAAAAGGGGTGCGTCCTGGGACCTATTGTGAGCCTAAGATGACGACCGTGGGTTCGCAAGATACCACCGGACCGATGACCCGCGATGAATTAAAAGATTTAGCGTGTTTAGGTTTTTCAGCCGACTTAGTGATGCAGTCGTTTTGCCATACGGCAGCTTACCCGAAGCCGATTGATATTCAAACCCAACATACCTTGCCTGACTTTATTATGAACCGTGGCGGGGTGTCGCTGCGTCCGGGCGACGGAGTCATTCATTCGTGGATGAACAGAATGTTGTTGCCCGATACCGTCGGCACTGGCGGGGATTCACATACCCGTTTTCCCTTAGGGATTTCATTTCCGGCAGGGTCCGGTTTAGTCGCTTTTGCGGCGGCCACCGGCGTAATGCCGTTGGACATGCCAGAGTCGGTGCTGGTGCGCTTTTCAGGGGAGATGCAACCGGGGATTACCTTGCGCGATTTAGTCAATGCCATTCCTTACACGGCGATTCAAAAAGGGCTGTTAACGGTTGAGAAAAAAGGTAAAAAGAATGTTTTTTCCGGTCGCATTTTGGAGATTGAAGGATTGCCTGATTTAAAAGTAGAGCAAGCCTTTGAATTGTCAGATGCATCCGCCGAACGTTCAGCCGGTGGCTGTTCTATCCGATTAAATGAAGCGCCGATTCGGGAATATATCAATTCTAATATCACCTTACTGAACTGGATGATTGCTGAGGGGTATGGCGACAGCCGGACCTTGGCGCGGCGCATTGACGAAATGAAAGCATGGCTGGAAAATCCCGTGTTACTGGAGCCGGATGCCGATGCGGACTATTTCGAGATCATTGAGATAAATTTGAATGAAATTACCGAGCCGTTACTGGCTTGCCCGAACGATCCGGATGATGTGAAACCGTTATCTGAATTGGCTGGTACGGCGATTGATGAGGTCTTTTTAGGCTCGTGCATGACCAATATCGGCCATTTTCGTGCGGCGGGTAAATTATTAGATCAACACACAGGCGAGTTACCCACGCGTTTATGGGTAGCGCCACCGACTAAAATGGACCAGACCCAGTTAACCGAAGAAGGCTATTACAGCACCTTTGGCAAAGCCGGTGCCCGTATGGAAATGCCGGGCTGTTCGTTGTGTATGGGTAATCAGGCGCGGGTGGCTGAAAATTCCACGGTAGTGTCCACCTCGACCCGTAACTTTCCGAATCGTTTAGGCACCGGTGCTAATGTTTATTTAGCCTCGGCTGAATTGGCCGCGGTGTGTTCAATTCAGGGGCGCATTCCAACGTTTTCTGAATATATGGCATACGCGGAAGGGTTGGCGGCATCTTCTGAAGACACCTATCGGTATTTAAATTTTGATCAAATCGAGCGTTATCAGGCGGAAGAAGGCTCGTAAACGACCGATGGTCAAATAAAATTTTTTTAATGCCTTAGGGCTAGGATAAGATTTTAGCCGCTTTTAGCGTTGTTTTACCAGAAAATAGCGGCAGATAAGGGTGTTTGCCAAGGTTGCTGAAGTGTTCTTAATTGCGTGCTTTGGGATCTGTCGGGTAACATAGTTATCTACAGTCGATTGTTTAGATTAATAGCTTGCCACGTTAAGGTCGTAAAGGAGTGCTGTGGGCTATGGCGGGTACGATAAGCAGAGACGAAAAAAGAGCAATGAATTTTAACGGAAAAAAGTGAGTGTATGGCAAAGGAAACGATTTCGATTATTAATAATTCCACGGGGGAAAGTGCTGAGTATCCTTTGTTAAAGGGCAGTGCAGGAATTCCGGTTGCTGATATTCGAAAGATCAGTCAGGATTTAGGGATTTTTACCTATGATCTGGGTTATGTGTCGACAGCCAGTTGTAAAAGTGCGATTACCTTTATTGATGGCGAGAAGGGGATTTTACTTTACCGCGGCTATCCGATTGAGGATTTGGCGGCCAATTGTACCTTTATCGAAACGGCTTACCTGTTGATGAGAGGGCATTTACCCTCTGAAAGTCAACTGGCTGGATTTAACGATGAAGTCAATTACCGTTCAGCGATTCATGAAGGCTTAATCCGGTTGTTTCATGGTTTTAACCACGATTCACACCCGATGGCGATGATGGTTGGAGTGGTGGGGTCACTGTCCGCTTTTTATCACAGTGAACTGGATATCCACAATTTGCAGCACCGGGAGATTTGCGCAACGCGGTTGATTGGTAAATTACCGATGATAGCCTCCCTGTGTTATCGCCACTCAGTCGGGCGCCCGGTCGTTTATCCCAGGGCTGATTTAGAATACTGTGAGAATTTCATGAATATGATGTTTTCACGGCCCGAAGAGCAATCGTTTATTACCAAAGGACATTATTTAGATCCGGTGGCGATTAAGGCGCTGAACATGTTATTTATTTTGCATGCTGATCACGAGCAAAATGCCAGTACCTCGACGGTGCGTTTAGCCGGCAGTACCGGTGCTAATCCTTACGCCTGTATGGCGGCGGGGATCGCAGCGCTGTGGGGACCAGCCCATGGCGGTGCCAATGAGGCCGTTTTGAGTATGTTGCAGGAAATTGGTACTGTTGATAATATTGAGAAATATGTCAACAAGGCTAAAGACAAGAACGACCCTTTCCGGTTAATGGGTTTTGGTCACAGGGTTTATAAAAACTTTGACCCCAGAGCGATAATTATTCGTGATGTCTGTCACGAGGTTTTAGCGCATAAAGAAGAGTTAGGCCCTTTGTTTGAATTGGCATTAGCGCTCGAGCAGTATGCCTTAAACGACGAATATTTTATTGAGCGCAAACTTTACCCGAATGTGGATTTCTACTCAGGCTTAATATACAAAGCCCTCAATATTCCAGTCGATATGTTTACCGTGATGTTCACCATTGCCCGTACTGCTGGCTGGGCTGCCCACTGGCTGGAAATGATGGCGTCTCCGGTTCGTCCGATCGGGCGTCCTCGCCAACTTTACGAGGGCAGTGAAAAACGCGATTTTGTCCCCATAGCCCGTCGTGGTAAGTAGTGTGTTTGGAGACTGCTAGTTATTTGATTGACTTCGGAATGATCAGTAACTGAGTGACTGTTCTTTGCTCCCGTAAGTGGGTTTTAATGATGGGCTGGTATTTTAAACGCCCAATGTAAATCAACGTTGTTAAAAAGAATTAATTTTATTAGGATGCATGAAGTTATTTAAAGTCTTTTACTTACATTATCCATTGATAGCCCAAATGGTCAGGCGTGAAGTTATTGGCCGTTATCGAGGTTCATTTTTAGGCCTTTTCTGGGCTTTTGTTAATCCTATTTTAATGCTTACGATCTACTCGTTTGTTTTTGGCTTTGTTTTAAAGTCGCGCTGGGGACAAGGTCAGTTAGAAATGGATGATTTCGCGCTGGTTTTATTTGCAGGGCTCATTATTTTTAATTTATTTTCAGAATGCGTGTCACGAGCGCCCGGATTAATTCTGGCTAATGTGAATTATGTTAAGAAAGTGGTTTTTCCTCTTGAGATATTGCCGTGGGTCGTTTTAGGCTCGGCGTTGTTTCATACCGCCGTCAGTATGTTGGTTTTATTTTGTTTTTTGATTTTTCTCGGGCATAGTTTGACCTGGGGGATGTTATGGTTGCCGCTGGTTATGTTGCCGTTTTTATTGATTATTATCGGTATTTCATGGTTCTTGGCTTCAGTCGGTGTTTTTATTCGTGATATTAGTCAGGTCGTGGGTTTATTGCTTACGGCAATGCTATTTTTAAGTCCTATTTTTTATCCACTCAGTGCCTTACCAGAGACCTTGCGATTGTATTTGTTTTTAAATCCAATCACTTTTATTGTTGAGCAGATTCGTAATATTTTGATTTGGGGCGGTCAGCCCGATTGGTTTTTTTTAACCCTTTACGGTGTTGTTTCGTGGGTGGTCGCTTGGTTAGGGTTTGTTTGGTTTATGAAAACCAAGAAGGGCTTTTCTGATGTCCTCTGAATCCGTGATTAGTGTTAAGAATGTGGGTAAGAGTTACCACATTTATGCCCAGCCTCGTGATCGCCTGAAACAGTTTTTATTTCGTGGCAAGCGGCAGTATTTTCGTGAATTTTGGGCGCTGAAGAATGTGAGCTTTGAAATTGCTAAGGGGGATGTCATTGGCATTCTCGGGGTTAATGGTGCCGGGAAGTCAACTTTATTACAATTGGTTTGTGGCACATTAACGCCAACACATGGGGAAGTGCTGGTTAAGGGGCGAATTGCGGCTTTATTAGAATTAGGCGCTGGTTTTAATCCTGAATTTACCGGTCGTGAAAATGTTTTCATGAGTGCCGCTATTATGGGATTAACTCAGGACGAAGTCAGCGCACGATTTGAAGATATTGTGGAGTTCTCAGGGATTCGTGATTTTATAGACCAGCCGGTTAAAACGTATTCCAGTGGTATGTATGTGCGCTTGGCCTTTTCTGTTGCCACCCATGTTGATCCTGATATTTTGGTGATTGATGAGGCGCTTTCAGTGGGTGACGGGCATTTTGCTCGTAAATCATTTGACCGTATTATGGCGCTTAAAGCACGTGGGTGTACCATTTTATTTTGTTCGCACAGTATTTATCAATTAGAAGCTTTATGTCAGCAGGCGCTATGGTTAGATCAAGGCCAGGTTAAGTTGTTTGATACCGCTGAAAAAGTTTGTATGGCCTATAATCAGTTTCTAGGGGGGCAAGAAAGCCCTGAAGCCAGAGTGAGTAGTTATTTTGGCAAAGACCAGTCTTTAGTCGATAAAACAGCCGCAGGAACCGCTCGGATTAATGAAGTAGCGGTTAGCGTCTCAGGGGCTAAGGACTCTGTTTTACAGTTGATAAGTTTAGTGTCAACATTGGAAGTTCAGGTGCGATTTAGTTCAGACAGTCAATTGCCTTGCCCTAATGTTGCTATTGTAATGACTGATGCTAACCAAAATAATATTACCAGTTGTTCTAATTTATACGATCACTATGAACTGACACGAGATGCTGATGGGCATGGTATGGTAAAGGTTAGTTTTCCTGAGATTCAGTTATTGCGCGGTCATTATTGGGTTAATGTTTTTTTGTTGTGTGAGCAGGGCATTCATATCTATGACTCGGCTACCCATGTGAGTCAGTTCGAGGTCTCTCAGCCAGGGCTTGAAATTGGGGTGATTTCACTGAAGCGGCAATGGAGTCAACAGTGACTTTTTTAGGCCGTATTCGACGTATTTGGATTGCGCTTGATTATCAAGTTGTACTGCCATTATTGGCTTGTTTACCGTTGTTTTTAGGGCGCTACCTCGCGGCAAAGCGAGGTCAATTATACGGTTACATGGAACACGACTGGCGTAAATTTTCTTTTCAGGATGGTGCCTTTCACCAGCGTCTTGAAGCATCATTAGCACAATTATTACCTGAGGAAAGTAAACGGGCGCATAAGTTAGCGGTCATCCGGCGTTATCAAATGCAAAGTCTTGAAGAGTGGGAAGCGGCTTGCTTGATCGTGGGGCGTGATGTCTCTACTTGGCCGGTTCGTTTTGAGGGTCTTGAAGAGGTGCAGAAGGCGTTGTTAGACAATCCGCGCGTGGTATTTTTAACAGCGCATTTTGGTAGTAGTATTTTAGGAACGGTTTTGTTGCAAAAGTTAGGCTTGCCGGTCTTGGGGATGAGTTCCGATGTGGTTGAAATGCCTTGTGTGCATCCGAGTATTAGTGCTTTTTATCGTAAAAAATATGCAGCAATGGGGCGCTATTTAAATGGCGGTGAGATCTTGCATCGGGAAGGAAATATGATGAAGTTTAGCCGTTTTTTAAAGAACCGGGGCATTGTTGTGATTGTCGGTGATTTACCGCCTGACAGTAATGAAAAGCCGACAGTACGGGATTTTCTGGGTGCGTCCAGAGGGTTTGCCAGTGGACCGGTAAAATTAAGTCATTTAGCAAAAGCCTCTTTTAGGTCATTTGTTTGTGAATATCAAAGCGGTGAGTATGTGGTGCGGTTTTCTGAACCACACGAAGAGCCATACGGCTTTGTTGAGAAGGCAATCAGAGCAAATCCTAGCACATGGTGGGCGGCTGATTTGTTAACCTTATACCCTAAGATAGAACTTTCCGCTTCAGTTAAGTGAGTTGTTTTCCCGTGGGGGAGTTTTTTAATGACGGCAAGACAAATTTGATCGACGGTTAACAATGGATTATAAAAGTTTATTAGCAGTGAGTTCATTCTCACCCGAGATATTGAATCGACCTGACTCTTGGGTCGGGCATTTACCGTTTTCTGCCTGGTTAATGAAAACGCTGTCGCCCACGGTTTTTGTTGAGTTAGGGACGCATTCGGGTAACTCTTATTTTTCCTTTTGTCAGGCGGTTGTCGAAAACAACTTAGCAACGGTTTGTTATGCTGTTGATACTTGGCAGGGTGATGAGCACGCAGGGTTTTATGCGGCTGATGTTTTTGCACAGGTTTCCCAAGATAATGCGGCTAAATATGCGGCATTTTCTCGCTTGTTACGGATGACTTTTGACGAGGCTACAGGCTATTTTGCCGAGGGCTCAGTGGATTTACTGCACATCGATGGTTTTCACAGCTATGAAGCGGTTGCACATGATTTTACAAGCTGGTTGCCTAAATTAGCGCCGGGTGCGGTGGTACTTTTTCATGATACCAATGTGCGTGAAGGTGATTTTGGCGTTTGGCAGTTCTGGCGTGAATTACAGGCGCGTTATCCGAATAATTTAGAATTTTTTCATTCGCATGGCTTGGGCGTGTTGCAACTAAATGATGCACCTGAGGCTAAAAAAATACCGTGGTTACAACCGGAGGCAACAAGTAAGCGAACAATTATTGCGTATTTTGCATCACTCGGTGCTCAGCAACTGGAACGCTTTGCTTTTAATGAAACTAAAACAGAAGTCGTCAATCTGACCGCCATTCTTTCTGCGCGTGATCAGGCCATAGCCGAGTTAAATGAAACGGTTCGTGAAAAGAATCGCGAACTGGATCATTTAAGTCAGACTATTCGTGAAAAGAACCGTGAGGCAGAACAATTAACCCAAGCGATTGGGGATCAGAAAAAACAGATTTTCAACCTGGAACAATCGCTGCGTGCGGTTTTCAATAGTACCAGTTGGCGGCTCACAGCACCGATGCGTTCTGCGGTCGTTTTAGCCCGAAAGGGACGTCAGCTATGGTCTGTTTTTCAAAACTACGGGTGGTTGTTTGGAGCCAGAAAGGTTGTTCACATTATTCGCTACGAAGGTTTTTTAAGTCTTAACAAACGCCTGTTACGGTTTTTAACACAGCAAACACAAGCGGTTAAAAAAAAAAGCGCCGGTGAGCGCCAACCGGCAATAGTAATACAACCTCACTATATTGCCCCGGAGTTAGTCGTAGCGACTGAGGTCTTAGCACAGCCGCCGACGATTGCCGTTCACTGGCATTTGTATTACACCGAGATGTTGGCCGAATTTGCGGTTTATTTGAATAATATTCCGGTTCCTTTTGATTTATTTGTTTCCGTACCCGAATCGGCAGATACCGAGGCCATTAAAGGTGAGTTGCTGGAGTTGCTGGCACAGGTGGATCAAGTGGTTGTTGAGACAGTGCCTAACCGCGGCCGCGATATTGCACCGTTTATTGTTCAGTTCGGTGAGCGCTTGCTGAGTTATGAGATCATTGCCCATATTCATACCAAGCAAAGTCCGCACGATGGCCGTTTAAGTCATTGGTGTCAGGGTATTTTAAAGTTAATGATGGGGTCAACGGGGGACGTTGGTCATATTATTGAATTACTGCAAGGCTCTGCAAAAATTGTTTTCCCGGAAAATCTGGTTTCTTATTTTCGCGATGAGTCAGGCTGGGCAGATAACTATCCGATGGCCGCTGAGTGGCTGGACAAAAATACTGATTTTAACATTGATGATTTTACCCCGATTGCGTTTCCAGAAGGCTCGATGTACTGGGCGCGGAGTCGGTGCCTGGCATCGTTTTTAAGTTTGCAACTTAATTATGACGACTTTCCAGCCGAGCCGATTGCTGCCGATGGTACTCTGGCGCATGTGTTGGAACGATTGGTCTTGGTTTTTGCCAGCCAGTCAGAAGGCCGTGCGATTAGCTTGCACCGCAAGGACTCGATTCAAGATTATCGCTATTATGAGGAACCGGTTGATTTCTCCGCATCAATAAGCCATGACGATGTGAAGGTCTTGGCTTATTATTTGCCGCAATTCCACCCTATTCCAGAAAATGACTTATGGCACGGCCAAGGGTTTACCGAGTGGACCAAAGTGCGGGCCTCGAACCCTCTTTTTGCAGGGCATTATCAACAGCATATTCCTCATTCAGATATTGGCTATTATCTTCTGGACTCTCCTGAAACATTAAAGCAGCAAGCAGCGTTAATGCAGCGCTCTGGGGTGTTCGGTCAGGTGTTTTATCACTATTGGTTTTCTGGGAAACTGATTTTAGAAGAGCCGGCGCAATTATTATTAGCCAATGCTGATATTGACATGCCTTTTTGTTTTTGTTGGGCCAATGAGAATTGGACCCGGGCATGGGACGGTAATACCGACGATATTTTGTTGGGACAGGACTATTCGGCAGCGGATGCCATTGCCTTTATTCGTTATTTAATTCCTTTTTTTAACGATTCGCGTTATATCAAAATCGACGGTCGAGCCGTTTTGTTTATTTACCGGCCCTCCTCCATTCCGGACGCGCAATTGTATCTTGATGTGTGGGAGCAAGAGTGTCTGGCAGCAGGGCTTAAGAAGCCCTATGTGGTTGCCGTTTTAACGCGCGGAGCTCTCTCGCCGGAGGAATTTGCGATGGATGCAGGCGTTGAGCGGGTACTGCATGATTGGACTTCCGGGGAGGTGTCACCGATCAATGAGTCTTTAGACTTTTTTGAGCCCTGTACCGGGAGTGTTCTACCGTATCAGGACGTGGTGGATTTTTATAGTCGCCAGTCTGATACAAAAGATTTTACCTATTTTCGTTCAGTGGTTCCCACCTGGGATAATACCGCACGCTACGGTCAGGAGGCTTATTTACTCCATGGCAGTACCCCAGCGTTATTTCAGCAGTGGTTAGAGAGTACGATTAGTCAGACGCAGGCTACCTTGCCAAAAGACCGTCGTTTTATTTTAGTGAATGCCTGGAATGAATGGGCGGAAGGGGCGCATTTAGAGCCGGATTCACGTTTTGGCTATAGTTATTTAAACGCGATTGGGCGTGCGTTGTCGGCAAGGCTTTATCAAGACGATTTTAATGTGCAACATCAAATTCCCAAAGGTTGCCGGTTACAACTGTCTTTTCCAGCGGTTATTGTTAATAAACTAGCGGCTGATTTGGTGCTTAAGGCCCGGTTTGTCGCAGGCTTATTGCAATCGACGGTCTTTGACCGTTGTACCGTGACCGTTAATGTTGAGGGGTTTTTTGACGGTGAATCGGTGTTAGTTCAAACCACGCCTAACGATGCTGATTTTGTTTTGGAATTTCGTAAAATTGTGTTTTTTGACGCGTCTGTGATTGAAAAAATGTTAATGAGTGGCTTGGCCAGTGGCGCTACCATTTTGCCGGTTAGTTATGATCAGGTGCTTTCTTTAGATCAGATGACGGCAAATGGTTCAGTGGCTGCGACGGCGGCCTACCATTCAGGCATGGTTTTAATTTCCAAAAAAGCCATGGCCGAAGGGGATAAAAATTTTCGGCGGCGAACCGATGCCATGTGTTTTGTCAGTGCACCGACCTCAGGGCGTTTCGGTAAAAATAATCCGCTGGTAACGACTATTATCAGGGTCCATGCCGAGGCTGATCTCGGCGAATTACAAAATGCGTTGTTCAGTTTGTATGCGATGGTTGATTGTATTGTGGTTCCCTTTATTGCAGCTCAGGATTTTAGCCCAGAACAACGCCAACAACTGCAGTTATTGTTAGCTGAATTTAACTGGCCGAAAGCAGCGGAACCGCAGGTTGATTTTTACCAGTCGGATTCAGAGGTGCGTGATTTACGCTCAAGAATGCTTAATGAGTCGCTGAAAAAAGTAAAAACACGGTATGCAGCTTTTCTCGATTACGATGATTTAATGATGCCACAGGCTTATAGTGGGTTGCTTTCTCGATTACAGAAGACCGGTAAAGCGGTTACTTTTGGTCGTGTTTATGCAACCGATTATGATCATGACACCAAGGCATTTTTAGCACGTAAACCGGTGTATAGCTCCGGTTACTCTTACCGTGATTTTTTACACTATAACCATGCGCCGCTACACAGTTTTATGCTCGATCTGACGCAGTTAGATTTGAGCACAGTGGTTTATTTTGACGACCAGCGCTATATGGAAGATTATTTATTAACCTTACAATTGTTTACAGAAAACAATTGTGACTGGGAAAGTCTCATTGAGCCCGTTTATATCGGGGATTATATTCACAGTGTGAATCGTTCCCATACGCTGGCAATTAGCAATACGGATGAGCGTTCGGCACTTTTATCAGACCCTGAATATAGGCGTTGTGAACAGCGTATTTGTGATCTTAGAGAATCACTTAAGGGTGCTTCGTCGTGAAGTTGGGTTAGCCGGGTTTTTTATTGTTTTGACAAAACAGCGGTAGCATTATTTTTCACCTTCTTTGGCTAATTGTGAGAGGTGTTCAATATTTTTAATGTGTAACGAGCTGCCTTCGCGAATGATGGTGCCATTTTTTTGCAGTTTTTGGAAAACGCGGGTCACGGTTTCCCGGGTGGTATTGATCATGATGGCGATTTCCTGATGCGTCGGCGCATAAATAACAATTTGTTGTCCTGAAGGGTTTTTCAGTGTCATTTGTATTAACTGGGCACAGACCCGTTGAATCGGCGAGGGCATAGTCAAAAGGGTGCGTTGCTGCATGCTTTCGCGCAGGCGTTGGGCTAAGCGTTGATTGATGATGGTGGCAATCTGCGGGCTTTTTTCGATCAGTTGCCGGATCGTTGTCGAGGGGATCATTACAAAGCGCGAGGTGGTTAGTGCAATCACAAATTCAGTAGCCGGTTGTTGGTCGATGACCGAGAGTTCGCCAAAAAAATCATTGGGCTTGATAAAGTAAAGCCCGGCTTCGCGGCCATCAAGGGTGATATCAATGCCTTGCAGACGGCCGTCAACGAGTAAGCCTAAAGAATGGGCGGTTTGGTTTTTTTCCATCACCACTTTTCGCCTCGGGACTTCAATCAGCTTGGACTGTTGTCCGAGCTGTTCCAATAATTCATCGGGCAGTGGCTGGAGAAGCGCAAAGTTTTTAAGAATTAAGGTAGAAACAGCCATGGATCTGCAAATGAGTAGAAACGGGTGGTGTTATCACGTTCGTGTGTGGTTTGAGTAGTCCATGGGGTTGATTAAAAATCAAACTGTGCATTTTTTTGATTGTGTATTTAATTTATCAATATACCTAAAAAACGGTGCTTTGGACAATGATTGCGCTTATTAAAAGTTAAATGCCTAAGTAAATCAGTGAATCTACGAAAGGTAATAAAAAGAAATAAAGGCGCTCGAGGTGATTTGGAACACACTGTGAACGTTTCGCTTTAGCGTATGATCCATTGTAGGAAGGTGTTCTTAACGCGAATGAAGTCGTTAGAGGGCCTATTGTTATTATTTTACTTTGAGAGAGGGTGTTATGAAAAAATTAAGTTTCTCAAGGTTGCTCTGGTTATTTTTCTTGGTGCCGGGTGGGTTGGTTGCCGCTGATTTATCAACGAAAGCAGTCTCTGTCGGTGAGATTTCTTTACTGATTGGTTCGGTGATTGCCACCGATGGCCAAGGGGCCAAGCGGACCTTAAAGCGCGGCGCTTTTGTTTATGAAAAAGATACGATTGAGACCGCAGCAGGTGGCCATGCCCATTTGCATTTTATTGATGACGGTGTGGTGAGTCTTCGCCCGAACAGTCGTTTAAAGATAGATTCGTATGTGTTTGACGCTCAAAACCCAGATCAGAATTCGATTCGTTTAAATCTGGAGTCTGGCGTTTTGCGCAGTATTTCGGGCAAAGCGACCAAAGACGCACATGAGCGTTTTCGCTTAAATACGCCGATCACGGCAGTAGGCGTGTTAGGGACTGACTTTTTAGTGCGTGCTGAAGCTGAAAAAATGTGGGCGGCGGTATTTTCCGGTGCCATTGCGGTGGCGCCCTTAGGTGAGATGGGTTGTACGACAGCTGGCTTAGGCGCTTGTGCTAATGCCTTGCGGTTATCGGCCGGCATGGGCGATTTAATGTTTGAATATGATGTTCAAAAGGGCGTTCAACGCATTATTGAGCGTGATGAAAATCTGCCCCAGGTGAAGTCAGGGTTTCAAGGGTCGGCTGAACAAGGCTTGGGGGCTTTAGGCCGGGCAGATGTCAGTTCCAGTGAGCTCAATGCAGCCCAGCGGGTTCAGGGCTTGGTGCCCAATATCGAGTTATCGCCTTTTGCCTGGGGGCGCTGGCATGGGGCCAATTGGGCCGGTGATCGTTTAAGTCAGCCTTTTAAACAGGCTAGTCAAAATCGAGGGGTGACGGTGGGGAGTCGTTATTTTGCCCTGTTCCAAGACCAAACCGAGCCGGTGGGTTTACCTTTTGGAACGCCGGTGCAATACGATTTTAAATTAACACAAGGGCAAGTCCATTTTGTTGAGAAAGCACCGAAGTGGGTGATTCCGAGCATTACCCCAGGGACGTTAAAGGATGGGCGCTTATCGGTGAATTTTGCCAATCAACAAATATCAACTTATCTTAATATGAGCCACCCTGTCGGGGGTAACGCGGTACTGGATTTAACCGGCACGGTTGACCCACGCGGTATTTTTACCGCCCGTGATAACACGTCCATGGCTGCTGGTGCATTGTCACAACAAGGTCAGCATGCCGGGATGTTGTTTGAGCGCTCGGTAGAGAATGGTGCTTTTCACGGAATTTCCACGTGGGAGAAGCGGTAAGTGACTAAATCGCTACGTCATGGCCTTGCCATTGTCGTGGCGGGCTTGGTGACCTTAATATTGGTTTTTCTGGCGCAGGGTTCGTTTAAATCGTTAGGGTCGGCAACGCACGATATGGTTTGGCGCACTCTTTCGGGGGCGACACAACAGCAGTCAGAGCGCCGGATTATTGTGGTTAATATTGATGAAGCGAGTATCGAGACGTTTGGCCCGTGGCCGTGGCCGCGGCCGTTAATGGCAAAATTAGTCCAGCGCTTAAAGGAGCAAGGCGCAGCACTGGAAATATTTGATGTGGTTTTTCCCAGTGCTAAGCCGGGCGATGCGGTTTTAGCGCAGGCACTGGCCGCGTCGCCGACAGTGCTGGCACAAATTTTGGCGATCAATTCCGATGAGGCTATTTTCAGAGGCCGGTTGCAGTCGGGTTTAGTGTATCCGGATTGCAAGCAATATTTTGACTCGGCCTCGGCTTATATTGCCAATGATGAGAAAATTGTCGGTCAGGCGGCCGGTCACATTACCCCGCGGATCAGTTCAGACGGCTCGGTGCGTAAAATGCCGGCGCTGATTTGTTATCAGGATAAGGCTTATGCCGCCTTGGCATTAGCGGCGGTTGCTAAAGGCGCTGAAGTCGTTCCCGCTTTGAGTTATCAAAGAAATAGCGGCTTTTGGGAGTCGTTTGCCAGTTTGCAATACCGCCATATCCCGGGTATACAAATTCCTGTGGATGCAAGCGGTGATATTTTATTGCCCTGGTGGTTGGCACGCCAGGAAATGGTTTCAATTTCGGCTAAAGCCGTGTTGCAGGGTGAGGTGCCTCCCGGGTTTTTATCGGGCGCTTGGGCCTTGGTGGGTGCGACCGCTTTTGGAATCGGCGATGCGGTACCGACGCCTTTAGGGGGAGCGGTCAGCGGGGTTGAAGTCCATGCGCAGTTATTGTCTGCGATTTTAGACGGGCGACTTCCTTTTCAAGCGCAATCGGCCGGGCTGTTGCAGTTGCTCTGGGCACTGGTCATGGCGGGGGTGTTATGGCTAGCGGCTTGTTATTTTAACCGGGGTTTTTTAGTCGGTATGCTTCTCGTGGCGGTGAGCTTGATGGCTGTGACCGCCTTGGTGCCGGTCTTGCTGTTGCAATTATTTTCACTGTGGTTACCCACGCTGACCGTTATGTTGTTCATTTTTATCGCGGGCGGCTTTGTTTTAATTCAGCAATATTATTGCGACCGGCATGAAAAAGCGCTGATGTATCGTAATTTAGCCAGTTATCTACCCGAGCATGTGGCTTTAAAGATAGCCACCGTTGAGCCGTCGAGTAAATTGCAGGCCCGTCATGAGCGGGTGGTGGTGGTGTATGCCGATTTACGTAACTTTTCTGCCTGGTGTAATCAGTTGCCGGCCGATGAAGTGGGCGCTATTTTACACAGTTTTTATTCCTTGGCCGATCAGGTGGTGAGTGCCAGAGGCGGCGTGATTGAAGAGTATGTTGGCGATGCGGTGTTGGCGGTTTGGTATCACGATACTTGTGTCGATTGTACCCCGGTACGAGCGGCACAAACGCTGGTCAAAGAGTGGGAGGCTTTTTTTGGCTATGAGACCAATCAGGATAATTTGCCGCCTTTAGGGGTGGGAGTAGGTATTGATTACGGCGATGTTTTAGTCGGTTCGTTTGGCTCGGAACACCGGCGCGCTTATACCTTGTTGGGTGAGACGGTGTCAAAATCCATGCGGATTCAGGCGATGACTGAAGAACTTGCACAACCCGTTGTTTTAAGTGAAAATGCCCACACGCTTTGGGGGCGGGCGATGGTTATGCACTCGTTGGGCGATTTTTGGTTGCCGGGTGCCCCAAAAGCTTCGAAACTGTTCTATCCTGAGTCTGACTTATAGTTAAGGATTGCTGTGAAATTAAAAGGAATAGGGATATTTCTGTGTTTTGTTTTGGCTTTGGGCGGGTTATCACCGGCCTGGGCGCAGCAAAATGCCTGTGCGCCGGGGGAGTTAAGTGCCTGTCAATGTACCCAGGATTCAGAAAATACCCTTAATAAGGCACGCAGTTTGGTGGCTAAGAGCCGGTGGGTGGAAGCGGCAGATCTTTTAGAAGGGGTTTTGATGCGTTGTCCGGCTGCGGATAGCATTTTTAGCTACTATAGTTGGCTGCTCACACAATTAACCGATTCTCAACAGTCGCAAACCAGCCTTGATGGCCAGTCGATCGAGGATTTTGACTGGCAGTGGCAAAAGCGGCTCGGTGTGCAAAGTGGTTACAGCGATAATCTGAGCCGTGCCCCGACCCAATCGACGGTAGTCTTAAATGTAGCCAATAATCCGGTAGCGCTTGATTTAATGCCCGATTTTAAGGTGCACTCGGGCTTTAGCAGTTTATTAAATGCGGGCGTCAGTGCTTATAAAAGGCTCGCGCCAACGGCCGATTGGCGTCTGCAGGGCGATCTGGTCAGCAGGCTTTCCGGTGACGGCGGTTATGCGGACTACCAACGCTTGCACCTGTTAAGTACCTTTAATTATCAGGCCGATGCCTTATTAGCGCATGGCGTCACCGTTGGCTTTGATGTGCTGCGCTATCAGAACGATCAGTATTTTGCCGTGGTTGAGGCGCAGTTTGAACAGCGCTGGCGCCTGAATGATGCTTGTTACCTGATTTCCGGCGAAGATTTCGCCTGGCAGCGGCAACTGGATTTATCGGTGATGGACGGTTATTACGCAGCGCTGCGCGGTGGGGTGAGTTGCTTGTCACAAGGCGCTTTGTATCAATTGGAGGCCGTAACGGGGGGCGATTGGGGCGAACGTTTACGCCCGGGCGGTAGCCGTTGGCGGAATTTTGTGCGAGCCAGTGCCCTGTGGCCGTTAGATAACGTGGTCGAGGGCAGTGTTTTGCGGGCGGTTGGGCAGTTCTCGCAAGTTAATGATGCCAAGCAGTACAGTGTTTTACTGGGTGCAGGAAAAAAACGCCAGATTCAGCAGTTTTTGCTCAAAACCAGCTATCAGTGGCCTATTGTCCGGGAGGAGGGCGGCTTATTAAGCGGTCAGGTTGACCTCAGTTGGCAAGAAGAAACCGCAAATATGGCGCTTTTCG
>ENA-OREN01001643-OREN01001643.1-marine-metagenome-genome-assembly--contig:-NODE-1643-length-25272-cov-4.421393_pt1 | contig 25272 bp, 24 predicted proteins | sample MGYA00248624_ERZ508555 | MGnify/ENA primary metagenome ERZ508555 (study PRJEB26222, sample SAMN06267773) | marine metagenome | isolation source: Saanich Inlet, British Columbia, Canada | place...
GTATTAATTTTAATGGGTTAGAAGAAGAAGAAAGTATTTTAATAGGAAATGCAGAATCTATAAAAAACAATTATAAAAAAGCAGTTAGCTCTCACTGTAATAAACTAAAAAAGTTGGCTCTTTCCTATTCTTGGAAGTATTACATGGATATTACAGATAATACTCCAGAATCGTCTTTATTAAATATTTGTAATACTTTATCTAATTATAATATTTTAAAAGCAGACGCATAAAGATGTCTTTACTATCAGCATTAACCTTTGGAAACCCTCTTGCTTTATGGGGATTATTATCTTTACCTGGAATATGGTTATTACTAAAAATATACCCTCCTATTCCAAAAAATATTTTTTTTCCTGCTATAAGGTTTCTTAAAAACATAGACAACAAGCAAGAAACTGCTAGCAAATCCCCCTTGTGGTTATTAATTTTTAGAATATTACTAGTTTCCATATTAGTACTAGCATTTTCTAACCCAATATATAATGCAAAGCCTGATTTTCATAATAAAGGACCCCTTTTATTAATTATTGATAATGGTTGGTCTTCTTCTTTAAACTGGGAAAAAAGAAAAGATCAATTAATAGCTTTCATTGAAAAAGCAGAGCAAGAAAAATTACCTATAATTATTGCACCAACTGCTGTAAAAAATAATATAGATAATGATGAATTGTCAATTTTAACTTCTAAAGAAGCAAAGTCAGTAATTGAAATTCTAACTCCTAATCCATGGGCATCAAACTATTCATTACTAATTAAAAAATTAGATAAACTACCTAAAAATAAAAAATATAATATAGTATGGTTATGGGATGGTATAGACCATGAAAACGGAGACAGTTCCCAAATTTTTGTAAATAAATTAGAAAATATAGGAAGATTAAATGTTCTTAATTATTTTAATAACTCATCAATCAAAATAATTACTGCTGTTAAGAACAAAACTAATAATAAACTAAATATTCAAATATCTAGAAATATTGGAACATTAGAAGAAACAATATTTTTAAGAGCTAATGGAGCTAATGGTAAATTATTAAATAGAATAGAATTATCTTTTAAAGAAAATGAAAGAATTACTGAAACTGAATTATTAATTCCAAATGAGCTAAGAAAAGAATTAATATCAATAACCATAGAAAACGTAAATAATGCAGGGTCAACACATCTTTTTGATGAAAAATGGAGAAAAAGAACTGTAGGTATTTTTGGAGATAAAGAATCATTTAGAACCCAACCTTTACTATCTCCAGCCTATTATTTAGATAGAGCAATCAAATCATTTAGTGATGTCAAAATAGGTAATCTTGAGCAATTAATAAAAAAAGAAACTTCTGTTATTATGCTTCCTGGAGTAGGCACTATTAGAGAAGAATTAAATACAAAACTTAAAGACTGGATAAAAAATGGAGGAATATTAATAAGATTTGCTGGACCAAACCTTGAAGCAGCAGATACAGACTTACTTCCAGTTAAGTTAAGGTCCATGAATTCAAGAGCATTTGGTGGCGCACTTAGTTGGTCAACACCGGCAACAATTAAAGAATTCCCTATAAACTCGCCTTTAAATGGTATTGAAATTAATGCCGATATAATAATTAACAAACAAGTAATAGCTGAACCTGGAGTAGAGCTTGCTAGTAAAACATGGGCTTCTTTACAAGATGGTACCCCTTTAATAACCGGAAGTAATAACCAAAAAGGTTGGAATGTATTTTTTCATATCACTGCTAATGCAGACTGGTCAAATTTACCTTTAACTGGGACTTTTGTAGAAATTCTTGATAGGATAATTAATTTATCTTCTGGGAACGAAGAAAATATAAATGATTTACCACTAGCTCCATATAAATTAATAGATGGATTTGGGCGTCTAGTAGACCCTTCAAGTGAAGCATTACCAACTAACTTTAATTTAAAAGATTTAACACCTTCTTCTGGGCATGCTCCAGGTTTTTATGGGAATAAGTTATACATGCGTGCTCTTAATTTAGGAGAAAATATAAAAAACTTATCGCCTCAAACAATTACATTTCAAAAAAATACTATATTTGAAAAATTTGAATCAGAAAACACAATTAATCTAAAAATATTTCTATTAATTGTTTTATTATTTTTAGTATTTATAGATTACTTTATTAGTTTAAATATAAGAGGAAAAATAAAATTTACTAAAATAATTAATATATATAAGTTTTGTTTTTTATTATTTGGATTCTATTTTTCATTTAATATAGCTGTTATAGAAGCTGCGGATAAAGCTTCTGCTCTGCAAACTCATTTAGCTTATATAGTTACAAAAAATCAAAAAATAGATGACACCACGCACTTAGGTTTATTAGAGTTGACTAGAGTTTTAAGAGAGAGAACATCAATAGAAGCAGGACCACCAATAGCTATTGATTTGAGTAAAGATGATATATCTTTTTATCCAATAGTTTATTGGCCTATAACTAAAAAAATAAATACTTTGTCCAATTCTATAACAAATAAAATACAATTATATATGAAAAATGGAGGATTAATAGTTTTTGATACTAGGGATCAAAACCCTACTAATAGTATTTCTAAAACTAATAGTAAAGCACAAGAAGCTCTAAAAAGTATTTTAAAATCATTAGACTTACCTATTCTTATTCAGGTTCCAAACAACCATGTACTAAGAAGATCTTTTTATTTATTAGATGAACTTCCCGGAAGGTTTACTGGAGGAAAGATCTGGGTTGAAGCAACTGCAAAAAATTCTAAAGATGGAGTGTCATCTGTCTTAATCGGTGGAAATGATTGGGCCTCAGCTTGGGCAAAAGATTCCAATAGTAAACCAATATATTCTGTAATACCAGGAGGAGAGAAACAAAGAGAGTTTTCATATCGCTTTGGCATCAACCTTGTTATGTATGCAATGACTGGCAATTATAAAGCAGATCAAGTTCATATAAAATCTATTTTAAAAAGATTAAATACTAAATCAAATATACAAAAAGTAATAGAGTGAATATGATGAATAGTATATTCTTTTATCCTTATATTTCATATAATTTATTATATTTTTTATCTTTTTTAAGCATAATAATGATTTTTATAGGCTTTAAATTTAAAGCTTCAGGAAATATTTTAAGAACTATTTTAATTTGTATTATACTAATATGTATAGCAAACCCAATAATTGTGTCAGAAAATAGAGAAAATATTCCGGACACGGTTGCAATAATTTTAGATTTAAGTCCTAGTCAAAATATTAAGAATAGAAAAGAAACTGCACAAAAAACATATAACCTGCTTAAAGATAAATTAAAAAAATTTGATAATTTAGATTTACGCTTTAAAACAATTAATGGAAAAAATGGAACCAATATATTTGAGCCATTAAGTGAGATCGTTGCAGATATTCCTTCTGATAGGCTTGCTGGTGCGATAGTTATAACTGATGGCCAAATTCAAGATAGTCCAAAAAATATTGAAAATTATAATTTTAAATCTCCTATAAATTTTTTACTTTCCGGTGAAAAAAATGAGAGAGATAGGCGGTTAATTATTGAATCTGCTCCCAGGTTTGGGATAGTAGGCGAGGAAATTGAAGTGAAAATTATGGTTGAAGATATTTCATCTAAAGTTCCTAATGCCTTAGTTTCTATAAATATAAATAATGATACCAAAAAATCTAAAGCTATTACAATTGGGGAAACTGTTGTTCTTACTTTACCTCTTGATAGAGCAGGAATTACTTCTTTAAATATAGAAGTAGAACCGGGAACTGAAGAATTAACACTACAAAATAATAAGTCTGTTATAGAAATTAATGCAATTAGAGAGAGACTTAAAGTAATGCTAGTTTCTGGAGAACCTAATATGGGATTAAGAAGCTGGAGGAACTTATTAAATTCTGACCCTTCAGTTGACTTAGTCCATTTTACAATACTAAGGCCTCCAAATAAGCAAGACTTAACTCCAATTGGAGAGTTATCATTAATACCTTTTCCAACTCGCGAACTTTTTCAGCTAAATTTAAAGGATTTTGATTTAATAATATTTGATCAATATCATTTAAGAGGAATACTGCCACAGTATTATCTAAAAAATATTGTTGAATATGTGGTAAATGGAGGAGCTCTCTTAGATACTGCAGGCCCAGCTTATGCAGGTCCATATAGTTTATCACAATCACCATTACAAAACATACTACCTACTGAACCTACTGGAGAGGTCATATCTGAAAAATTTATACCTGGCATTACAAATGAAGGATTAAGACATCCTGTAACTGCTAATTTAAAAGATAATAATAATCAAAATGATTGGGGCCCTTGGTATAGAATGGTAGAAGGATTAACAATTTCGGGAGATGTTCTTTTAGAAGGACCTGAGAATAGACCTTTATTAATTTTAAACCGAATAGGTCAAGGAAGAGTGGCCCAAATTTTATCTGATCAATCTTGGGTATGGTCACGGTCAGAAAATAATAAAGGCCCACAAGCAGACCTTCTAAGGAGGCTAGTACACTGGTTAATGAAAGAGCCAGAACTAGAAGAAAATGAATTATCTGCAAAGGTAGAAAAAGACACAATTTTGATTACAAGAAATTCTTTAGCATTAAATACTAAACCTGTTTCTCTTATATCTCCTAGTAACAATAAAATGGAAATATATCTGGACGAACTAGGAAATGGAAAACAAATTGGAAAAGTATTATCTCCAGAACAAGGAATATGGAAAATATCATCAGGGAAATCTTCAATTTCAATAATAGTGGGCAATTCTAATTCTTCTGAATATTTAGATGTCAGAACCACTGACCTAATTATTAAACCTGTTGTAGATAAAAATATGGGTTCCATTACATGGTTAAATAGCCAAAATAATTTTCCAAACATTAACCACATACCTAGAAGTCAAATGAAAACTGAAAGCAAAAATATTCAACTTATTAAAAATAAAAAATATTTTATAAAAAACTTAAAACAAACCTCCATTACACCTTGGTATATATTACTTATTCTTAGTATTGTTTTAATATTCTTGTCTTGGTATAGGGAATCTAGATAATACTTAATAATGCATAAAATATTACCAAATTTAAATATAGAAAAATCTTATAAAAATACTACTAAAGGTTATATATGTGGAATAGATGAAGTAGGAAGAGGTTGTTTAGCAGGACCAGTAGTTTCAGCAGCAGTAATTTTAAATTTTGATAAAATACCAGACGGAATTAATGATTCAAAAAAGATATCTAAAATAAAAAGAAGTATAATATCTAACAATATAAAAAAATATGCATTAGATATAGGAATAGGAGAAGCTTCTAGTCAAGAAATTGATGAGTTTAATATTCTAAATGCAAGTTTACTAGCAATGAAGAGAGCTTTTGAATCATTAAAAAAACATACTGGATTAGCACTAATAGACGGAATATATTCTCCTAATATCAACTGTAAAACAATAAATATTATTAAAGGTGATACAAAAAGTCTATCTATTGCTGCCGCCTCTATTATTGCAAAAGAATATAGAGATGCCTTTATGAATAAATTAGGATTGATTTATCCTAAATATAATTTTAAAAATAATGTTGGCTATGGTACTAAAGAACATTATAAAATAATAAGGTCTGATGGAATAACTTCTTATCATAGAAAAACTTTTAAGTTGCTAAAGTAATTATTATAATATTTTTAAATCTTAATTAAAAGAGATGTGTATGACAGAAAAATATATATTAGGAGATTGTATTAAAGAAATGTCTAAAATCAAGGACAGTTCTATAGATATGATTTTTGCAGACCCTCCTTACAACCTCCAATTATCAAAACCTTTGTTACGGCCTGACCATACTAATGTTAAAGGAGTAAGTCATGAATGGGATAAATTTAATAGTTTTGAAGCATATGACATATTTACTTTTAAATGGCTAACAGAAACTCGAAGAGTTTTAAAAAAAGATGGTACAATATGGGTTATAGGATCATATCATAATATCTTTAGGGTTGGTACCACAATCCAAAATCTAAATTTTTGGGTTTTAAATGATATAATATGGAATAAATCAAATCCAATGCCTAATTTTAAGGGCAACAGATTTACTAATGCCCATGAAACAATTATTTGGGCGAGTCATAATAAAAAATCAAAATATACTTTTAATTATAAAGCAATGAAAGTATTAAATGATGATAAACAAATGAGATCTGACTGGTCTCTGCCAATTTGTTCAGGAAAAGAAAGAATTAAAACTTCAGGAAAAACTTTACACCCTACACAAAAACCTGAATCTCTGTTACACAGAATCATTATTTCTTCTACAAAACCTGGAAATATAATACTAGACCCATTTTTTGGAACAGGTTCTAGTGGTGCAGTTGCAAAAAAGCTTGGAAGAAGCTTTATAGGTATTGATCAAAACAAAGAATATATGAAGTATGCTAAAAAAAGAATTAGCTTAGTAAAGCCTCTTACAAATGAAGAACTATCCATTACAAAAAATTTAAAAACAGAAACTAAAATTCCATTTGGTAGTTTACTTGATAATGGAATGCTTAAAATAGGTGCTAAACTTCATGATATTAATAAAAAGCATAAAGCTACTATAAGGGCAGATGGAAGCTTATTAGTAGATAAAGATTTTGAAGGATCAATTCATAAACTTGGGGCTAAATTACAAGGTTATAGTGCTTGCAATGGTTGGGATTATTGGCATTATGAAGAAAAAGGTAAACTAGTGTCAATAAATAAGCTTAGAGAAAAAATTAGAAACAATAAAAATGAAACTCACTAAATAATAGTCTTTGCTACTTTTTTCATTAATGAAGGTAATTGCTGAAAAGCTTCATTTAATTCTATCCATTCCCCTTCTATATGTATGCTATTACTAATTTTTAAATTATATATATTTAAAATTAATTTAAAGTGACTAAATATATGATTTACTACATGTAAAGGTTTATTATTTTTTATAAAATCTTCAAATAATTTTTCATTATATAGTTTATTTTTATCTTCTAGCCATTTAGATGAAGGAAAAGATAGCATTCCTCCTAAAAGTCCATTATTAGGCCTCCTAATAAAAAATAATTTCTTATCTGTATCTCTAGAAACTATATAACAATTTCCGTATCTAATATGTTTTATTTTATTAGTTTTAATTACTTTAATTAAAGCCTCTTTGTTTTCTAAATATGTTTTACATATAGAATTTACTGGGCAGTTTAGGCAATTAGGTTGTCTAGCTTTACAAATCATTGACCCTAAATCCATTAATGCTTCTGTAAAATCACCTGGTCTATCAATAGGAATAATTTCTTTTATTAAGGATTTAATATCTTCTCTTTTTAAATTATGTTTATTATAGATTCTAGAAATAACTCTTTCTATATTTATATCGACTGCTATAGCAAACTCGTTATAGGCAATTGCACATATAGCACTAGCAGTATAATCTCCAATTCCAGGAAGTTTAATTAACTCTTTTTCTGTTTTTGGAAAAGATCCATTGTATTGTGTTACAATTATATCTGCACATTTATGAACATTTCGGGCACGTGAATAATAACCTAATCCTGCCCAATATGATAAAACATCTTCTAAGCTGGAACTAGCTAAAGAATTAATATCTGGAAATTTATTTATAAATTTTTGAAAATATGGTATTACAGCATTAACCTTTGTTTGCTGAAGCATAATCTCGCTAATCCAAACTTTATAGGTATCTATATTTGACTTATTAGAGTTTCTCCAAGGTAAATTTCTTTTTTCTTTATCAAACCACTTTAAAATTTTTTTATTTGTATACAAAGCTAAGATCTTTCATAATTAAAATATTAATTAAACAATATAACTTTATACATTGAATATAAAATATGAACTCAAAAAGAATATATAAGCCGCAAAGAATTAGTATTTTAGCTAAAGGAATTACTAAAGAGATTTTTAAAAAAAGAGGCTTTAAAGAACAAAAAGTACTAACAAATTGGAAAGATATAGTAGGCGATGAAATAAGCTCTTATACTATACCTGAATCCCTTACACAAAATAAATTACTTATTGTTAAATGTAGTAGCTCTCATGCGCTAGAATTTCAATACGCGATTCCTAAAATAATGGAAAGAATTACATTAATGATGGGATATAAAGCTGTTATGGATATAAGAATTAAACAAGGAACAATTGAAAATGAAAATAAAGCTGTAACTATCAAAAAAAATACTTTATCTACTAAAGAAAACAAAGAATTAAATTCTTTACTGAGTAAAGTTAAAAATGAAAAACTAAAAGAGAATCTTACACGCTTTGCAAAATCATTTTTTTCTGAAATAAAGTAAATAATAAATTTGTAAGGAAAGCTAATATGAATAATCTAATTAAAGTAATATTTATAATATTTTTAGTGTTACCGTTTTCATCATTTTCAGATGAAGCTCCTAAACCTCTATCAGGTAGAACACTAGGAAATGTAGAAGCAAAAATAGTTATAGAAGAATACGCTTCTATGTCTTGTGGACACTGCGCAAGTTTTCATAATAATACTATAAAAGATATAAAAGAAGAATATATTGATACAGGTATGGCAAAACTGATTTTTAATGATTTTCCTCTTGATAGAGGTGCAATGATAGGTTCTATGATAACTCAATGCATGAATGATGATCAATTTTTCCCCGTCTTAAACGAACTTTTTTTAAGACAAGCAGAATGGACACAATCAGACAATATGGTTAATACAATATATAATATATTAAAACCTTTAGGCTTAGTAGAATCAAAAATTTTAGCATGTCTTGAAGAAAATCCAGAGAACCAAGAAAGGTGGAAATCCTTACTTGCTGGCAGAAAATATGCAATAGATATTAAAGGAGTGGAAGCCACGCCTACTTTTTTTGTAAATGGTAAAAAAGTTGAAGGCAAATTTGATCTAAAAAAATTAAAAAAACTTTTAAATTAATTTAATATTAGAAGAAAGAATACTTTGTTTATTAAAATATTAAATATACAATATATAATATATATGATGTCTTATATGGCTTCTTAATGAAATTTACTCGATTAAAAATTACAGGATTTAAATCTTTTGTTGATACTACAGCACTTGATATCAAGCCAGGCCTCACTGGGTTAGTTGGCCCTAATGGATGTGGTAAATCAAATATCGTAGAAGCAATGAAATGGAATATGGGTGAAGCTGGCCCTTCTCGTCTAAGAGCAGGAGAAATGAACGATGTGATTTTTTCTGGAACTAAAGGGCGACCATCAAGAAATTCAGCAGAAGTAATATTAACTATAGAAAATAATAACGAAAAATTACTACAAACTTATACGAATAGTGATGAAATAGAAGTTTCTAGAAAAATAGAAAAAGACGAAGGTTCTACATATAGAATTAATAATAAAGAAGTTAGACAAAGGGATGTTCAGATTTTATATGCTGATATAGCTATCGGTTCCAGATCAAATGCAATAGTCGACCAAGGACAAGTAGGAAAAATTATTAATTCGAAAGCACAAGAAAGAAGACAAATTCTAGAGGAAGCTGCAGGGATTTCTGGAATTCACGCAAGAAAGCATGAAACTGAGCTTAAATTAAAGTCCACAGAAGTTAATCTAGAAAAATTAGAAGAAATAGTTACTAATGATAGAATGCGGTTAAAAGAATTATCAAGACAATCAAATCAAGCAAAAAGATATAAAATAATTTCAGAAAATATTAGAGAACTAGATGCAATAATTCTTTATCAACGCTGGAATAAGAATCTAATAAATATAGAAAGATTAAAAAAAGAGCTAGAAACCTTCACTGAAAATGTTAACGAAGTTACAAGAAAAATTTCTAGTAAATCACTTCAGCAAGAAAAAATAGAAAATGATTTATCTCCATTAAGAGAAGAGGCCCAGAAGTATGCTAATCTATTAAATAAATTTAAAGTAGAATACGACCTACTTATTAAGGAAGAAGAAAGCCTATCTTTAGAACAAGCTACTCAAAAAGAAAATATTAAATATTTAAAAATGGAAATACTAAATGAAGAAAATTTACACAAAGAACTAGATAATCAATTCAAAGAATTAGATAATGTAATTAGTAAAATAAGCTCTAATAATACAAATATAAACCTTAGTCAGCTTAATGAAAATTTAGAAAATGCAAAAAAAGAAGAGGCTTATAATTCTGAAGTTTTAACAGAAGCAGAAAGAGTGTTAAGTTATAATATATCACAAAGAGACAATTTAAATAATGATATATCTAAACTTAAATTGCAAAATATAGATGCTGTAAATAACTTAAAAAATACTAGAGAGGAACTAAACAATTTAAATAATATAAGTAAAGACAATGATAAAAAAGATATTTTTTATAAAGACATAAATATTCTTAAAAAGAAACTACAAGAAGAAGACATAAATGAAGAATTAATTATTAAAAAAATAGATTTAGTTAAGGTAGAAATTAAGAAATTTAATGAACAAACTAATGAAAAAAAAATTGTTTTACAGGGCAAATTAAGAAATATTGATCAATATAATGCCTCAAAAGATATTTTAACTAAATTATTTGAAAGTGATGAAAAAAATATTGTCATAAACTATCTTAAGTTTCCTAAAGGTTTTGAAAAAGCAATAGAGGCTAGTTTAGGTCATGGGCTAAAAGCCGCACTTGAAAAATCTTCTATTGAATGGAGAAATATTGAACAAAATACCTTAAACAAACTTCCTGAAGGCATTATTAGTTTATCTGAACATGCAAAAGGAGTACCTGAAGTTTTTAATATCTTAAAATTAACTGGTTTAGTTGAGAATACTGTACAAGGAGATCTACTTCAACATAAGCTTATGCCTGGTCAGCAATTAGTTACTAAAAATGGAGGATTATGGCGTTGGGATGGATATACACATAATGAAGATGCTAAAACTCCTGCTAACCAAATATTACAAAACAAAACTAACCTTATAGACCTTAATTCAAAAATCAAAACCTCCCTGTTAGAAGCAGACAAATGTGAATCAATTATCCTCAATTTAAATTCTAAAATTGAATTGGCAGAAGATAACATCAGGGAATATAATACTAGATTACTAAACATAAATAATAATAAAATTGAAATAAGAAATACTATAGAGCAAAAGCAGAACGCTTTATCAACTTATATAGAAAATCACAATGAAAACAGAACAAAATTAGCAATTTTACAGTCATCTAAATCAAAATATAAACAATTACTTGAAACATTATCTAATGATATGAAGAATTATCAAAATAAAGAAAAATCTCTTATTTCTATTGAAATACTTAAAAAAAATATTGCTCTAATAACTATTAAAAATAATGAGAAAAAAATTGAGTTAAGTAACCAAATTTCAATCTACCAAAAAGAATTAAGTACTATTGAAAATAAAGAAAATCAACTAACTCAATTAAAAAATGAGCAATTTAGACTAAATGCTCAATTAACTAATATTATAAATAGAATTAACAACCTGAAGAATAATCAAAGTAAGGCTGAATTGAATCTTAAAAATCTAGATTTTAAGCCTATAAAAATTGAAAAATCTAAAATTAAAATTTTAAAGGAAATTGATAATTTAGAAGAAAATTTAACTAAGACATCTAATTTATTATCAGAAAGTGAGAATACAAATAAAAATATTATTAATAATCTTCGTTCTTATAATGAAGAGCTAATACAGTATCGTGAAAATAGGGCAAGACAAGAAGGTTTGCTTCAGCAATCTCATGAAAGACAAAATGATGATAAAAAAATAATTTATGAAAAACTTAATATTTCTCCTGATAAATTTAATGAGATAATTGATATATCTAAGGAATTTCTAGATATAGAGCAATCTAATTTGGCTTTAGAAAAATTAATAATACAAAGAGAAAGGATAGGTCCTGTAAATTTAATAGCTGAAGAAGACTCAGAAAAATTAAGAATTAAACTAGAGGAAATAGAAAAAGAAAAAGAAGATTTAATTAATGCTATTAGTAAATTAAGAACAAGCATAAGAACAATAAACAAGGAAGCAAGATCAAAATTATTAGAAGCATTTGATGAAGTAAATAAATATTTTAAAGAATTGTTTATAAATTTGTTTGGAGGAGGAGAAGCATATTTAAAACTTGAAGGTTCAGATGACCCTTTAGAATCAGGTTTAGAACTTATGGCTTCACCTCCAGGAAAAAAATTACAGCAAATGAGCTTACTATCAGGAGGAGAACAAGCTTTAACAGCAATGGCCTTAATCTTTTCAGTTTTTCTAACTAAACCCTCTCCAATTTGTGTTTTAGACGAAGTTGATGCTCCTTTGGACGAATCTAATGTAGATAGATTTCTAGACTTAATTGATTCTATTTCAAAAAAGTCAGGTACTAGATTTTTGGTAGTAACTCATCATAGATTAACTATGGCAAGAATGGACAGATTATATGGAATTACAATGCAGGAACCAGGTGTATCCCAATTAGTATCAGTTTCATTAAAAGAAGCAGAGAAAATAAAAATTGCATAATAACATGCAATATATTGATATTTATTAGGCTGTCTTGACAGCGTCGTTTGTATACATTATCTTTTGCAAAAAATCGCGAATTTTTAAGGTTTAAATATATGTCTAACCAAAAAAAAGTAGATGATTTAGAGAATTCATTAAAAGGCTTATCCAAGAAACTAGATAATATTAAGGCACATAATATAAATGAAGAATATAATCATAAAAGTAAACAATTTAGCGGGTTTCCTTACGCATTTAAAATTGTTTCAGAATTATTTGCTAATATTTTAGTAGGAGGAGCAATAGGCTGGACTTTAGATTATTTTTTTAATACAAAACCAACTTTATTAATCATTTTTTTGATTATCGGATTTATATCAGGTATTTACACTTCATATAAATCATCAAAAAAATTTGCAAAATATTAAATAACATATTATTACTTTTTTAAGTATAGTTAGGGATAAAAATTGACAGAAAAACACTCTCCATTAGATCAATTTACAATACATAGAATCTTTGAAATGAAGATTGGCGGTATTGACATATCATTAACAAATTCATCATTAATGATGATAGCAGTTTTGATAATTTTAAATACATTTTTAATTTATGCTACTAAGAAAAAATCTATAGTTCCAGGACGCTTACAGTCATTAGCTGAAATGAGCTATGAAATGATATATAATACTACAAAAGATAATTTAGGAAACGATGGGAAAAGATTTTTTCCTTTAATTTATACTTTATTTATGTTTATTTTATTATGTAATATGCTTGGACTAATTCCTTATAGTTTTACAGTTACTAGTCATATAATTATTACCTTTGCACTTGCATTTGGTGTATTTCTATTAGCTACCATTTTAGGATTTGTAATGCACGGACATAAATACTTAAGGCTTTTTCTGCCTAAAGGAGTTCCTATATTTCTAGCTCCCCTTTTAGTTCCTATAGAAATAGTTTCTTATATATCTAGACCTATAAGTCTTGCAGTTAGATTAGCAGCAAATATGATGGCTGGACATACAATGATTAAAGTATTTGCAGGATTTGTTGTAGCTTTAGGTATATTTGGCATAGCACCCTTTCTATTTATAGTTTTATTGTATATTTTAGAAACTTTAATAGCTTTTTTACAGGCTTATGTATTTGCAGTTTTAACTTGCTTATACCTAAGCGACTCATTTCACCCAGAACATTAATAATAAAAAGGAGAATTAACATGGATATAGAAGCAGCAAAATTAATTGGAGCAGGATTAGCGACTATTGGCGTAGCAGGAGCAGGAGTTGGCATCGGTAATATATTTGGTCAATATGTTGCGGGCTCTATGAGGAACCCAGGTGCCGCATCAAAAGTATTTGGTAATGTATTACTTGGATTTGCCTTAACAGAAGCTGTAGCCCTTTATGCACTAGTTATGGCATTCTTAATTATGTTCAGCTAGTATCCTGAATAGAATACTAATAAATCTAATAGAAGGCTAAGAAAATGATCCTTAATAAAAGTATAAGAATAATACTTTATATATCTTATGCATCTTTGTGCACTTATCCTTCTATAGCAGCTGAAGAAGGAAGTGGTGGAATGCCTCAGATGGTCATTCCCGATTTCATGCCTCAACTAGTATGGTTATTTATAATATTTCCAATACTTTATTGCTCAATGAAATATGTAGCTCTGCCTAGAATAACAGAAATAATGGCAAATAGAGAGATGAAAATTATAAACAATATAAATAAAGCTGAAGAAATAAGAAATAAAATTCAAGAAGCTAACCAAGAGCATGAATTAGCAATAAAAGAAACAAACGATCAAATAAAAGCATTAGTAATTGAAATATCTCAAAAAAGCATAACAGAAGCTGAACAACATATGCTAGAGTGCCAGAATAATATTAATACAAAAATTAAAGAAGAAAAACTTAAACTTGCAAAAGAAATAAATAACTTTAGTGAAAATATTGAAAAAATTTCTAATAATGCAGCAGAAAGCATAATTAAAAAAATATATTACAAAAAACCTAATACTGATAATTTAAAAAACGTTATTAGCAAATATGCAGAAAGTTATAAAAATGACTGAGTTTATGGGTATAGCATTGGATGAAAAGTTCTGGGTCCTAATAGCATTTATTTTATTTATACTTTTAGTAGCAAAAAAAGCAACTAAAGCAGCTAATACCTCCTTAGATGCAAGGTCTAATTCTATTAAAGAAAAAATTAATAATTCGGAAAATACTCTTGGTGAAGCTCAAAAATTACTGAAGGATAGTCAAGAAGCACTGTCAAATCATAAAAATGAGTCTGAAAACATGATTCAAAAACAAAAAGAGATAGCTCTTAAAAATGCTACAACTCACTTAGAAAATATTAAAAATGAAATTGAAAGAAAAAATATAGCAGCTGAGAGTGAAATACAATATATGCATTTTGAAGCTGTAAATATAATAAAAAATAAAATAATAGATATAACCTTAAAATCTGTTGAAGATATAGCTGTTACAGAATTTAAAAATGATAAATCAAATAAAATTTTTGATTATTTCATTGAGAACATACCTTCAGGATTATCAAATTCTAAATAAAATTTATTTCATAAAACCTAATAGTACTGTATATTCATAAATTTCTTCGCTATTATTTTTTAATTCTATATTAATTATACTATTTTGATTATCGAGTATTTCTGAATTCTCTGTATTTAGAAACACTTTATCAAATTTACTTTTAACTATTACTTCATTTTTTTTATTTAATAATGCTATCACAAAACTAAATTTTTCTTGTTTAAATATTTTTATATTATCTTCATAATCTATTTTAAATTTAATATCTAAGTCTATATTCTTATTAAACCCTTCATTATCATTGGCACTATATGAATAGCACTTCCATTTTACTTCATAAAAATTTACTTCATGTATATTATTAGATTCTTTTATAAATTTTATTTTATCCATACCTTGAATGAACCTAACTTTAGGACAATTAATTTCAGTCTTATCAATCATAGTATCATCGTAAATTTCGGGTATAAGATTATCATATATATTAGTTTTCTCTCCGCTACACGCAGATAACATAATTAGTAACGTATATAAAAAAAAGAGACTTTTTTTAAGTTTATTTAACGACATTTTATAACCTTTAATTAAATAATAATACATAGATTAAAATTAATATAGTATACACTATTATATGGCTTATTTAACAGAACTTAATGAAGATGACATTAAGAATATCATATTTAAATACGAACTTGCAGATTGTGTAAATATTACGCCAATATATGAAGGTGTACAAAATAGTAATTATATTATAACTACAAATAACAAAAAATATATACTAACTATCTTTGAAGATAAATATGTTGCTAGTAACCTTAATAATTTTTTACAATTAATGCTGTTTTTAAATAAATCTGGCTTTTCCTGTCCTGTTCCAATTCAGGATAACAAAAGAAATATAATTAATTTAGTATCTAATAAACCATATTCATTATTCACATTTTTAAATGGCACATCTTTAAGTAAATACAGACTTTCTCATTTTAAACTTCTAGGAATAGATATAGCTAAACTTCATGTTATTACATATAATTATTCAAAAAATATTAGGCAACGGTTTAACAATAGTTTTTACATAAATGCTTTTAAAGATAATAGAAGTCTTATATTAAAATATAACTCTAATATAGAAAATATTTTTAATAATGTACTTCATGATTATAAAAATCTTAATAAAATTAGTTTGTCTAAAGGTATAATTCATGGAGACTTATTTCCTGATAACGTATTATTTAATAAAGGGAAGGTATCAGGTTTTATAGATTTTTATTTTTCAAATTCTGACTTTTTAATATCTGACATAGCAATAGTTATTATAGCGTGGGGTTTTCATTCTACTAATTATAAATTAAATTTGAATATGGCTGTGGTAAATACTCTTTTAAAGAGTTATAATTCGATTAGAAAAATTTCATATAATGAGTTATTAGCATTAAATATATTATGTAAAATTTATTGTATTAGATTCTTTTTAACTAGATTAATAGATAAAAAAGATAAAAAAGATTCTAGTAAAGTTTTAACAAAAGATCCTATGGAATATATAGATAAATTAATTTATTTTGATAAGCAGCATATAAATTTTGAACAGGTCATTACTCATGCATAATAAAGATACTATAAGTATATGGACAGATGGAGCCTGCTCAGGAAACCCCGGTCCGGGCGGTTGGGGTGCTCTTATTAAATATCCTAACTTAACTAAAAAAATTAGCGGATCAGTAGCACACACAACCAATAACAGAATGGAAATGTTGGCAGTAATTAAATCTCTTCAATGCATTAATTCAAATTTTAAAATTACAATTTATACTGATAGTACATACGTCAAAGATGGAATAACTTCTTGGATACATAATTGGAAAGCCAATAATTGGAAAAATAGTCAAAAAAAAGATGTAAAAAATAAAGACCTATGGCAAGATTTAGACGCTATATCCGAGAATCTAGATATTAATTGGCAATGGGTAAAAGGACATTCTGGGAATATAGAAAATACTATAGCAGATGAGCTTGCTACATCAGCTATAAAAAAAAACTAGTCTAATACTTTTAATATGCTTTCTGCACTAGACACATCAAATGATCCAGCCTCTTCTATGGCTAAATAAGAAACAACACCATTATTTATGATCATGGCAAATCTCTGGCCTCTTTTTCCTAATCCAAATCCAGACCCATCAAATGATAGCCCCAATGCTTCGGTAAATTCTCCATTACCATCTGCTAAAAGTGTTACTTTACCTTTTGAATTTTGGTCTTTTTCCCAAGCATTCATAACAAAAGGATCATTAACAGAAATACATATTATTTCATCAATACCTTTACCTAAAATGTCTGAAGTATATTCTACAAAACCTGGTAAATGTTTAGCTGAACAAGTAGGGGTAAAAGCTCCTGGTACTGAAAATAAAACTATTTTTTTATTAGAAAAATATTCACTGACTTCTACATTTGTAACTCCATCAGCTCCTATAAATTTTAATGTTGCAGATGGTATTTTATCACCTATTTCTATAGTCATTAAATATACTCCAGTTATTATTGGATTATTTTACTAAATAATTAAGAAAGTATCCAATTATATTTTGTGTTTAATTAAAATTAGTTAATATAAATTTTGAATAGCATCTTTAATTGCAGTTATTGTTAATAATTCTGAAAATATAATACCTTCTGGATGTTTTATATTATATACAGCATTAAATGGAATACCGTACCTATTTGCTTTTTGTAAGAACTGAGTGATTTGATTATCAGGCTTAGTCCAATCACCTCTCATTAAAATAAGCTTATTATTTGTAGCTATATCTTTAAATTCTCTGCTATTTAGAACCAATAACTTATTAACCTTACATGTAACACACCAATCTGCAGTAATATCAATAAATACAGTATTGCCAGTATTAATATAATTAATTAATAAGTCACTATTATAACTTACCCATTCAGAACTATTATTACTAAAAGAATAATTATCTAAAATTTTACTTTTATATGTAAAAAAGACACTAATTAATAATAAAACTATTAAGACAAAACCATATTTATTTTTAATTACTTTTTTAGTAAATAGTAAAATAAATATTGTTAGCATTATAATAACTAAACTAAATATATTTAACCCTACTACAATAATACAGACATAACTTAACCATACTGCTGTTAACATTACACCAAAGCCTAATATATATTTTAGATGAACCATCCATTTACCAGGCTTTGGTAAAATACTCACTAGTGAAGGAAATATAATAAATAAAATATAAGGAAAGGCCATTCCAAAACCTAAAACTATAAAAATACCTAATGTCATATAAAAACTAGAGGATAAAGCAATACTTATTGCAGAACCTAAAAAAGGAGCAGAGCAAGGTGTTGCTAATAAGGTTGCAAAAGCCCCCTCAAAGAAGGCCACACCATATTTTTTATTATTAATATAATTATTAATATTAGATGATAACTTTCCAGGCAGATTAATTTCTAATAAATTAAATAAGTTTAAAGAAAAAATAATTAATACAAATATTAGAAAAAACAAAAATATGGGTTGTTGAAATTGTATTCCCCATCCAATTTCACCTGTAACTTTTTTAAGAAAAATAGTTAGGAAAGCTAAACTAACAAAAGAAAAAATTATACCTAAAGAAGTTAAGAAGAAGTTTATTCTAATACTTGAATGATTACTATCTTGGTTAGATATTACACGAGAAAGCTTTAAAGTTAGCACTGGAAGAACACATGGCATTAAATTTAAAATAAAACCACCTAAGAATGCCATAAGTAAAATAAATATAATACTATCATAAGTAGCATCATTTATATTAATATCTTCTGCAGTTGCAACTAAATTACCTTTTACCAATATAATATCTAGATTTTCATATCTATCTATATCATCTTCCAAAATTATTTTAGCCTTAATATTATTATTAATATTTTCTAAAACACTAATATTTAAAATTTTTATATAATCACTGTCATTTTCTAAAAATATTTCCAAAGGTCCAGCTGGAAATTTTATAACGCTTTCAATATTAATAATTAATGATTTTTTAGATTGTTTATTAATAAGAATATTTTTTATACCTGCCTTTTGATACTCAGCTGGAACTTTAGAAAGTGCTAGTTCAAAATTATGTATCCTATCCGTAAATTCTGATACACCTGAATAAAGTTTTAAAAATAAATTAGTTTCTAGGGGTATACATATATCCTTACAAACTTGAAAACTTAAAGTTGCATTTAAGTATAAAGTTTTGCTTATATCTATAACGGATATTTTGATTGGAATAATGACATTATTTTTATAAACATTAGTTAATATGTTTGCTGCTTCTAATTCTTTTGTGGGATATGGCCATTGTAATTCATAAGATTTCAGATTTTTTGAATTCGTAAAATCTAACTTTGGAGGCTGGCCAGAATCTCCAGGCTGCCTCCAATAAATTTTCCAGTCAGGTTTTAAATTAAATTCTAATCCAACATAAAAATTATCATTATCAATCTTAGTTAATGTAGATATTAAACGTACATCAACCATATCCATTTCAAATATATTATATTCTTGTGAAAAAGATAAGTTTACATTTAAAAAGGTACTTATTAATACTAAAACGTATAATAATTTATGCATTGTTTTTAAAGATTAAGAAAAGTTAAATTAATATTTTTAATTATCATTTAATAATAATGAATAAATTACATGATCTCGCCACTCATTATTAATTTTCATTGCTTCTCTTAGAACCCCTTCTTTTTTAAAATTTACTTTCTCAATTAGTTTTCTGGATGCAATATTATCTTCTAATGTAAATGCTTGTATTCTATGAATTTTTAATTGCTCATATATATACGGTATAATAGCTTTTATAGACTCTTCCATATACCCGTTACCTATATTTTTTTCTCCTAACCAATACCCTATATTACAAGTCTGAATTACACCACGTTGAATATTAGATATATTAAGGCCACCTAATAAAACTTTACTATCTTTTTTAAAACATAAAAAAGAATAAGCTTGGTCATAAGCAGCTTTTGTCCTTTGAATTTTCAACTGTCTCATATAACCACTTTTATTACATTGTTTTATATCCCAATAAGGTTCCCACTTTTGCAAAAAATTATGAGATTCTTGTCTTAAGTTTACCCATGCCCTCCAATCTCTTCTTTTAGGGTGCCTAATAATAATTCTAGAGCTTTCAATATAATTATGTGGGAAATAACCCTTTAACGCATAGGCAATTTTTTTTAAACGGTTTCCTTTAAAGGATTTTGCTTTTATAGATTTAAGATTATACTTAGTCACTTTAACAAACAAACAATATTATTAATACACTAAACATTAGATTTTGACGCTATATATTCTTTTAATTCGTTAAAGTTGTTAGGTAAAGTATCATACTTTTCTTCTAAAGTATGTATGTTCTTGTATTTAGGGGGTAATTGGGAAACAACATTTATGGACTTACTAACAGCATCTAAGAACTTAATAGGGTGTGCAGTTGATAAAACTATACAAGGGCCACTTAAGTTATTCCTTTGAGAATATGCAGCCTCCATACCCACTGCAGTATGAGGATCTATTACCAAATTAGTATTATTATAAGTAGTTTTAATTCTTTCAAGAGTTAATTTGTCATTAACACTTACTCCTAAGAATGTTTCATTTAAAATTTTTAATTTTTCTTTACTAACCTGAAATGAGCCAATACTTTTTAAATCATTCATATATTGAACAACTAAGGTAGGATTATAATCCAAAATCTCATATAATAATCTTTCAAAATTACTTGCTACTTGTATATCCATAGAAGGGCTCAAAGTAGGAATAACTTTTGATACTTCATAACTACCATTTTTAAAAAAATTAGATAATATATCATTGCTATTTGTAGCAATAATAATTTTTTCGATTGGTAATCCCATTTTTTTTGCAACATAACCAGCATAGGCATCACCAAAATTCCCTGTTGGCACAGAAAAGTTAACTGACTTAATATCTTTATTTTTAATTAATTTAAAAGAGGAATAAAAATAATACACAACCTGTGCTAATACTCTTCCCCAATTAATAGAATTAATTGAAGCTAAATTATGCTTAACATTAAAATCTTTATCAACTAATAATTTTTTAACTAATGCCTGACAATCATCGAAATTCCCATCAATTGCTATATTGTATACATTATCAGCATTAACCGTAGTCATTTGCCTTCTTTGGAATTCACTCACTTTACCCTTAGGGTGCAAAATAACTATATTAGCACTACTATTATTTTTAAAAGCTTCAATTGCTGCTGATCCTGTATCACCTGACGTAGCACCAATTATAGTAACTTTCTTTTCTTCCTGTTCTAAAAATATATTAAATACTCTACTTAAAAACTGCAAAGCAAAGTCTTTAAATGCTAGCGTAGGTCCATGAAATAATTCTAATATATTAAGATCCGACTCAATATTTATCATTGGAGCTACATCACTTGTTCCAAAATTTTTATATGCATTTTTTGAAATTTTTTGAATGTCCTCTTTAGCCAGACATATTCCAGAATACTTATATATAATTTCTGTACATAGTTCTGAATAATTCATATTTACCATATTATTAATTTCACTAGATGAAAATTTTGGAAATTTTTTGGGTAAATATAAACCTCCATCTGCAGCTAGCCCTTCAATAATAATTTTACTAAAATTATTATTAGAACTATTGTTTTCACTTCTTGTAGAGATATAAAGCAAATTATTACCCAAGCATAATATATTTAAATGTTTACTACTAATTACGTTTAAAATTGCTTTGTAAAGTAAACCAAAATAAAAAAGAAAGCACTATAAATAATATAACTGCTATTGATTGGTGTAACATAGCAATTAATAAATTTACCTCTGTAAATATTACTGTAGCCCCCATTAATATCTGAAGTATAATTAATGAGATTAATATTTTTATTTGAACAGAAAAAAAATTATATTTTTTAACGTCATTATAGGCCCTAACAACTAATAAAACAAATAAAGTTGATATTAAAGCTAAAACACGATGACTTAAATGAATTAGTTTATTGGGTTGTAATAAACTAATTCCATCATTTGAACATTTTGGCCAAATATCGCACGCTAATGAGGATCCACTTTTTGAAACTATTGCACCCATTAGCATAGTTGCTAAAACAATCGTAATAGTTCCACTTAATATTAGTATTTTTCTTTTTACCGCTGGCAAACTAGTTATTGAATTTATATTTAAAGAGTCTAAAAATATTTTTAATACTAAAAACATAAGACTCAATGCAAGCCCTAAATGTATAGCCACACTCCAAGGAGAGTTTTTATCAAGTACTGTAAAACCTCCCATTAAACCTTGTAAAGCCAGTATCAATACAATTATATATAAAATAATTAAACTACTTTTATGTTTTAAAGACCTTAAGCCAACAAAAAAGACTAAAAAAGTTACGGGTGTAATAAATACCGCGGCATTAAACCTATGAATCCATTCAAGCATTACTTGATAGTATTCAAAGTTTAGGTCAGATATTTTTGACAACTTCTCCTGATCTGGAAACCATAAACCATAGCATAATGGCCAATCTGGGCAAGATAAACCTGATCCAGTTAAACGTACTGCTGAACCTAAAGAAATTTGAACAAAGATTAATATTAGTAACAAACCTGCTAAGAGTTTTAAAGTATATATGAATTTACCTTCTGCTACTTTAGTTAACATTCTTTCTCCATAACAAATGCATAAATATAGATAGAGCTATAGCTAAAGAAAACCATGTAATCGCATATTGTAAATGATCATTAGGCACTTTAAGATTATATTGACTTCCTACAGGGTATCTTTCCTTAGGGTTATCTTCTTCTATTAGATAAAAACCCAGTAATGGTATATTTAAAAACTTACTTATCTCATCTAAATTTATATAATACCATTCATTAGTAATTAAGTTGTTTTTTGGCGTAAAATAATTTATTTCTTGTTGAAATTTTACTAGACCATTAATAGATATTTTTTTAGCGTTTTCAGCAAAAGCTACATCAATATTATAGTCTTTTGGAATAAACCCCTTATTAATTAATATATACCCAAATTTTGTCTTAAAAGGTATTATTAAATGCCTACCAACTTTTCCATTAAGTACTTTTGAGTAAATAGTTATATTTTTATTATATATATAAGTGCCTTCAAGTTTAATACGTCTATAATTATAATTTTTAATGTCATTAATTACTGATGCATTTATTTCTTTTGGCGATAAGGATATATGCTTATTCATTGTAGATATAATATGACTTTTCCACCTTAATCTTTCTAGTTGCCAAGTGCCAAGAGAGAGCAAAATTATCATTGTTAATGAACTAAATATAAGGGCTTTTATAAGTTTATTTATACTCATAATTTTAATAATCTTTATTCTTATGAGAAAGGCATAAGAATAAAGCTTTAAACGGTCTTAATATAATTATTGATAACAGAAGAATAGTAGGCGGCCATATTACTATATGAAGCCATAACTGAGGATGAAAATTAATTTCTAATATCAATGCTCCAAAACCTATTATTATACTTGTAATGAGCATAGAAAACCATGACCCACCATCTCCTACAATATCAGCATTTATTTTTATTCCACAATTAGGACACTTATCTAATAAAATAATATATTTCCTAAAAACTGACCTAAAAGAACACTTAGGACATAGCCCAAAAAAAACTTTTATAATTAATGGTTTAGATATTAACTTTTTTGAATTAGTACTTTTTGTTTCACTATCCACCGTGAACAGTGCCACCTAATCCTCCCCAATAATAAATAGAAACAAATAGAAACAACCAAACTACATCCACAAAATGCCAATACCAAGCTGCAGCTTCAAATCCAAAATGATGGTTTGGCTTAAAGTGTCCAACCATGGCTCTTCCTAAACATACTATCAAAAATATAGTACCTATAATTACATGGAATCCATGAAACCCTGTAGCCATAAAGAAAGTTGATGAATATATTCCATCAGTAAAACCAAATGCTGCATGTGCATATTCATAAGCTTGAACAGCAGTAAATGTTAGACCCAACAATATAGTTAATACTAAGCCCCAGATTAAACCTCCTCTTTTATTTTCTCTTAAAGCATGGTGTGCCCATGTACATGTAGTTCCAGAAGTTAACAAAATTATTGTATTAACAAGAGGTAAATGCCAAGGATTAAAAACCTCTACACCGTTTGGAGGCCAGTGCCCTCCTGTAAACTCTACTCTAGCGGCTTGAATAGCTTCTCCAGAAAATAAACTAGCATCAAAAAAAGCCCAAAACCAAGCAACGAAAAACATAACTTCAGAAACAATAAATAAAACCATACCATATCTTAAACCTAATTGAACAGTTGTAGTATGATGTCCTTCATGTTCACCTTCTCTGATTACATCTCTCCACCATACAGCCATAGTAGCTAAAGTCATTAACAATCCGATAGTGAAAACAATACCCTTATCAATTTCATGCATGTACATAATAGCTCCTACAGCTAGTACTAAAGCTGATATAGCCCCTACTAAGGGCCATGGACTTGGATCAACTAGATGATATGGATGATTTGCTTTAGATGACATTGTTTCACTCCTTATATTTAATACTTAATATATTACATTAGTTTATTTAATTTGTGCACTAGAATTTTTATTTATTTTAGCATTATTTTCTTTATTTTCATCTGTATTAAAAAACGTATAAGATAATGTTATAGTTTTTACTTCTTTCGTATTAGGATCATTAGCTATTTCAGGGTCAATATAAAAACTAACAGGCATCTCTACCTCTTCTCCACTTTCTAAAGTCTGCTCTTCAAAACAAAAACAGTCTATTTTAGAAAAGTATTTTCCTATTTTTAAGGGTGTTACGTTAAATGTAGCAACTCCAGTTATTTTATTATTAGACAAATTTTTTGCTTTATAGAAAACTAAAGTATTATTACCTGTTTTAACAATTTTTTGTCTTTCTACTGGAAGAAATTTCCACTCTAATCCTCCTGCTACATCAGAATTAAATTGCATCTTAATATCAATACTATTTATACTTTTATTATTAATAATATCTTTTTTTGCTACAGGGGTTCCACCAAAACCTGTAGTCCTACAAAACAGATCATATAAAGGTACAGCAGCATAGGAAAGACTTATCATTCCTATTATTATAGAAACAACTAAAAAA
>ENA-OREN01001644-OREN01001644.1-marine-metagenome-genome-assembly--contig:-NODE-1644-length-25264-cov-4.680272_pt1 | contig 25264 bp, 16 predicted proteins | sample MGYA00248624_ERZ508555 | MGnify/ENA primary metagenome ERZ508555 (study PRJEB26222, sample SAMN06267773) | marine metagenome | isolation source: Saanich Inlet, British Columbia, Canada | place...
TGGCGAATAAAGACGAGATCGAGGAGCTCAGCTTTCTTGCGCTTGATCGGTTTGGGGGGCTCGATATTCTCATTAACAATGCCGGCGTTCAAATAGAAAAAACGATCGTTGATACAACAGACGATGATTGGGATTTCCTGATGGGCGTTAATGCCAAGGCGGTCTTTATGGCCTGCCGAACCTTTATCCCACTGATGAAACGCGGCGGCGTTATCATTAATATTGGTTCTGTGTCTGGAAATATCGCAGATCCCGGTCTTGCCCTTTATAACGCTTCAAAAGCGTTTGTACATGGACTCACCCGCTCCATTGCGGTCGATCACGGCCCTAAAATCCGATGTAATGCTATTTGCCCAGGCTGGATCACGACCCAGATGACCGACGCCGCATTTACAGTTGCTGAGGATTTGACCGCGGCGCGACAAGATGCCCTTGCTCGTCATCCGGCCGGCCGACTGGGCAACCCAGAAGATGTGGCCACAACTGCCGTCTGGCTGGCATCTGCAGAATCCGCTTTCGTGACCGGACAATGCCTCGTCGTTGACGGAGGCATGACATCCACGTCTCCAGTTAACCCCGCCCTTTTTTAAAACGATCTATCGTTCGGTGTAACGCCGATATGGATTTGTCATAGCACTTCATTGTAAAACTGGACTAATATTTCCGGCCTAGGAAAAACAAAACTGAGGGTGTTCGGCGACCATGAAATCACATGCGCAGGTTGTAGTCATTGGCGGAGGCGTAGTTGGCGTATCTGTTCTGTATCATCTGACCAAGGCGGGCTGGAAAGACGTCGTATTAATTGAGCGCTCAGAGCTAACCTCCGGCTCAACCTGGCATGCGGCAGGCGGCTGTCACACGCTAAATAACGATCCGCAGGTGGCCAAACTTCAGTCTTACACAATCGATCTTTATAAAGAAATCGAAGAGATCTCCGGTCAAGAGACTGGCTTTCATTTAACCGGGGGTGTTTTTCTGGCAGCGACACCGGAGCGCCTGGAGCTACTGAAAGTGATGCAATCCCAAGAGAAACTGCTTGGGATTGAAACCGAGCTGCTGACGCCAAAAGAAGCTGAGAATATTCTGCCGCTCATTAACCCTAATGAATTTTTAGGCGCGCTGTATACGCCAATGCATGGACATCTCTCACCCTCTGATGTGACCCATGCCTACGCAAAAGCAGCGCGGGTTCAAGGTGCAGAAATCTACCTTCGAAATCGCGTCACTGAACTCAATCAAACACCTGAGGGGGGTTGGTCTGTTACAACAGAACAGGGCACGATTGCTGCGGATCATGTTGTGAATGCCGGCGGACTTTGGGCGCGCGAGATCGGGCGGATGGTCGGGCTCGAGCTTCCAGTGCTTGCGATGGAACATATGTATCTCATCACTGAAGACATGCCAGAAGTTGAAGAGATTAATCGAACAACAGGCAAGGAAGTCCTCCATGTCGTCGATCCCGATGGCGAGTTATACCTACGCCAGGAACGTAAAGGCATGCTAATGGGGACTTATGAAAAAGCCTGCGTACCGTGGTCACCCAAAGAGACGCCGTGGGAATTTGGTCATGAACTCCTGGCTGAAGATATCGAGCGAATCGCACCATCTCTGGAAGTCGGATTCCGGCATTTTCCAGCATTTGAACATACCGGCATCAAACAGATCATTAATGGACCGTTTACTTTCGCGCCTGATGGAAACCCACTGATTGGGCCCGTACGAGGACTAAAAAACTACTGGTGCGCATGCGGTGTGATGGCCGGCTTCAGTCAGGGCGGCGGTGTTGGCCTTGCGCTCGCAAACTGGATTACAGAAGGTGATCCGGGCTTTGATGTTTGGGGGATGGATGTCTCTCGCTATGGCGATTGGACAACCATGGCCTATACCAATGCCAAAGTCCGCGAGAATTATTCTCGACGGTTTCAAGTGCGCTTCCCGAATGAAGAGCTTCCCGCTGCAAGACCGCTTCGGACCACTCCAATCTATGAAAAGCAAAAGGCACTTAATGCAGTTTTTGGCGTCTCCTTCGGTATGGAGCAAGCATTATGGTACGCACCTTCTGAAATGACACCCGTTGAAAACGTGACGTTCCTGCGTTCCAATGCGTTTGAACCGATCAAAAATGAATGTCATAACGTGCGCACAAACGTTGGGCTGGTTGATATCTCATCTTTCGCAAAATATGAAGTTACAGGACCCGGTGCAGAATCATGGCTCAACATGCTTCTCGCCAATCGATTACCCAAGGCGGGGCGACTCTGTTTAACGCCCATGCTGAATCACAACGGCAAGTTAATCGGCGACTTCACGATTGGAAAACTTGCCGATGAGCGCTTCTTTATTTTTGGCTCGGGCGCAGCTGAGCAATATCATATGCGCTGGTTTGAGGAACATCTCCCGCATGATGGCAGTGTCAGTCTTCAATCGCATGGCATGAATCTCCTCGGGCTTTCGATCGCAGGACCCCGCTCACGCGAACTGCTATCTCGCCTGATTAACGAGGATGCGTCTGACTCGGCATTACGGTTTCTCGACTTCCACTCCCTTGATCTTGGAATGATCCCGACGTTGACCGGGCGCATTAGCTTTACGGGGGATTTGGGCTATGAGTTTTGGGTCCGCTCCGAGTTTCACGGCCAGCTTTGGGATGAAATCATGGGCAAAGGCGCGGACCTCGGTATTCAACCGTTTGGATCGCGTGCCATGCGCTCGTTGAGTCTTGAGAAAAGCTTTGGCTCATGGGCAACAGAATATCGACCCATTTATGGGCCCTACGCAGCCAGACTTGATCGCTTTGTTAACCTCGAAAAAGGAGAATTCATCGGCCGGGAGTCTGCTGCCAGAGAAAAAACAAACGGACCAGAGAAAACATTAGTAACCTTCTCGGTCAGCGCCAAACAGTGCGATGTGATGGGTAATGAACCGATTTACAAGGACAATAAGATCATCGGTTACGTGACATCCGGAGGTTATGCGCATTATGCGGATCGGTCCGTTGCATTGGGCTATGTGCCCACCCACTATGCGACAGAATTTTCGCCTAATGGTTTTGAGATCGAAATCATGGGCGATCGCTGCCCAGCCAGTATTAATCCAGACGTTCTGTTTGATCCTGATGCATCCCACATGCGCAGTTGACCGTCTTGCCAACATGACCACCAAATCGCCAAACATCACCCTGATCATGGCCGATCAGCTTGCGCCTCGATATTTACCAAGTTACGGGCATCCGATCGTTCCCGCACCAACGCTGCATCGTCTTTCCGAAGAAGGTGTGACTTTCGATGCGGCCTATACGAACTCGCCATTATGCGCGCCATCGCGATTTGTGATGATGATCGGTCGTCTCCCAAGCAACATCTCGACATGGGATAACGCCGTCGAGTTTTCAGCAGAAGTACCCACTTTCATCCCTTACCAGGCGTGTGCTCGAAAGCCAGCGTCGGAGATCTTTTTTGAAAAACGTAATGCGACAGCAAAATCTATCTTGGGATTATCATCCCATCTCAAATGCTGAAAAAAGCTACGTCCGCAATTCGATGCTAATCTACGAGCTCGAAAGACGCTCGAGATTTCCATCCGTTTAATCAGTAATACTCAAACGACAGTCACCGCGCTAAATACTCTGAGGATCCATAATGAATGATTACCCTCATCTTTTTTCACCTCTTGAGATTGGCCCCATGCAAGTGCGAAACCGCGTGCTGGTCTCAGCGCACGTACCCGGTTTTGCGGAGAACAACAAACCGGGCAAGCAATACATCGCCTATCACCAAAACTACGCACGAAATGGCGTGGGACTTCAGATCACAGGTGGCACACCCGTACATGAGTCTGGCCTACTGAGTACAAGTTCAGACGGCCTTTGGAATCTAGACGACAGCATCGTTCCGGGCTATCAGGCTTTGAGCGCCGCAGTCCATCAAGAAGGCGGCCGGATTCTCGCTCAACTTGCACACAGTGGCGGCACGGTATTAATTGGCCAACCCGGGCGAGAGAGTTGGTCAGCGTCTGCGGTTCGCTCGGAAATCAATGGAAATATCTCACATGAAATGAGTCAACGGGAAATCATTGAAGTTATTGATGCCCATGCCCTGGCTGCAAAAAGGGTGGTTGCCGGCGGCATGGACGGCGTCGAGGTGCTCAGTGCCTTCGGTTTTCTTCCGCAAGCTTTTTTATCTCCACTCACCAATCATCGGCAAGACCAGTACGGTGGATCTCTTAACAACAGAATGCGCTTTCTCCTTGAGCTTCTTGAGTCAATCAAAGGCGTATTGGGGACAAAATGCGTTCTGGGTATCCGTCTACCAGGTGATGAATTCGAGCCAGGCGGTCTTGCGCTAAGCGATATGCAAGTGATCTGTAAACAACTTGCAGACACAAACCTCATCGATTACCTCAATATCATTGCACACACTAACTTTTCCCATCAGGGCCGGAACAAGCATTGGGCGCCGACGCCGGTTCCACACGGCGTATTTGTACCGCTTGCGACAGCAATTCGAAAAGTAGTGAACCTACCTGTCTTCGCGGTCGGTCGAATTGTAGATCCCTCCCACGCCGAAGATATTCTCGCGCGGGGTCAGGCCGATATGGTCGGGATGACTCGTGCACATATCTGTGATCCCGAGATTCTTCAAAAGCTGCGGGGCAAAGTCGAAAGTAGCATTCGTATTTGTGCGGGCGCCAACATTTGCATCGCAAATCGATATGCCGGAAAACCCATCCGGTGTATTCAGAATGCGTTACTCCCCACACCGGGGCGGAAATTCAAACCTTCTCAAGACGTCAAATCAGTCGTCGTCATTGGCGCAGGACCTGCCGGTCTTGAATGCGCTCGTATTAGCGCCGAGCGTGGACATCATGTCACCGTATATGAAGCCTCATCCCGTGCCGGTGGACAACTCGCTTTATGGGCAAACGCGCCCTCCATGAAAGAACTTGGGCGCGTCATTGACTGGCGTCTTGACGAACTTGCCCGACTCAACGTGTTGGTGCACTTCAACAGTCCCATGACTGAGACTGACATCCTGGAACTTGAAGTTGATGCTGTGGTGATCGCGACAGGTGCTTTTGAGCAGCACCGGACTTTCGATGGTTATTCAAAGATTAAAATCATGACGCCTCATGACGTGCTGGGCGGCGCGTTCGTTCAGGAATCCAATGTGTTGGTTCTCAACGACGGTCGAGGTCAAGCAGGCGTTGCTGCAGCCGAATCACTCTTGCATCAGAAAAAAACCGTCGAGATTGTGAGCTCCGATATTGCCGTTGCGAGTGATATTGATGCCACCAACCGTTCCGCCTGGTTTGAGCGCTTAGGAAAACTAGATTGCTCGTTCACCAACTCGAGCATTATCAAGTCGATCAATCATAATCGAGTCACGCTATGCAACGTTTTCGATTCGCGTTCCGAAACTCGGGAAGCTATCGATCTTATTGTCGACTGGTCCGGATCTAAAGCGAATGACGAATTAATAGCAGCATTCGACCACTCCAATATCGAAATTTTTTCGGTCGGTGATTGTCGGGCACCACGCACGGTAGAAATTGCAATCAGCGAGGCGATGACAATAGCCGAAAAAATCTGACATTTACATCACCATCGTTGACACCATTATTCTGCCCGCACAGCCCTATTCAGGAGAATAAAAAAGTAAAACTGTCGCTCCCGTTTTGCTCCCTGCCGTGTGCATGGCGCCCGGCGCCCGAACGATAAAATCCCCGGCGACATACTCGCTATCCTGATCATAAAAAGAGCCACTCAATACATAGATTTGCTCGTATTCATCATGCGCATGGAGATCAGAGAATGCGCTCGCGTCTATTTTCATCAGCCAGGTGCGAATCGTTTTCGACTCGTCTTCAATGAGTGGCTTCACCCAAAATCCGGATTCATCACACGCCTGCCAGTCGATATTGTTTGTTCTCCAAATCAAAGAGTCGGCGCTCGGTAGTTTGAGCGCAACGGACTTGACCGGCTCTTCGAATGGTTTATTCATTGGGGTAATGTGGTTGCAAATTTTTATGAGTGTACCCCCCGCGCCGCGCGTGGCACAATGTCGTTTGCAATTTTGAAATGTTATCAACAGTTTCAGTAAAAACTTAATTTAACTTCGCGCTAGACTACACTCATGAATGAAAATCTTTTACACCATCTTGAATCACTGATCGGAGTTGTGTCCGAGTATGGATTAGACCTTGTTGCGGGCATTGCAATCCTTTTTTTCGGTTGGTGGGTCGCAGGACGTGTCCGCAGCATCACGCTTCGAAGTCTGAATAAAGTGCCTGTCGTTGATGACACGCTCAAACCGTTTTTTGCCTCAATCGCACGATATGCCGTCCTCGCAATCACCCTTATCGCAGTTCTTGCCAAGCTTGGCATTCAGACCACATCAATTATTGCGGTTCTCGGTGCCGCGGGTCTCGCCATTGGTCTGGCTTTACAAGGAACACTACAAAATATTGCGGCGGGCATCATGCTTTTGATTCTAAGGCCGCTCAAGGTGGGGGATTATATTGACGCCGGCGGTACCGCGGGAACGGTCAATGAGGTCGGCCTTTTTACAACAGATATGACAACATATGACGGCGTTTACCTCTCAGTGCCCAATAGCGCACTCTGGAACACGTCAATCTTAAACTACTCACGATTACCCACTCGACGAATGGATGTTCCGGTTGGCATTGCCTATGAAGACGACGTTGAGGCCGCAATTGACCTGTTGTTGAGTCACCTTCGCTCAGACGATAGAGTACTTGCGGCGCCTGAGCCCCAGGTATTAGTGACGGGGCTTGGCGCTTCATCAGTTGACCTCAGTCTCAGATGCTGGAGCACGAGAGAAAATTTCTGGGCCTTAAAGTTCGATCTAAATAAGGATACAAAACTTTGGCTAGATGCTGCCGGAATCAGCATCCCGTTTCCACAGCGAGATGTTCACCTCGTACCATCAAACGCTGAAAATGAAATCACGCGATAGTTTTTTAAACAAGACGTGTATCTCAGAAAATTAATCGTCAAGCGCTAGCAGATATCGAGACTACAGGCTGAGTTTGCCCGTTAGAGATTCACTTACTTGCAAACGAGATTCGCTTTTCTAGAGCGCGTCCTGATCTTCTTCGCCGGTCCGTATCCGGATAATACGGTCAACGTCGTACACGAATATTTTACCGTCCCCGATCTTTTCAGTTCGCGCTGCGCTAACGATCGCGTCAATGACCTGATCTGCAATCGCAGAGTCAACCGCAACTTCGAGTTTTACTTTCGGCACGAAGTCCACGACATACTCAGCGCCGCGATAAAGTTCGGTGTGGCCTTTTTGCCGACCAAAACCCTTAACTTCCGTTACGGTCATGCCCTTGATTCCGACTTCGGCAAGCGCATCTCGTACGTCGTCTAGTTTAAATGGTTTAATTATTGCCGTAATCAGTTTCATTTAAGAACTCCTTCAGATTCAGCTGGGTAGATGTTTAAACCCGGATTTTTTTGATAGTATAAAACCTAAATCTCGACCCCTGATTATTACAGACTCAGCCCTAGGCTTAAAATTTTATACAGACAAAACGGGTTGTTTGAGTGGTTGCCACGTTAGTTCTGCTAAATATGTAATCTTTCGGGAGGAATCGGATGTCGCGTTATTAATCATTTTCATCATTGGGAATGCCGCCACTGAAGTCGTTACAATCCAATGATCCATAAGATAATCACTTCGCAAAAACAATCCACCTGCTAAAAAAACCGAATCAATTCTTTAACTCAGTGATTACTCATTAGCTTCTCGCCCTATAGGACCCTGAACATGATCGTCATTCTTCATCCCGACAGCTCTTTGGAGACGCCCAACGGACAGCTGGTTCTTGACTTTCTAAGTGCGAAACCAGGGATTACTGCTCGTACCCATTCTATTAAAGGATCAGATCGGACCCTCTCTGAAATTTATTTGATTGGTGACGTTGTAGCGCTAGACGCAAGCGAGATTGAGTCTCTTTCCGGAGTCGAGAAGGTCGTTCGCGTCTCACGGGAATATCGGGTCATTGGCCGGCACGCCAATGACACACGTGATTCTGGATTTACTTACAATGGGGTCCGATTTGATCAGGATTCTTTACATGTATTTGCAGGCCTTTGTGCTGTTGATAATCCTGAAAATGTTGAAACGATGCTTCGTGCGCTGAAAGAAAATGAACAGATTTGCACGAGAATGGGCGCCTACAAGCCGCGAACCAATCCCTATTCCTTTCAGGGTCATGGTGCAAACTGTCTGCCCTGGGTATTCGAGCTTGCGGGAAAATATGGCATTCGCGTCATAGCAATGGAGATCACACACGGCTCACATGTGCGAGAAATTCAGCAGGCACTTGAACAAACGGGTCATCCTACCGGGGTCATGCTACAAATTGGTACTCGCAATACTCAAAACTTTGAACTACTTAAAGAAGTCGGTCGCCAGACTGAACTTCCAGTGTTGCTCAAACGCGGGTTTGGCATTACGCTGGATGAATCGTTGAATGCTGCTGAATATCTTGCAAGCGAAGGAAATCGCAATATTGTTTTTTGTCTTCGCGGGATGAAAACCAACATGGGTGATCCTCATCGGAATCTGGTCGATTTTGCGCATGTTCCAGTGGTTCGCCATCTCACTCATCTGCCAGTTTGTATTGATCCATCTCACTCGGTCGGCAATCGAAATATCGGGCCGGATGGCCTCCTTGATGTCATGCATATCACAGCACAAGGTGTTATTGCTGGGGCTAACATGGTCTTGGCAGACTTCCATCCGCGACCAGAGCAAGCACTCGTCGACGGCCCTCAAGCACTCCATCTAGATGAGCTTTCATGGTTCCTAGAGGACATCAAAATCGCTCGAAGTGCTTACTTGGCCAGACGCCGTCGGGCCAGTGCACGACACACTAACGTATCCTAGAATCTTAGAGATGAAAGAGAAAATAAGAAAAACAGATGATCAATGGCGGCAGCAATTAACGGCTGAGCAATATTTAGTATGCCGGGAACACGGCACTGAACGACCGTTCTCCGGCGAATACAATGCACTTAAAGCCAACGGCACATATCATTGCATCTGTTGTGGAGAGTCTCTTTTTGAGTCGACCCATAAATTTGATTCGGGATCTGGATGGCCGAGCTTCTGGCAACCTATTGACGGCAAAAAAATAGACGAACAGCGGGATGCTAGCCATGGCATGGTTAGAGTCGAGATTCGTTGTGCAACATGCGACGCTCACCTCGGCCATGTCTTCGAAGATGGGCCAGCACCCACCGGGCAACGATATTGTATTAATTCAGTTGCTTTAAAATTTGACCCGAAGAATGACTAAAGGTCTTTTACAGTCCTAAATTCGCCGTGATTGAATCTGGGGAATACGGATAGAGTCCCCCACCCTGGGCGGTCCTGATCGTAAAGCAGGGTTATAACGGGTAATCACCCATATGGGGAGCTCATGCTCACGGGCAAGCGCCCAAAGACTGTCACCGGCTTCAATCTGATAAACCTCAGTCCCGGTGGTCTCAAAGTTCTCTTTAAATTCCTCCACAAGGACTCGATGATATTCCGCACGACGACTCTCGAAACCCAGCTTTTGATCTTGATTTTCAACAGGCAGCAATAAAGCATCGGCAATGGATAGTTCATTTGAGCGATCATAGCCATTTAAGTCCAGAATTTTCTGTACGCCCCCAAGCCGAAGCCAATCGGAATAATGGCCTAGGGTTTCTTCTGGCTCGACGTTAATTCGATACACGGTGCGACCATCTTGACCTGAAATCTGAATAGACAAGTCAACCGGTGTATCTAACGGATTAATATCTGGCCATGCCTGAGTCGAAACTTGAAGCTTGTTTTTGCTGGAAGCTTGTGCCTCCTCTTTGTTCGCGTTCGCCAGCTGTTTTGCTGCCTTTGCAATTTTGGGATCAACGCCCTCTATCTGAAGAAGTTGTCCCGGGGTAATGAGAGCATCAGCTCCAAGCTGATTGTCTGTCATCAGACGACGGCAGGAAACGGAAAATCTTGCGGCAATACGGCAGGCGCTATCTCCAGTCATTACAGTGTAGTCAACAGTCACCCGAGATAACCGAGTTGACGATTGTAACAACGTATCTTCTGTCGAAGTTTGACTCACGCCGGGAATCGTGAGTGATTGGCCGGGAAAAATGTATTCACCCTTGGTTAGTCCGTTAGCCGCAAGCAGCTTATCGCAATCAACGCTATGACGGCTCGCGATACTGCAGACACTGTCACCCTTTCCAACGGTATATCCAGCACTAGGAGACTGTCCAAGAGAACCGGGGATGATCAGCGTCATTCCCACGCCCAGAACGGAACCCCGACCAAGGCCATTCGCAGCAAGAAGGTCATCGCAACCAACCCCGTAGCGTCTGGCGATACTGCAGGCATTATCACCAGATGTGACGATATATTTTCCGCCGCGCGCCACATTTTGACGCCCTTGCGTCCGCGAGGGCACCTGAAGCTTCTGGCCGACTTGAATGACGGCCTGCCGATTAAGGCCATTAATCGCAATTAGAACGTCGCAATCGGCATTAAATGCTGCGGCAACCCCACAGGCCGTATCACCAGCCCGAACGGTATATTCGACAGAACCGCCAGGCAGCGCCTCCGGAGGCATCATTTTTAACCGAGCAACTGCATTTTTCCATCCGCTGATGCGGGGCGGCAGACGCAACCGATAACCGTCAGGAATTGTCCGCCATCCATGCCAGACGAAACGAGTCAGCGCTGGATTAAATTCTTTAAGCTGAGTCTCGGACAAGTTGAATACGTTTTTTATCCGGGAAATCGACACCGGCCGATCAAGGACAAGCGTATCGTATCGAAGCGGTCGGCCTGGCATGACGGAACCGAAAAACTTTTTCTGATTTTGTGCAACATGTCGCGCTGCAAGAAAACCTGCATAAAAATTTTTCACGGCGACCTGAAAACTACTTGAGCGATACTTATTCAGAACCTGCATATAATTGGGTCCGATCTTTGTTATCGCGCGGCGCATTCCATTCATTCCATAGTTATACGAAGTAATCACGAATGGACTGAGTTCACTGTCTTTTACTTGCGGGTCTTTTTTCCGCGCCGCTTTGGTTAAGGTTGCGCGTGCTTTTTTAAGGTAGCGCGCGGCCGCCCAGCTTGCGGCCTCTGGATCCAGACGCTCGTCGACTGTGGCATTTAATTCCAGACCCAGGTCTCGAGCCGTTGCCGGCATGATTTGCCACATACCCGCCGCACCCACGCGAGAATACGCCTTTGGGTTGTAGGACGACTCAACGAACGGCAGATATTGAATATCTCGGGGCAGTCCTGAATTCTTTAGTACGTTCCGGACAATGGGGCCATAGGTACCAAAGCGCCGAAGAGCGACTTGAAAGCCATCGCGATTTCCTGTCTGGCATCGAATATCGCCTGCTGCTCGACGAATTTCCGTGCTCGACCGATCGGGAAACAATTTTAATAAGTGTTTCCGATAGTCACTGTTGATAGGTGAGTTGCGATCTAACTGCTTGGCGAGCGTATGCAATTCACCAGAAATTCTCTTCTTCTGGTCCTTAACGAAAGCGGTGTTTCCTTTGCGACCACACGCGCGTCCTTCGAATACCGCGTAGACCCTATGCGGCACAAGCGCATCGTGAAGTACGGAATCCTGACTATCCCAGCGTCCATAGATGTCGATCCAGAAATTCACTCGATCTTGTAGGTCAGGCGGGCAGGGAAAAGCGGAATTACACTGCATCTTGTGCTTTCCAACTTCAACAAATGCATGAGACGCAAAAGAATACAAAAAACCCATGCCCATCATGCACGTCAACATGATTCGCCGTGACTGCCTAAATCTGTATGGCATATACGTAATAATTAATCAAAGAGGTTTGAAAGCCGCGCCAGTTTAAAAATAAGTTTTTTTCAGCGCAAGGCTGAAGTGTACTACGCTATTAAATAAGCGTTTTTTAGCCTCTGATACCTTCTCCATCAGGGTGGACACCGGCATTTGTTAAACTTCCACCCGTTAAATCATGGGATAAAGTGTTGAACAAATAAATGGCTCGAATCGAAACAAGAGACATTACCGAGAGTATCGCTAATGCGTTGCAGTATATTTCATACTATCACTCTCCCGATTTTGTTAAAGCAATGACCCGCGCCTATGAGCGTGAGGAATCACCGGCGGCCAAAAATGCAATGGCCCAAATTCTAATCAACTCCCGACTCGCCGCTGAGGGTCATCGGCCAATTTGTCAGGATACAGGTGTCGTCGTTGTCTTTCTCAAAATCGGACAATCAGCTGTGATCGATGGTGATGATTCTATTCAGGATGCAATTGATAATGGCGTGCGTCGCGCCTACACAAATGCCGATAATCCTCTTCGGGCCTCCATGGTCTCTCCGCCGATTGGGGCAAGAAAAAATACCGGCGATAACACGCCCGCCATCGTCCATACCGAGATCGTGCCAGGCGAAAATATTGAAATAACGGTCGCTGCGAAAGGTGGTGGCTCCGAGAATAAAGCGCGCATGACGATGTTAAATCCAAGTGATAGTCTCGTTGATTGGATTACGGACACGCTGCCGACTATGGGCGCAGGATGGTGTCCGCCGGGTGTGCTAGGCCTCGGAATCGGCGGTACGCCGGAAAAAGCCATGCTCATGGCGAAAGAGTCTCTGATGTCCTCTATCGACATGGATGAATTAATTAAAAATGGTCCAAAAAATCAGGTGGAAGAACTTCGGCTTGAAATATTCAAAGCGGTCAATCGATTGGGTATTGGCGCTCAAGGGCTCGGCGGATTAACGACCGTGCTTGATGTCAAAATAGAAACTTACGCAACTCATGCCGCATCGTTACCCGTAGCAATGATCCCAAACTGTGCGGCCACTCGCCATGTTCACTTTCAACTCAACGGTGACGGCCCTGCCGAGCTGCCTCTAGTGGATCCTACTGTTTGGCCAAAAATAACCAATACCGTATCAGGCAGACGAATTGATCTTGAACGCCTGACTCCTGAAGAGTATCGCTCATGGAAAATAGGAGAGAATTTACTCATTAGTGGCAAAATTCTCACTGGCCGAGATGCGGCTCATAAGCGAGTTCTGGAATTGATCGCCGCGAACAAGCCTCTCCCTGAGGGCGTCGATTTCGCGGGTCGCTTTATCTACTATGTCGGCCCCGTGGATCCGGTGGGTAACGAAGTGGTGGGTCCTGCAGGTCCGACAACCTCTTCAAGAATGGATAAGTTTACCGACACGATGCTGGAAAAGACGGGGCTTGCAGGAATGATTGGAAAAGCTGAGCGAGGACCAGATGCAATATCGGCTATCAAGAGACACGGTAGTGTGTACCTAATTGCTGTGGGGGGTGCCGCCTATCTTGTTTCTCAAGCCATTAAATCGGCACGGGTAGTGGCGTTTGAAGATCTCGGCATGGAAGCGATCTATGAGTTTGAAGTTAAAGATATGCCGGTCACAGTCGCTGTCGACAGCTCAGGCGCATCAGCCCATATCCAGGGGCCCAAGTCCTGGAAAGAAAAAATTTCGAATTTTCCAGTGGAAATCACTTACGGGTAACCCTAAAAAATGAAGCATTTTTCGGTTTTCCACTCCAGTGCTCGTTTTATATTAGCGCTCGCTCTTCTGATGCCACTGTCAACCACTTCTGTCTTTGCTTCAAGTGAATTAGGCAAATTTCTTGGCGCAATGGAATCTGAGCACCCCAGCTGGTTTAAAGATAGCTTTCTTGATTTTGAAGATGATATTGCAGAAGCCGCCACTCAAGAAAAACGGCTTGTACTTTACTTCTGGCAAGCAGGATGTCCTTACTGTAACGCGCTCATTGAACACAATTTTTCCCAGCGCGACATCGTAGAGACGATGAATACCCACTACGACGTTGTCGCGATCAACATCTGGGGTGACCGGGAAATTATTCAGGTGGGTGGTCGAACATTTACAGAAAAGACACTCGCGGCGGCACTTAACGTTAATTTCACTCCAACTTTACTTTTCTTTAACGAGTCACGTGACATTGCTCTTCGACTCAATGGCTATTATCCGCCGAAAGAACTACGAGCTGCACTCGACTGGGCCAAGAAAACCAGTAACTCCGAGAAAACATTCCCGGAGTATCTCGCCAGCCTTCAAGGCTCGCCAGATAATAATCAAATGAACAGACAAGAATTTTTTGAATCGGATTTACTCAACATCTCCAATCAAGTTGGGGAGCCTTTTGCAATCTATTTTGAGCAATCTAATTGCCGTCAATGCGACATCCTGCATCAAAAAGTACTCACCCAATCACTTGCCCGAAATCAAGCGAGACAGGTTAAGTCATTTCAACTCGATATGTGGTCAAACACTCCTGTTACGACAGTAGACGGTCATCAGATCACAGTCAGGAAATTTGCTCAAGATCTTAACGTTCAATTTGCGCCAACCATCATATTTTTTGATTCCAGCGGTAAAGAAGTCATGCGCATGGACGGCGCGTTTAAGACCTTTCATACCTACGGCATCTTTCGTTATGTCAATGAAATGGCATACACAGAAGAGCCCAATTTCCAGAGGTACCTTGGCGCCCTAGCCGAACGACTAAGAGAAGAAGGGTTTGACGTCGATATATGGAGCTATGATCTAGCTGTGAGTCAAAACAATAAGGCTGTCACACTAGACTGACTTCCCCAATTTACCTTAAATTTTAATGAGCATCCCTAATAATATCCAAGAAGACTTTTCACGAGAGCCATTGAGTCTGCATGATTTAGCCGCGCAACCTATGGATCAGTTCAAGCAATGGTTTCGAGAGGCCTGCGAGGAAAATCCAGATGCACCTAATGCCGTCAGCTTAGCGACTGCGTCGGCCGACGCAGTGCCGAGCGTTCGAACTGTTTTAATGAAACAGTTCGATCAAAACGGGTTTGTGTTTTTCACTAATTATGCAAGTCGAAAAGGTCAGGATCTAGCGGAAAATCCGAAAGCAGCAATTCTGTTTCCTTGGACATCGCAGGGTCGCCAGATCATCGCTCGCGGAGCAATCTGCCGACTGCCACATGATGAATCCTCTGCCTATTTCGACAGTCGAAGTCGCGGAAGTCAAGTTGGAGCCTGGGCATCCCATCAGAGTAAAGTTATTTCCGATCGTTCGGTTTTGGAGGATAAGCTTTTCCAACTCACTCAACAGTTCGCTGAAGAAAAAATACCGTTACCGGATTTCTGGGGTGGCTATCGACTCACCCCTGAGACTCTTGAATTTTGGCAAGGACAAGCCAGTCGCTTGCATGATCGATTTGAATACCGGCGCAATAATGACGGTGTTTGGATAATCGATCGGCTATCCCCCTAGCAATAAGACCTGTGACTCGAACACACTCTGGCCGCCTTATCAAAAGGCCTCCTCTTACTCGGTAGCGACTTCGTCCGAATCGGTGACGGCCAGTCGAACGGGATAGTGTTTTCTAATCTCCTGATCTACCTCAGTCGAAAAATGCTGCGGTCTGGGTCCCGCCAGGATCTCTGATACTCTGGCCCTTGCTTTTTCAAGCAGATCTGGACGCCCCTTTTCGTTCCACTCCTTGGGGCTTAGGCGATCCCCCACCTCAGGATAAACATAATCTCGCTGCATGAGTTGCATCGTCTGATCATGCCCGAGAAAATGACTTGGCCCGCCAATGCAGACATCCCGAATGGTTTCAATAGACAACGACTCATCGGTTATTTCAATACCACGAATGGTTCGGTTGATCGCCCCTAACATGTCGTTATCAATGATATAGCTTTCCAAGCAGCACCCTAAAAGACTCGCGTGCATCCCTGCTGCCTCATAAATTAAGTTAGTGCCGCTGTGACCCGCAAGTACGTTTGTGTAGGACTTTTCATAGCCCGACTGGGCATCAGGAAGTTTGGCATCCGCCATTCCTGCTGCAATCCCAGTTGGCAAATCATAAAAACGACCCATCTGGCCACAGGCCGCCATTAGCACTGCCTGCTCACCGCTTCCTCCGCTCATTGCGCCCGTTCGAAGATCCGAAACAAAAGGCCAGGTCCCGAAAATTGCGGGGTGACCGGGTTTTAGAAGGTTCACGTAGACAAGACCGCCAAGCACTTCCGCAACTTCCTGTACCACTGCCCCCGCTAAAGAAGCGGGGCTGGTTGCACCAGCTTGACCTGCGGCCAGGAGTAAGATGGGCATGCCTCGCTCCACGCAGGCCTCTAACACTCGACAGGCATCCTCGGCAAAACGCATAGGCGGTACAACAAAACAGCATGAGCAGCTGACAAAAGGTCTCGCACGCCACGCGTCCTCTCCTCCCGCGACCATTTCAAGCATATCGACCGTCTGATGAACATGTGCTGGATCCACAAAACTCGTTCCGACATGTTTGCGTGTACCCGCAATAGCGGCGTAACACGTATTGAAGTCCATTTCTGCAGGATCTTCGATATCTCGCAAAACCATCGATCGCTGAAAGAAATGAATATGCTCCATTTGATCAACGATTCTTGCCGCGTCATAAAGATCCTGTGACGTCGACTCACGGTATTCTCGCTTAACGGTGTCGACCACATGAACTGCCGCGCCCGCCGTACCAAAGTAGGTTCGAGAACCACTTAGATCCAAATCAAATTCTGGATCTTGGGCGTAAAGTGTAATGTTCTTCGCCGCCTTTGATAGAGCGTCTTCAACCATCTCTCGCGGGACAAGCAGCCGGCCGTCTGAGGTCAATGAGCCGCCAGCCGCCGTAATCAGCTCAATACATGAGGGCAGGGAATTTGCAAACCCGATAGTTTCTAGAGTCTCGATAGCAGCCTCATGAATTTTTAACACTTCATCCTGTGAAAGCGGCTGATAACGACCACCTGAAAAACCCGGACGCACTGGCTTTTCATTCTCTGGAATTGGTGCCGCTCGCATTGCCTGGCGGGCTGCTCGACCCCCCATCCGATTTGATTTTTGACTCACGCTATTCTCCTTTTCAAACCCGCTAGTCAACCACCTAAGTCCGCTCAGCAGTCTCGGATAAATGTGTCACCAGCGACTGCATGTCTGTGGCCCGGGACATCATCCTCTCGATGCTCAAAGATATTTTCTGCCGTTCACTTTTTTTGCTTTTTTGCAAACGGTTACGGCTCAACAGCAAACCCGTGTGTCCTGATTGAATCGCCATATCACACGTCAGGTTATTGTAATCCTGGTCTCCTCCAAACGGAACTGAAAAAATATCGCTTTTTTGAACATTCTCAAACTGTTTCAAAAAGCGTCGGTTATCTTCGATTTCGCGCCATTGCTGATCTGTTGAAAGCGACGACATCACATAATGATTGACAGAGTGACTGCCATAGCTGATCAATGGATGTGCAACAAGCTCTTGAGGGCTTTTGAGATAGTAACCCGATGAATTTTGAACATCGCCTCGCTCAGACAGGAACTCGTCAATAGCATTCACAACTTCGATGCTGTTGTTTTTGGGGTCCTTGGTGTATCGATAAAAACTCTGGTTGGGTTGAGTTACAAATTTGTCCTTAAACTTCTGCTCAAAGTCTCCAACCTGATCCGTGGTTATGATTGCCCTAACCTTATCCCGCCAGAACACCCCACCCTCAAAAATAGCGCGATTTAGAAACAACGCCGCTGGGATACCTAACGCTTCGAACACTTTTAAACCACGATCAAGAATTCCGCGATACCCGTCATCAGCCGTTACCGCCGCAAGACCACGCGGGTCATCCGCTGCAGCAAATTCATCGATCGATACGAAACGAAAAAACTGGGATAAGAGCTCGAGTTGCCTGAACAGAAATTCGGGTGTTGTATTGTGGAATTCGCCACCCAACTCCGATGGCACTTCTTCGAACAAACCATGATATAACAGTACCACTCCGCAGTGATCGGCTACATTCCTCACTAATGATTTATCCACTTTCATCGCAATCTGTCTTCCTGCCAATCAATTTTTTTCCTGACTTTACACAGCAAGCCAACACCCAAGAGTCGAGGCTAAACTAAACATTAATCCCCAGCAAACAGAAATTTATGTCAACTGAATCATTTCATCTAGACGCAGAACAGATTTATCAGCATATTGACTTTCACGGGTTAATTAATGCGCTGGCTCTAATGCATCGCGAACCCGCTGCCGACCTGAAAGATTTGCTTCTTGAGCAGCAAGGGGAAACTGGGAAAAACTACTGCCTGATCCGTGCCGCCTGGCAAAAAGGGTCCGGTCTTGGGGTCAAAATCGCCAGCGTCTTTCCAAGCAATCAAACGATAGATCTTCCCGCTATCCATGCCGCGTATGTTCTTTTCGACGGAAAAACGGGTGTTCCAACGCGTTCGATTGATGGCACCGCTTTAACCTATTTAAAAACAGCGGCGGATTCGGCGCTGGGTTCACAACTTTTGGCAAAACCCGGGTCTCGAAACCTCCTGATGGTGGGTGCTGGTGCGATGGCACCCTATCTGATTGAAGCCCACTGCGCGTCAAATCCGACAATTGACTCAGTTAAGGTTTGGAATCGGTCCGCAGGTAGAAGGGATAAACTGGTCAGCGACTTGTCTCAAAAATTCGCAATAGAAGCAACTGATGATCTTGCCGAGGCAGCCGCTTGGGCCGACATTATTTGTAGCGCTACCATGACATGCGAGCCCATCATCCTGGGTCAGTGGCTTACAGTGGGCACTCATGTTGATCTCGTCGGCGCCTTTCGAAAAGACATGCGGGAGGCAGACGATCAGACGCTCTGCCGCGCTAAGATTTTCGTTGACTCCCGGGCAACCACTATCGACGAAATTGGCGAACTGATTATTCCGATCGAAAAAGGCGTGATAACCGAGAATGATATCCGGGCCGATCTTTTTGAACTTTGCTCTGGTGTATCAGGACGAGACGAATCGAGCGACATCACGGTATTTAAAAACGGCGGTGGAGGCCATCTTGACCTGATGACGGCAACCTATATCGAAAAATGCTTTCGATCAGTAACCTGATCCGATCGCTGTTTTCACTGCGGATTTAAAACACCCCAAAATAAAGGCATCCAAGCGACCATCATTATAATCAGAAACACAACCTCAACTTTAATCACCAATTGGTATTTATCCCTAAGACCACCATCGCTTGATGATCGATAAATTGCACTCATCAATACGTCCAGTAATGTGACGAAAAAAAATATAGGCACGAGCGCCGGCACGATAACGGTACTGGCAAGGGCCCACCCTTCGTATCCCGTCGTCTCAAGCGCGAATGGCGCTAAAGCTGTAAGCAGGGCCAAGACCGTAAGCAGCATCACTCGAAGCGCCCCTAATTTTTCAACTGCGGCTACCACGCAGCTCAAGCTATTTTCCATATAGTGTCTAAGTTTTCCCTGTTCAAAAAACCCGAAGCGTCAAAGCCTCAACATCTTAACGCGTCAACTTACTCCAGGTTTTCTGGACATTCGCGTCATTACTTTCAATGAGAGACTCATAGTTTTGATCTGCAATCGCACAAACATCTTGGTTTCCCATGAACTTATCAAAGAATCCTTGAGCAATGACCGACAATCCCGCCGTTGCCGCTGCGAGCCCCCAGGTCACGCTAGTTTTTAATACGCCTCCCAAATCGGCTTCGATTTTAGGATCTCGAAGCGTACCGCCTAAACGGTAAAAGTTCGTGAAGGTAGAGGCAGAAACCCCCGCCCCTTTGCGTGCCTTAGGACGAATCACAAAAACAAGTGACTCATCTACAAGACTGAGCCCGCCCCGGATCAAGAAAGTGACATCTTCTGTTTGCAGGGCAATCGAATCTTGCGACATCACAATACCGTCCACAACCTTAAAACCAATTACGCCACAGTCCACCTGATGAAATTCATCTTTTTCTTTCGGATTCACGAAACCCAAAATCGTGCCCAAAATTGATTGGGTTAGAAAAGAAAAACCGCCTGATGGAAAGTACGTATTTTCGCCAGACGCCAAAATCGTCCCCCGAGCACTGGATGCCATTTCTTTTGCAGACGCACCCTCTCCTGAAAGTTTAGCTTCAAAATCCAGGCTACCCTGAAGTGGAAGATTTGCGCCCTGAAGAGAGGGCACCTCATTCATCACAAGATCATCAATCTCGAACTTCAGATTACTTTGATAAGGTTTACTCTGAGAGTCAATCTGAAAGTCAAATAGAAAACTGCCGCCGGAAAACTCCCCACTGTCCGCCTTAACTCTTAAGATCTTATCTTCAATTTTGATAGTCGCATTTAAATTCTCTGACCTTGCACTTCGTGAGATAAATTCTGCAGCCCCAAATTCTAGGTCGACATTAACTGAATCAAGCCAATCCAGAACGAAAGGTTCCGCACTAAAAAGCGGCTCCTGAGACTCCTTTTTACGACCGGTTTTCTGTTTACGATTAGACTTCTCTATGGAGTCCCCTTTTTTGGAATTTGAGCCCGAAGCCGGAGCTACTGCGTCGAATCCTTTTCTTGGCGTCACCGTAGGCTCACTTTTCACAGGTGCCGGAAAAATCTCCATCAGGTTAAGTCTCGAAGATTGGAAAGATCCAGTCAGCGCAAAAGGCGTCACCAATTCCTTTTGACCATAAAACCGATCCATGAGGTCTGCCTTAACTCTAATAGTGCCTGTTAGATCATTGTTTCCAAGACGAGCCGAAAAATCGGCTTGATGCTCATCAGAGGGTAAGAAAACAAATTTTCCGTCAATCGATAGTGGGCCCGGATCCAGATAGTCGCCTGGCAACCAACGACCCAGATTTTTAATTGATGACGTCTCAATACGCGCGTTAAGATAACTCCCAACTTGCAACGGCCAAGATAACCGGCCATCTGCCGAGGCCCGAATTTCATTCACCTCGACCTGAATATCTGTTTCTAGGCTTTTGCTATCGATCTTTTTATCTCGTACTATCCCGATTTGCATCTTAAGTGGGCCATCTATCGGCAGATCGACCTGAAATAGGTTTGCGAGATCCTGAGCGTCGGTCACTGAGAACCATGACTTAAGCTCAAGGTCTGATGTCGCATCCAGCGAAGTTAATTTACCGCTCATACTGAGTTCCATGGAGTCAGTTCGACCATCAACCCTCACCAGAAAAGGCGCATCCTCCTTTGATGAGCCGGTGACGCTTATCGATAGTCGACCTGGCACTAAGGTGTCCGATGAGAGTCCTAGGGATTGCCCAAGGCGACCTAAATGATCCACCTCCAGGTCAACCGCCAAGGATCCAGTACGCAAGTTTTTGACATCCGGCAACTGACCCGAAAAACGTCCAACCCTAATTCCTTTGCCGGACAAAATGCCCGAGATATGATTGAGGCGGACGCGTCCATTTTCCCTTTTAACTTCCGCGCCCGCGTTTAACCTTATACCTGAATAATCTCCGAGCGGGTACGAGACAAAGGGTTGTAATTTGCTCAGATCCGGAATCATGACCTCCATCGCGAGATCCTGATCAGACTGACTTCCGGAGAGACCGAGAGCGCCGCTTAAGCCGACTCGTCCAATGTTATTTCTTGCATCAACGGTAAGCCCTTCAATACTCAAATCTCTCTTGGTGCCCGTCACAATACCTTTTGCAGAGACTTCTGCAGAGATGGGGCTGTCAACGCCAAAGAACTCCAGCAGTTGCGATAATTCAGTCGTTCTAGCTTCAAAAGGCATCTTAAAAACTGCTGATTTCCCAAGGGGGCCAATTGACCCGGTCGCCTGGAGCAATGTCTTTTTTGATCGCAGTCCGACTGCGAGCCCGTCTAGATAAAGATCATGTTTACCTCCCACCAAACGGCCTGTAGCGATACTCTCGAAATTTTTTGGCAGATCAAATCCATAAAACTCGGTAAGCATGCCCAAATTTTTAGTATCAGCATCAAAAAAAAGATCGTATTGGGCATTTTCACCCATCGGCCCAATCTTTCCACTCGCAGAAAAACTTAGGGTCGGCGAGAAAAGCTTGATATTAATATCTTCCACCATGAGATCCCGCGACATACCCGTGACTCGAACGCTGGCCTCTGCTGACCCATCGATAGGTAATTTAAGGTCATACGCGAGCAGCGCACTTCCAATCTGGCTTGTCTTGAGTTTGGCAGACAGGTCAAAGGAAGGCCCTTCAGGACTGCCAAGTTTCTCCAATCGACCTTTGCCCTCGAGCTGGACAAATTCAGACGTTGCCGCTAGCTCGATATTCTCTACCCGAAAATCATTGAGCGATCCAAGAAGTATCCCCTCCGCACGCGCTGGACCTGAAAACAACAACTCCCCACCAAATGCCTGAACCAACGGCTGTAAGTTACTTGTTATAACTGAAACTGCAAGTTCAGTAGACGGTAGTAACACGGAACTATCTTGGCTAAAGAGGTCGAGTTCGCCATTGGCGTTAAGGTTCAACAGATCAGCTTCGAGATCGATAACGATGTTCTCGAGTCGAATACTGTTATCGAGTCGACCTTTTAATGAAGCACTGCCGGTCGCTGATCCAGCAAGCATCTCACTTGACCGCGATGAGAGCCTTGGCATTAACAACTTTGCCGTTTGAGCGGCATCGGATGAACTGAAATCCAAAGAAAGGTTGGCGTTTCCCCCGTTTAAGAGATCTGAGACATCCCCACGAACCGTGCCAGAGGCAGATCCAAGACTTAAATCAAGAGACATCGCTACGGTGTCACTGCCAAGCACGGTAACTGATCCATCGATTTGAAGCGGCTCATTGTTGAGGCGACCCTCCACGGCCACCTGACGATTTTCTTCGCCTCTCCCAGTCGCCTTGATATCAAACGTCTGAAGCCACAAGTCCTGATTGATACGACGATACTCACTTAAATAATGCAATTTAGTGTTACTGACTTGCATCTGATTCAAAATGAACGTAAAAATTTCGGGTGACGCATCGGGCGAAGCATGTCCCTCTTCTTCAAAAATCCAGTTTTTGACGCCCTCAGCGTTCGTCTGAAGAGAAACAACAGAATCTTTAACTTGAAAATCGTTAACCACCATTAAACCCGAGAGCAAGGGAGTCAGCGCAATTTCTATAGATGCGTCAGAAATGCTTAAAAGAGGTTTTAAAAAGGATTCATCAGGAGACGCAATGCGGAGCCCTTTCACCTCTAATCGCGTCGTAGGCCATAACTGAAGATCAAGAAACTCAGCAATCTCAACCTCGCGATCCAGAAAATGGCCTAACGCCTGCGCAACAAGTTCGCGATGCTTATCCCAGTTCAAAAGTTGCAACACCAGCACGGGCATTATCAACAGAGCGACGATAGTCCCCATACCAGATAGAATGATTTTTTTTCGCGAAATTCGGGTCACCCCTGTAGGATACGTATTCCTAAGATTTTTTCACTAGAAATCTTAGGAATACACCTTCAAAACAGTCGATAAGACGATCAGAAGGCTTTGATCATATCGTTTTCGAGATAATTGCTATTTGAGTCAAATTACTATGAACGCAACCGTGGAAGCAAAGAAACTAAACAAGCGACTTCGCCGCGAAACAGGCAAAGCAATCGAAGATTTTCAAATGATTAAAGAAGGTGATCGCGTCATGGTCTGCGTGTCGGGCGGAAAAGACTCATTTGCCCTTTTAGACATTCTGATGCAGCTCAAGGAAAAAGCACCTATCTCTTTCTCGCTGCATGCCGTTCATCTTGATCAAAATCAGCCCAATTTTCCAGTCGAGACCATTCGTAGATATCTTAGTGAAAAAAATATTTCTTACGACATCATCGACGAAGATACTTACAGCATTGTGAAACGGGTGATTCCCGAAGGTAAAACGATGTGCGGCCTGTGTTCACGACTGCGACGCGGCATTCTGTATCGATATGCTGTCGAACACGGGGTAACACGCATCGCGTTAGGTCATCACAGTGATGACATGATGGAAACACTTTTTTTAAATATGTTTCATGGTGGCCAATTGAAATCAATGCCACCAAAACTGTTAAGCGACGATCGTAAAAATATTGTCATTAGACCATTGGCCTACTGTCGTGAAAAAGATATCGCTCGATTCGCTGAGATACGCCAATATCCCATTATCCCTTGCAACCTGTGCGGCTCTCAACAGCATTTACAGCGGCAGTCAATTAAGGCCATGCTTGCAGAGTGGGAAAAGTCTAATCCGGGGCGAATCGCGAGCATCTTTCGAAGCTTGACCTGTGTCGCGCCGAGTCAACTTGCGGATCGCACTCTTTTCGACTTCGAGGGACTTGAGGAAAAGTCAATTCAGCCTGCCATCAGATGGCTTCCGGAAAAAGGGGATGCAATAAACTCGGAATCACATGCATCGCCAAGCAATATATCACTTTAGAGAATCGTTAATTATGAACGCTGATGTCTTCAATCCGGGCTTACTCAGTTTTTTAGATCAATCCCCGTCGCCCTTTCATGCAACCCAGCGCCTCGCATCAGCTCTTTCAGATGCTGGCTTCTCCGAAACTGAGTCATTATCACCAGTATCAGAGAATCGGATCGACAAAGCGTTTATCACACGGAATGATTCGTCACTAATTGCAATCCGGTCGGGCTCAAAACCCATCACTGAGAACGGCGTCCGAATCATAGGGGCGCATACCGATAGTCCGTGCCTGCGAATCAAACCTATCCCCGATATCAGACGCTCTGGCATATTGCAGCTCGGTGTTGAAATCTACGGTGGGGTACTTCTCGCGCCGTGGTTCGATCGCGATCTCTCGATTGCGGGGCGCATTAATGCAAAAACATCGAATGGTCTTCGAGTGAGTCGTTTAATCAACTTCGAGCGCTCCATCGCAACCATTCCCAGTCTCGCCATTCATTTAAATCGCGAAGTTCACAAAAATCGAACCATTAATCCCCAACAGGAATTGGTTCCTATTTTATGTGATTTTCCCAATAGCTCGGAAGAAGGGTTTCTGTCGGTCGTTTGCGAGCAAGCAAACAGTCAATACCCCGATGATGCAATCGAAAATGTTTCTGATTTTGAGTTGTACTGCTATGACACCCAGCCCGCTTCAAGAGTTGGCCTGCATGGCGACTATCTTGCCAGCGCTAGATTAGACAACCTTTTAAGCTGCTTCGCCGGCCTACGTGCACTAGTTGATGCAGACTCGGATGAGACGATAATTTTGGTGTGTAACGATCACGAAGAAGTGGGTAGCGTTTCCGCAGCCGGGGCACAAGGTCCGTTTCTGCGGCAGACGCTAGAAGCGTTAAGCGGCGGCGGTGAGCATCTTACGCGCGTCTTATCGAAATCGCGCCTTATCTCGGCCGATAATGC
>ENA-OREN01001645-OREN01001645.1-marine-metagenome-genome-assembly--contig:-NODE-1645-length-25257-cov-4.354647_pt1 | contig 25257 bp, 39 predicted proteins | sample MGYA00248624_ERZ508555 | MGnify/ENA primary metagenome ERZ508555 (study PRJEB26222, sample SAMN06267773) | marine metagenome | isolation source: Saanich Inlet, British Columbia, Canada | place...
GGCGTACGAAGCCAACGTCAAGTACAGCATGATTGCCGGGGACGACAACCCCTGATGAGTCCGCACCCAGTCGGGGAGAATCGTGAATGACCCTATCTGTGTTCTGCCTGCCATAATGTTCAACCTATCCCAATAACAGATTCGGTGAACTCAATAACACGAGCCGCTTCGTTCGCTGACAGGACACCGGTTTTCAGCGACGGTATTTGTTCCGCTTTCCACCAATCACTCAACTCGTCTTTCTGAAACCCGTCCAACATGGCGATGACTTCCCGCAACCCGTCTAACACTTCCGGGTCGGCAGGGTCATCCACATACGGAACAACCGGTAAATCAACAATGACATCTTCCGCTGCCACGATTTTGGCTTCTATGATTTCACCGGCACCATCTACATCCCCACCGATTTCCTCTGGGACGTAACCGGCACCCAAAACCACATCAGGGAACAAGAACCGGCAGAGTTGACTAACAGCCCGCCAAGTCAACATCGCTGACCGGTATTGCGACCAGTTACGTTTCTTCGCTAACCCGGCTGCCTCAGCGTCTTTGATGGTGAACGTGGACACATGGGTGTCGCCGGTGTCGGCTCGCTTCCCGGTAGCGGTGGCTTGCTGGTCGCCGACTTCAATCGTCACCGAATGACCTGCCTGCCGGACAAGACCGAGCATCGCTTCGGGGCGAATAGATGCGGTGCCTTCAATGACATGGAAGTTCCGCATCGCTGTCATCGTGTCCCACCCGTAAGCCCTACCCGCTAACCCGGCAGCAACAATGTCTGCCGATTGTTTACGGTAAGCCGCCGGAACGATTTTGGATTGGCAAAGCATTTCAGCCTGCTTCAGGATGAGGTCAAAGGTTTGCGCCTCCGACATTGGTACCAGTTCGTTACTCATGCTGCCTCCTCGGCGTTGTCGTTGTGCGCCCAAAGTAGAACGCCAATCATTTGATCTATCGCGTATGCCTGAGCGGTGTGAAGAATGGTGGCGAAGCATTTAACCTCCGGCCATTCCTCCAACACTTTGTCAACGTAATGAACCCGCCCCGGTGTTAGCCACGCCAACAAGTCACCGGTGTAAATATCGGTCAGGTGGTCTGTTAGTTCATGCGGCTCGTGGGCTTCGTCTTCGCTGGTAATGTTTTCCCAAATCTCAGCGCACTTCTCGTACCGCCAGTCGTTGGGGGTTTCGTCGTCGTGTGCTTCGTAAACAGCGTCACGCAACCAGTCGGGTGCGTCCTCCCGTAGGCGGGTGTAAAGTTCCCCACCGGGTCGGTGTGATTTCTCAAACATTTTGTTTTCTCCTTGTTGTTGGTGGTGGCCGGTTGGCCATCGTCCCCGCCTGAGACTCGCACTCAGGTGTCTGCTGGTCGGGGGAAACCTTAGGCGATGCTTGCTGCCCGCTCTTTGTGAAGTTCGCACAACTTGTTCATCCAGTCCTGTGCTGCTTCGCTGTATCGGCGGGCGAGGTCTGTGGCACGGTCAAACTCTTCACCCACTTTGTCAGAAGAGTCGGTGAGTAGCACTTGAGCAATCCGTTTGTACATTAGAGCGGTCATAGAAAAAGACTTCTGACGATCCTGAGCGTTTTTGATTTGATCTTCTAGTGTGTTCATTTCATTTTCTCCTTGGTTGTTGGTTTCGGTGGTGCTGGTCATCGGGTAAGCGTAGATTTGTTACAGCATCCGGTGTAGCCGCCGTTCTGGGCTAACTCGGAAAGACCTTCAAGGTCAAGTTCACGTTCGCATCCGCTACAAAGTTGGATGTAGTTTGGGGTGGGGTCGTTGTAGGAAAGTATTTTCATTTGATTTCTCCTTGTTGGTTGTTTTTCATAACGTCACCTTAGCAGCACCTAACCTCGCATAGGCGGCAATGGGGCAGATTTCTGAAAAAACTTTATACCCACCCCAATACGCTACACTCCTAGACATGACCCAAACCAAAACCGTCCCAATCAAAAAACTCAAACCACACCCAGACAATCCCCGACAAGGAGACATCGGAGCCATCGCCGTCAGCATCCAAGAAAACGGCTGGTACGGAACTATCGTCGCCCAACAATCAACAGGCGTAGTCCTAGCCGGAAACCACCGGCTCCAAGCAGCGAAGCAACTCGGCATGAAAGAAGTACCCGTCTACTGGGTAGATGTGGACGATGCGACTGCCCTCAAAATCTTACTCGCCGACAACAGGACAAACGACTTGGCCACCTACGACGACGAAGCACTTACTGAGATGCTTAAAGAACTAGCCTCCACCGATGACCTGTTGGGTACCGGTTACGACGGCGACGATTTGGATACCCTGCTTGAGAATGTGAATGTTGAATGGGACAACTCTCCTATTCTGTGGTCTGACGATTCCGATCCAGATGTTGTCATGGATGACCATGCCGCCCCGGTGACTCTCGCTTCTCGTTTTATCGCTCCACCGTTTTCTATTCTAGATGCCCGCCAAGGGTACTGGAAGTCTCGGAAAAGAGAGTGGCTAGCGTTGGGCATAGAAAGCGAAGTGGGTAGGGACGCTAACTTGCTTGAGATGAGCGACACCGTTTTGCCTGCCGACAACGGTATAACAATGCCCAACGGAGGGTCGCCCTCTAGGCCCAACGGAGGGTCGCCCTCTAGCGCTTCAGGAAACTACGCCGCCTTTTTTTACAAGAAACGAGAGTTAGAGGTTCTTGTTGGGCGTGAACTCACAACGAAAGAAACAGTCGCAGCGTTCCAAAATAAGGAAATAGAAGGAGCCAACGGTGAAACAATAAAGTACGACCCCGGCGAAATGTGGCACGGAGCAGGGGCAAGTATTTTTGACCCCGTGCTTTGCGAAATAGCGTACCGATGGTTCTGCCCGCCCGGAGGCACCATCCTTGACCCGTTCGCTGGAGGCTCAGTCCGAGGCATCGTCGCCGGGCATCTCGGCTACTCCTACTACGGCGTTGATTTGCGCCCCGAACAGATAGAAGCAAACGAGGAGCAGCGCAACAAAATCCTCACACCAGAAACACCCGTGAAATGGGTGGTAGGAGACTCCACAGACGAAGCCAGTTGGGAAACAACTAAACCCGCCGACTTTGTTTTCACCTGCCCTCCATACTTTGATTTAGAAGTTTACTCAGACGACCCCAACGACATTTCTAACGCTGAAGACATAGATGACTTTTTCTCCTTGCTTGAAGCATCATTAACCCACGCCGACAAGCACTTAAAAGACAACCGATTTGCTTGCGTTGTTATGGGAGAAGTAAGAAACAAAACCGGCGGCCTCCACGACATGATCGGGAGAACAGTTCAGGCAGCAAACAACATCGGCTGGGACTACTACAACGACGGCATCCTCATCACCCCTGTAGGGTCGCTTGCCTTACGCGCTGCCCGAATCTTCACAGGAGGACGAAAGATGGCCCGCGCCCACCAATATGTTCTCGTTTTCTGTAAAGGCGACAGCAAAAAAGCCCACAAAGAATGCGGGCCACTCGCAGATTTAGTGGTTGACCTTGAAGGAGAAACAGAATGAAATCATGGCAACACGGATACGACCTTGACATCCTCAAGGGAATCGCCACCCGATTCCAAAACCATGACGGATCAAGACCGTTAGGGGCGTTCTCCAAAGTGAAAGAAAACACAGTCGCTGCGTGGCTTCATCAAGGAAGGATTACCGACGGCGAAGCAATCGTGGCTTCAAGGGCAGCGAAAGTGAAAACCTCGGTGAAAGATTTTACAGGCGAAGTAAAAGTTGTTATGCCAAAAGGAACAACGGTCATAGAAAGAGCAGCAGGCACAGCGGCTTCTCTCATTCCGATGCTCAAAACCCTCACCGGCGAAGGCCCAGTTTTGTGGAAAACATGGGCAGACCATCCGGTAGACAACGAAGTAGCGGCCGCTCTTGGATTACAAAACTCCGGGACAATGATCGCTGCGTCAAGTGAAGTGAAAACTATTTGGACACGCCTCCCTTCTGAATCATCCCAAGGGTTGTCGCCCGCTCAAACAGCGGGCATTGTTCCGCTGTGTTTTCCTACCCCGCATTCTTTGACTCATTGGCTTCCGATGGTAGCCCAACGATGGGCAGACCATTACTCTTCGTACAACAAACGCCGGTCGTGGTCGGCTGCTTCACTTAGATCATTCGGGGGCAACGCCGGATTCATAGAAAAGCCCGCCGAGATGTCTAAAAAATGGAAACTAGAACACCCCGAAACACTAGAAACGGTTTGCGGGGACACAGAACTAATGGATTTCCTACCCGACGCTCGCAAGGTTTTGGCTTCCCTCCCATGCCGGTTTGAACGAGTACGGTTGATGCGTCTTGCCGCCGGAGGAGAGTTGACCCGCCACGCTGACATCACAGACCGAAACGCAGGGATGGAAGTAGACAAAATAGCACGACTCCACTTGCCGATTAAAACAAACCCTCAGGTGGAGTTCACAACGTGGGATTTAACCAACACCCCGACAACTATCCACATGGCCGCCGGGCGTTGGTGGTATTTAGATGTGCGAAAACCACACCAAGCGGCCAACAACGGGGAAGCCGACCGAGTCCATCTGGTAGCCGACGCAATAGTTACCCACGAGTTGATTGCCCACATAAACTCTGCCGCCAAGGAGGGACAGCATCGTGAAATCATTGACCCCCGAGAAGGCTGAGAAATACCGGGAGGTGCTGGAACTCCGGTGTGCTGGTTTGACGTTTGATGAGATAGCGAAACGCACCGGGTATGCGAACCGTGCCGGAGCGCAATACGCCTACAACGCTGCTCTTGAACGGTGGGCGATAGAAACGGTGGAGCAGCAACGCATCATCCAAAGCGAACGCCTAGACCGCCTATTCACAACCGTTTATATTCAAGCCCGCAAAGGCGACCTCCAAGCCATAGACAGGTGCTTAAAGATTGAGAAACGCCGAGCCGACCTGTGGGGATTGGACGCACCGAAACAGCACACGTTGACTGGTTCGGATGGTGGCCCGATAGAACTCACAACCGATGTAGGCCGCATACTGGAAGAACGCCTCAACGCTATTGCCGAACGCGACCCGCAAGTCATAGAGGCCACCGTTGTTGACAATGACTAACCTCTCCCCGGCGCAGCGTTTAGCAGGCTTGCCACCAGAAGACCGTTTAAGCGTCATAGAAGGCCTCTCGCACGACGAACAACTACTCCTCCTGTATGACTGGCCTACTTGGGCTAGACCGCCTCAAATCGCCCCTAAATGGGATTGGCGTGTATGGCTACTACTCGCCGGGCGTGGCTTTGGGAAGACCCGGTGTGGTGCCGAGTTCATTCGGCAGGAGGTAGACGCAGGCAGGGCAGGACACATCGCCCTCGTTGCCCCTACCTCGGCTGATGCTAGGGACACAATGATTGAAGGTGAGTCCGGGCTGTTGGGTATTTACCCGCCGACACAAAGACCTGTCTACGAGCCATCCAAACGCCGCATCACTTTTCACAACGGCGCAACCGCTACAACGTTCTCCGCTGATGAACCCGACCGGCTCCGCGGCCCCAACCACGACCTCGCTTGGTGCGACGAACTTGCCGCTTGGCGATACCCGGAAGCGTGGGACATGCTCAACTTCGGTTTACGCATAGGCAAAAACCCGCGAGCCGTTGTGACCACTACACCCCGGCCGACAACCCTCATTAAAGATTTGATTAAACGCCCAGATGTTCACACGACCCGCGGTTCCACGTTTGACAACGCAGCGAACCTAGCACCAGCGTTCCTCAGCGAAGTCGCCGCCCGCTACGAAGGCACCCGGTTGGGCAGGCAAGAACTCCACGCCGAAATCTTAGACGACGTAGAAGGCGCACTCTGGAGCCGCGAAATGTTGGACGACCACCGGGTCACCGAAACACCGCAACTGGTACGCCTCGTCGTAGCGATAGACCCCGCCATTTCTTCCACCGCTGAATCGGCTGAAACCGGGATCATTGCCGTTGGCGTAGACGGCCGAGGCCACGGCTACGTTTTGGAAGACCGAACGACCCGAGGTACACCGCACGAATGGGCGCAACAATCCGTCGCTTTGTACCACACGTTGAAAGCCGACAAGATCATTGCCGAATCTAATCAAGGCGGCGACATGGTGAAGCACACCCTCGCCACGGTAGACACAAACGCCCCGGTCAGATTGGTTCACGCCTCACGAGGCAAACGCACCCGCGCTGAACCCGTCGCAGCCCTCTACGAGCAAGGCAAAATCCATCATGTCGGAGCATTCAACCAGTTGGAAGATCAACTTTGTTCATGGGTGCCGGGCGAAGGTTTATCCCCCGACAGGCTGGACGCACTTGTATGGGGGTTCACCGAACTCCTTGTGGGCAACCAGCAACCGCCAGCGGTGATACCATCAGGCTTGTCGCAGTCAAACCCGTGGGCTATCCAATGAGGAACTTATGAGCAACAAGCCGCCAACCAAGAAAGCACAACGCCCATCCTCCACCGATTTCGGCGAAGTAGGTTCAACCGGGCTTGTCCAGTACGGCGGCCGTGTTCAAGAAGATTTCCTCCGGCAACTCCAAGGCCCGAAAGCAACCGCCACCTACCGGGAGATGGCTGACAATCATCCGGTGATCGGAGCAATCCTTCACGCTATTGAAATGACGTTCCGTGCTGTGGAATGGTCGGTGGAACCAGCCGACCCAAACAACGATGCGGCGATAGACGAAGCCGCGTTTGTTGCTGGCTGCTTGGATGACATGAGCCAATCATGGGCAGACACCCTCAGCAACATTCTTTCAATGCTCACTTACGGTTTCTCAGCCCATGAAATCGTTTACAAACGCCGCCTTGGTCAACAAGTCGGAGGCGACGCTTCCGCATACGATGACGGGCGTATCGGGTGGCGTAAACTCCCCGCCCGCTCCCAAGAAACGGTTGACTCATGGGAGTTGGATTCAACCGGCGGCATTGAAGGCGTATACCAAACCGACCTGTCGTCTGCGAAAGGCCGGGTGCTGATCCCCATAGAAAAAATGATGCTGTTCCGAACGAACACGAAACTCAACAACCCACGAGGCCGCTCCATCCTCCGCAACGCCTACGTCCCTTGGTATTACCAACGCAGAATCCTAGAAATAGAAGCCATCGGTATTGAACGAGACCTCGCCGGGCTACCCGTCGCTTTTGTTCCACCACAACTACTCAGCGACAACGCCACCGCCCAAGAAACAGCAGCCCTCACCGCCATCAAAGAAATCGTCCGCAACATTCGCCGCGACGAACAAGAAGGCCTCGTCTTCCCTCTGGCCTACGACCCGGACACGAAACAAAAAGCGTACGACATTCAACTCATGTCCACCGGAGGGAAACGCCAGTTTGATACGAACGCTATAGCCACCCGCTACGACGCTCGCATCGCAATGAGTGTCCTCGCCGACTTCGTGATGCTCGGCCACGACAAAGTAGGAACCCAAGCCCTGTCCGTTTCCAAGATTCAACTCTTCCAAGAATCTATTACCGCATGGCTCACCGGGGTCGCTGATGTTTTCAACAAGCACGGCATCCCACGCCTCATGCGCCTCAACGGTGTCTCGGCTGACCTCCACCCCAAGTTGACTTTCACGGCACCTCAAAACGTCAACCTCGCCGAAGTCTCCGACTACGTTTCCAAACTCTCATCCGCTGGTGCGCTGCTACCCGACGAGGAAATGGGCGACTGGTTGCGTGACCTTGCTGGTATCCCCGCAGCGGAGGCTGAGGAACTTTCCTAATGCCGGTGCGTTTATCCCGCCCGGCTTCCAAAGCCGCTAGGTCTAACCATCGCCACGAGTTCCGGCCTACCGGCGACGCTTTGCTTCGGGCAGGCGAATACCAGTTGGGGCAAGTCATCAGCAAAGCCCTCGCCGCTCTGTCACGAACCATCGCCACCGACTTTATTGAAGGCCGCATCAACCAAATAGAGTTTGTGGAACTTACTGTGGAATCGTTAGAGCCATACCGGGGAGAAATAGACCGCGCTCTGTACCGCATTGCTTTGGACGAAGCACGCGACATGAATGCCCGGATACGCAAAACCATCAACGGTGAACTACGCCAACTTGGTTCACCTGTCCGGTTGGTCATGCCAGAAACAATACGAAAAGCCGCCGGAGTGGATTTGGAATGGGCAACAACCCTCGCATCATTTGATGCCGCCGACCCGACACTCCCCATGCGAGTTGCCACCCGGAACCAAACCAGCGGCATTCTGTCCGGGCTTGCCGCAAGCGAACAAAATACGATCATGGCACAAATCTCGGCAGGCTTTACCGAATCACAAACCTTCTCCACAGGTAGAACCGTCGTCGGTCGCACCGTCCAACAAACCGCCCGCAGTATCGTCCCCATCCTTCAAGAAGCCGCTGGCACTACAATGGCATTGGCCCCCGGCGAACTCGCCATCTACCGCTCTCAGTACACCAACGGATTGTTCCCTCGGTGGGCGCAAGCCGTAAACAACTACGCCGACTCGCAAGCCGGTTCGCTCGCCCGCCAAGGCATCACAGGGCGAAGAGCATTAGATGTAGTAGACAAACGCACCGCCAAGTACAGCGACAAACTCCGACGCAGCCGTGCCAGAATGATTGCCCGCACCGAAACATCCATCGCCCAAAACCAAGCGATGCTCGGTGTGATGAAAGACGCTCAACGCCAAGGCTTAGTTTCAACTCGCGCCCGCAAACAATGGGTAACCGGCCCGTTTGATGTTTGTAAAATCTGCGAAGGACTCAACGGTGTCAAAGTCCAAATCAACCAGTCGTTTCCCGGTATCGGTCGCGCCCACCCTCCGGCGCATCCGAACTGCCGGTGTATTATTGAACTGGTACCCGATTACAGCCGGTCGCCTGAACCGATAGGAACAGGAACACCGCAAGACCCGTTTCGTTACAGATTTCCCGACGGATGGGAAGCACCTATCAACCCGGTCACAACATTCGCCCCGTCGCTACTATCGCCAGTCGCACCGCCACCATTGCCGCCCACACCAGCACCAGCGTCTACATCGGTTCGCCGTGGAAACATGGCCGACGAGTTTGAGTTGCCGAAGGGGAAACGCACCCGCGAAATCGCAGACCCAGTACTCAGTAAAATGGATGACGCTGGGATACGGGTAGAACAAGGTTTCGCCACAGGAAAAACAGAAGTCTCGTTCGGCAAGGCGAGCGACGATGTTGGTGGATGGTACTCGCCGCGGAAACGAGGAAAGAAGCCACGCCAGAAACCGGTCAGCAGAGCAAACTACGCCACACGAGAAGAGTATGTACAAGCCGTTCGTGATGCCAGACGCGACCTAAACGAAAGACTGCTCGCATACATTGACGACGGCTTCGGCTCTCGTTCTCGTCTACGAGTAAACGGCGGGTCAACCGGGTCGCAACAAAATACGCTGACTCACGAAATCGGCCACCGACTTGACGTAGTGGAAGATCATTCCATATTCCGCACGACACAAGCAGTCAAAAACGCTAAAGCAAACAATCCGGGCGTGGATTTCTTGGACATCCCACTCAGTAACGTCAACCCTGAACATAGAGCAATGATGGAACTGCTCCAAGCGATTGAACGTTCAGAGGCTCGCTCCGTCTTGGCATCATTTGGGGAAACCAGCGCAAGAGCGGCAGAATATGTCCGCTATGGGGCAACCCCAGAAGAACTGTGGGCAAGATCATTCAACCAATGGTTCACAAAGAACCACGGCACACCGGAGATGATCGCCGATATGCTCGCTCAAACAACCCATCCGCTATTTACCACATCCGGGCAAATCACAGGCGACCAATGGATCGGATTCCAATGGCGGGCCGCAGAGTTTGACGACAAGATCGCACCATTGGTAGAGAAGGTTCTACGCCAGAGAGGAATCATAGAATGACATCAGACGACCCGCTACTCCCGTTAGGTACACCATTCAAGATTGACATTTGTTTTGATTTTGACGGCGAGCCGATAATGGGGCAAAGCGAAGAAGCGAAGTTCATGAACCCCGACCTTTACGCCGACGACTAAATCCCGAATACTGGTGCGAGACCTCCCCGGCATCCGAACTGCCGGTGTATTATTGAACTGGTACCCGATTACAGCCGGTCGCCTGAACCGGTCGGCATCGGCACACCGCAAGACCCGTTCAGGTACAGGTTCCCCGATGGATTTGAAGCACCCATCAACCCGATAGCGGGTTAATCATTCGCCGTAAAACCCTTCTGGCTTCTCAAGATGCGTTGCGTCGCAGCCGTTTCCGTACAGCCCGCCGCAAAACACCAACCAGTCTTCGGTTACTAATCCGTCGGATGCGTCTACTCCGATGCCACAGTCGTCGCATCGGTTGGGTCGCTCGGGGTCAGTTTCTATTCCGGGGATGATGCGCCCACACGAAGCGCACTTCTCGTCGTGGTCGTGTTCGTGACAGCCGTTCCAGCCCTCGTAGTTTTTGTTATTCTCGTCGCACCAGTTTTGGTGGCACCCGTCTGAGCAGAACGGGATGAGGTCAACAAGGTCGCCGGTGCCGTCGTTGGTTTCGTGGTAGTGGGTCATTTTGTTTCTCCTTAAATCCCGAATGGGGTGCTGGTGTCTTTGAGTTCCCGGATGGCGGCTTGCGCTTCCCGGTAAGTGTTGAAGTGGTCTAGGTATTCCACGCACGACCCGTCTTCGGTGAGCCAGATTTCCCACACGCCTTCAACGTCGGTGGAGCGTTCCGCTTTGTAACCCGCCCGGCTCATGCTTGGTTTGCTTTGATGAGTGTGGCGATTGCTGTGTCTTTTGATGGGGAGTTGAAGGGGTAGATTTTGTTTGTTGTGGCTGAAATGCCCCACCCGGCACCTTGTGGCCAAACTGCGCCGATGTATTCGCCGTCAATGAAGATGTCAAGCCCTCCGAAGCCGAAGGCGATAGAGGTGTAGTTGGTGTTCATTTTATTTTCTCCTTGTTGGTTGGTTTCTTTCATACCCACACCATAGCACCGCCTAACCCGGCATAGGCGGCAATGGGGCAGATTTATTTGGATTTCTCAAGATTTCTTTTTGGTCAACTCTCGGCACCCAAACCAACTATCATCGTCACCATGCCTGACTTCACCAAAGCCATCACCCAAACCGGCGACCAGTACTGCGTCACAAGCGAAACCAGCGGACGCTCCTTCGGCTGCTACGTCACCCAAGACCTCGCCGAAAAACGGCTAGCCCAAATAGAATCCATCACCCGCAAGCACCTCGCTGAACTCAGCGACCAGCAACTCATCGGCCTCCACGACGGATGCCACAAAGCCGCAACCACCGACGACCTCATCACCATCCACGATTTGATAGAGGACAGCCTTGAGGCTCGTGGCTTTGCTGCCCCATACGAAACCGGAAACGCCGAAGAAAAACTCGCTGCCGTATCCGTCAACGTGCCGGTGTTGAAAGCCGAAAACAAGTTCACCCTCGCCCCCGTGTACGTCCCCGGCTTAGAAGACTCCGACGGGGAACACATCGCAGCCGACGACCTCCAAAAGTCGCTGTGGGAATGGGTACGCAAAGGCGACCGCACCATCTACCTCCAGCACTCAGATAAGCCTGCCGGGGAAATGGTTGAACTCCTCACTTGGCCTTTCCCGATTGAAACCTCTTTGGATGTACCCGGTCAAGGCGTAACCAAATACGCTTTCCCTGAGGACACCCCGTTCATGGGTGTCGTGTGGGAGGACTGGGCGTGGGAAATGGTTAAGGCCGGGGAACTCCGCGGCTACTCCATCGGCGGTCGTGCTAAACGCTTAGAGGTTGAACTACCCGACGCTGCTGTCGTCTAGTCCTGAGAGTCGGCTTGCCCGTACTTCCCACCCCGGCTAAAGAACTCAAGCATCTCTTCAGCGTCATCCGCTAGCACAGAAACCTCGTTAAAGACCCATAGCGGGATGTGGCCGACCTTCGCTGCGAGGCTCAAATCGGTGACAAGTTCACCAAGCCCATTTGCTAACGCTTCCCCGGCGTTCCAGTTTTCTTCAAGTTCTCCAACGAGAGCGTCGTGTTTCTTTTTCCATGACCGCACCGGGTTAGGTGCCAGCAACGCTTCAGGCTTCATCAACGCTGCTTCACCGGCTGAAACATAGGAGTGCTGGTTGTCACGAACCTGAATCGTTTTCACGACCTTGCCACCCAACTCCATGTTCCGAATAGACGAACTAACCGACTGGTGTTTCCACCCGGTAAGGACTTCCACCTCTTCGGAAGTATGGCCACGCTGACCGGCTTGGATAATGAGTTCAAGTATCCGGCCTTGAACTCCGCTGGCTCGTTTCTTCTCAAACTCGGCATGAGCCTTACTGGTATCCGACCCGGTAACGAAACCGGTTGTGCCTCCGTACATAAGTGACGGTTGTTCATTCATTATTTTGCTCCTTGTTTTTTGAGGGCTGCTTTATCTGCTGCCCGTTTCTTTCGGTCTCTAGCGTTTCGCTTTTCCTGTGCTTTGACTTGCGCTGGTAAAGCCCGGTAAGCGGTGTACGCTTCCCGGCATGAGGTACACCGGCAGCCTCTCCGGTATTGCCTCAAACCGTGAACAATGTCTGGGGTTACCTTCGGGCGAACTGGCCGCTTGTATAACGTCCCTGCTGCGTCCCGTCGCCGGTATTCTTCAAGAGTGATGGCTTCATTCATTCTGTTTTTCCTTGTTGTGGTTGCCAGCAATGTTGTGATTCATTCCAATGGCCTTTCCCTTGTGGTGTTTCGTACAGTAGCCAAGCGGCCACTAGCACGTTGGTTTCTGGTTCCATAATATTGGCACCGGCCACGCCTGCCTTGGATGACCGCTCTACCCAAAACTTCGGCAGGTGCTGAAACCACCCGGACGCACCCGACCCCGAATGATAAGCGGTGCTGGTCGTGTCGCCGGGTTGCGCCGACGATTCACAGAACGCCACTCGTAACGCCCACGCTCGGTCGGCTGGGTCAAAGTATCGGTCAATCAGTTCGCTGAGTGTTGCGGGAAGAACCACCGTCGTCGTTGTCGTCGTTGACTCTATGGGTGGGTGTGTCACAGTCGGCAGAGGGTCAGGAATCCACACCGGCCAGTCGGCTTCAATCACCGGGGCAGCCTTAGAGGGCAGTAGAGGCTCACCAGACAGCCCGGGGGCTACTTGAACGCTGCCGCACCCCACCGTTATGGCGAGGGCGGCAGCGACCCGAATGCGTTGCGGAATCATTAGACGGTTTCAACAGCGTTCGTGACCGCTGCTGCGATAAGCACGTTGAGGGCTTCGCATAGTTGCGCTTCACGCATCATGGCTGACCACTCGTCGGCAGGTACCCCGTCTTCGCACCATTGGCACATGAGGTCTGCGCCGCTGGGTGTCCCGGTGTAGGTGTCGTGTTCGCAATGATACTTGCGACGCTCGTTGTGTTCAGCGACGGTAGGCCACGCTGCTTTCATTACCCGGCTCGCTTCGGTAGCGGCCTCCATCAGGTCGTATGGGTTACTCATTTTTGTTTCTCCTTGTTGTTGGTTAGCCTATTTCGGTTGGCAGATATTCGTAAACGTGGGCGCTGTATTCGTACCCATCGCCGGTGCTTCTCATCGCTTCTGCGTACTTAAACGCTTGACGCTTTGAAGTGAATGATTTTGTTTCTAAGTAGGTCTGGTTTTTTATGTCCCAAACTTGAACTAAATATGGGTTCATTTCTGTTCTCCTTGTTGGTTGTTTTTGGTGTGGTTGTTTTTCATAACGTCACCATAGCAGCACCTAGGGCGGGTTAGGTGGCAATAATGCGGATTGTTTGGATTTCTTCAAGATTTCTTTTGGGCAACCAACACCACCCAAACCAACTAGCATCACAACCATGTTCTCAGACGACAGCATTCGCATCCACCCAACCGACATCATCCACGTTCACTCACCAACCGAACTAGACCTCGCCATCAACCTCGGCTTCGGAATCACCATGCGAACACGACTTCTCCTAAACATAGACTGCGCCTCCATTCTTGCCGACGACCCAACCGAACACGCTGCTGGTCACGCTGCTCACCAGTTCGCCACCGATTGGGTTAAAGAGGACGGCCAGTTCATTGTCCAAATCTTCCACGAAAACCATCGCACCATCACCGGCGACATTTTCAACCCGGCAGGCGACTCCCTCACATCCGACCTGCTCAACACCGGCCTCGCCGAACCGACAAGGACAATCACCCAATGACCTCTCAACTAGTGGCAGCAGTAGGAGCCGCATCTGTGGCATTCATTTCAGGCATCTTCGCGATGCTGACCGCCCGCATCCGCAAGGAAAACGGCACCGCCCACGACACCAACTTTTCAGTCCTGAAAAGCATTGACAAACGAACCGAATCTATTGACAAAAAACTTGACCACACCGCCGAACGGCTCGCCGAACACGAAGGCTGGCACCGGGGAAAAGGCGACAACCTGTAACCGTCACCCATCCCGCCCCACACCCATCTATGATTTCAACATCCTCGTAAGCACCCGGAGAAACGTATGGCAACATCAACCCAACTGATTGAACTTGATCTCAACGAGATCAGCGGCGTTGACCATCCTGCGAATCTTCACGAAGGTTGGCTAGTGCTGAAGTCAAGCACCGACCCGCTGGAAAAAGCACTCGCCGATGCTGCCGAGGCGATGACCAACAACAACAACGGAGAATCAAACATGGAACTAACCCATGAAGAAACCTCTGATGAGGTTGTGGAGAAGGAAGCCGACTCCCTGAACATGGATGCGCTCCAAAAAAGCGTAGACACTCTTCAGAAATCATTGGACGCTGCCGAGGCCGCTAACGCTGCTTTGACCGCCGAACGTGACATGGAAAAAGCAACCGCTCGTGTTGAAGACTGGGCAACCCTGCCCGGCGTAACTCCAGAAGAGTTCGCCCCTGTCCTTCGTGCGCTCCACACCGAATCACCTGAACACGCTGAAATCATTGAGTCCATCCTAGACAAGTGCGTCACCGCTCTTGGCGAAGCCGATGTCCTCAAAGAAGTCGGCACCGAAGAAACCAGCGAAGACGCTTCCGCTTGGGACAAACTTGAAGGTTTGGCCAAAGGACTTGTTGACGCTGGCGACGCAAAGACCATCGCAGACGGAATCGGCAAGGCTGCTGAAGCCCACCCCGATGTCTACGCTGCTTACATCCAAGAAAAGGAAGCCTAAACATGGCCTACGAAGCATCCCAGATTTGTTTCGGTAACTTAACCGCTGCCGCTGACTTATCTGCCAAACAATACCACTTCGTGAAACTCGCTTCGGCAACAACGGTAAACGTCTGCGACGCAGTTACCGATGTACCCGTCGGTGTTTTACAAAACACTCCCGCATCAGGTGGGGCTGCTGAAATCTGTATCTTCGGTATCAGCAAGATTGTTGCTGACGCAACCCTCGCTGCCGGTGATGTGATTGGCACCTCCGCTGATTCGCAGGCGCAACCAGTTGTGCGTGGAACCGAAACGACCGTAACGGTTGCCGGGCAAGCGATTACCGCTGCGTCCGCAGGTGAAACCTCAACTGCCCTTATCAACATCTCTAATGGCCGTGCGGCCTAAGGAAGGACTGAACTAAAATGCCTCAGCCCACCCAAACAGACGTTCATGTTGACTCCGTACTCACCAACATTTCGGTGGCTTTCGCCCAAGACGCAGCAAACTTTGTTGCGCCAATGGTGTTCCCATCGGTACCGGTAAGCAAACAGAGCGACAAGTTCTACACATACAGCCAAGCAGACTTTTTCCGTGATACCGCTCAGGTTCGTGCCGATGGCACCGAGTCAGCGGGTTCCGGTTACGGCCTGTCAACCAGCACTTACTCATCTAGCGTTTATGCCCTTCATAAGGACATCGGCGATCAGGTTCGTGCCAACTCAGACAACCCATTAGCACCAGATGCTGATGCCACCCGTTACATCGCAAACCAAATGCTGATCCGTCAAGAAAAAGATTGGGCAACCAACTTTTTCGGCACCAGCATTTGGGACACCGACGTAACACCCGGCACCCTGTGGTCAGCCTCTGGCTCCACTCCCATCTCGGATGTTCAGACCGGCATCAACGCCGTTTTGACCGACACCGGAATGCTGCCCAACACTTTGGTCATGTCATACGCCGTGTTCTCGCAACTCAAGAACCACAGCGACATCATTGACCGTTTCAAGTACACGTCCAGCGAATCCATCACCACCGACCTTATGGCCAAAGTGTTGGGCGTTGAGCGTGTCCTCGTTATGCGTTCCATCCAAAACACCGCTGCTGAAGGCGCAACTGCCGCCTACAGTCAAATCGGTGACAAAGATGCCTTGCTTTGCTACTCGGCTCCGTCGGCTTCATTGCTGACACCAACCGCTGGGTACAACTTCACTTGGACTGGCCTAGCCCAATCCGGTGGCCTCGGCACCTCAACTGCCGTGAGTCGTTTCCGTATGGATCACTTGCGTTCTGACCGGATTGAAATCCAGTCAGCATGGGACTTCAAAGTTGTGAGTTCTGCCCTCGGGTATTTCTTCTCAAACGTAGTCGCCTAGACAAACGTCCCAACATAGTTGAACGGCGTAAGGCCGGAGCCGCCGGGTTTCCGGTTGGCTCCGGCCTTTGCCCGTTTCATACACCGAACACTCGTTCTATCGGAGAAACAAAATGACATGGACTTACGGGGGTGACCCCGACGCAAACGCAAGAGACGCAATCCGTTTCCTGTGCGGCGACACCGACACCAACGACCAACTCATCAACGACGAAGAAATCGCGTGGCTGAATAAAGAAGTCACCGGCTCGGCTACCGCCACGACCGGGGTTTACGATGCCGCTGTCCGTTGCTGCCTCACCATTGCTTCTAAGTTCTCCCGCCTCGCCGACCAGTCGGTGGGTGACCTCAAAGTCTCTATGTCGCAGAAAGCCAAGGCGTACCGGCTTCAAGCCGAAGAACTCAAAACGCTCGCTGACCGTGAAGGCTCAGTACCCACTCCATACGCGGGCGGGATTTCTATCAGCGACAAAAACATTGACCGCGACAACAGCAACCGAGTTGACCCGTGGTTCTCATCCGGCCAGTTTGAAAACATGGACAGGGGAGGCATTAAAGATGTCGCTCCGGCGAGCAACTAGCAATGGCCGCTGTCACCGACCAGTTTTGGACAGACTTGAAAGTCAACATGACACCCGACACGGTGGACATACGCACCTCTTCAACTGTCAACAACTACGGCGAACGGACTTTCAGCGGTGGTTCCACTTCTTACGATGCTTACATAACGAGGGTCACAGAGTCCGACCGGGGTGACCGTAACGACCTCATAGACGTTGAATGGATTGCGTACATTCCTGACGGCACCATCACCGTGGACGTAGACGACGAAATCACTTTACCTGCCCCCATTTCCGGCACCCGCCCCATCGTCCGGGTCAACACGAAACGCGACCCCAACGGGCAAGCCGCTGTCGTTGTTTACGTTGGCTCTACATCTAAGCGAGGTGGCTAATGGCGAAAATCGGCATACGCATACAAGGTTTGGAAGATGTACGCAGACTCTTAGATAAAGGCGACAAGGAAGTCATTAAAGCCGCTGGGATCGCAGTCATGGAAGTCACCAACACGGTGGCTCGGAAGTCTGCTGAACTTGTCCCGTTTGATACAGGTGATTTGCGTCGCAGTCGGGCAATAAAGATGCCTGTCGTCGGACATAAAGATGTTGTCGGCGAAGTTACTTACGGCGGGCCGGGCGCACCGTACGCCGTTGTTCAGCACGAAGACCTTGAACTATTCCACCCGGCTAAACCGTTGGGTGCTGGGCCAGTCGCTCCCGGTCAAGGGCGTGGCCCAAAGTATTTGGAATACCCCGTGAAAATGGCTCGCAAAGATTTCGGCAAAACAATCGTCAATCGCATAAAGGCTTTGATCCGATGACTCTTCTTCTTGACATAGGCAACCACCTAAACTCGGCGACTATTCCGACACAGGATTTGACGATTGGCACGAACCTGTTTTTGGGTCGCCTCCCTGATGCCCCGGATTCGTGTGTCGCTTTATACCAGACGGGTGGTGCTGCCCCGGATGACCAGTTTGGTTCGGCTGCTCCGCAGGTTGAACGACCGTCGGTTCAGGTGCGTGTCCGTGCTGATGATTATGCGACTGCCGAAGCCCTCGCTTCTGATGTGTGGGGTGTCCTCGTACTCGTAGCAAATCAGACGTTGACCTCCACCCGGTATTTGCGGCTCGCTGTTGACCAGTCACCATTCCCGCTGGAACGCGATAACCAAGACCGCCCGGTGTTTGTTTTCAACCTTGAGGCCATCAAGGAAACCTGATGGGTGTTCTTGATCCATACGGTGAGATTTCTCGCCCGGTTGGTCGCACGTTTGAGATGGTGCGCTGCGCCAATCCAAAATGTGCGGGGGCGGCTGCTGCTCGGGGCGGTAAGTCTGCGTTGATCGCGGAACTCGTGTCGTCGCCTTGGCGGTTGAAGTGTTGGCGGTGTGGCCATCTAAACGCTTCGTCGGGCCATCTTCTCAAATAGCGGTTCTACGGCGTTTGGTGCGAGGTAGGGGTAATCGCCCGCATTGCCCCTCTGGACACGTTAGGAGGGCTGTACGAGTCTCTGCGAGGGGTTTAAGCGGTTACGCCGCCCCGGTGTTACGGTAGAACCCGCACCGTTTACAAACCTGCCACATCCACCGCTTACCGGCAGGCCAGTCGTCCCGATACTCCACCGGGTGGGGGTGCCACTTATGGTCGCAGCCCATTAGTCGTCCCGCCATGACACGACCAGCCACATCGCCCACGCTGCCAACAGAATCCAAACCGCAGCAGTAATCATTCTTTCCCCCAGATGTAGTCGCCGTAGTTATCGCCCCACCCGTCGCAGATTGCTTCAATCAAAACCTCGCGAGGCACAAACGCCACGGCCTCCACGACGACACCCTTCCCTGAGATAAGACAAGCGGTTGGTTCGCCGTCCTGATGTCCGAACGTCATTGAATGCCCCATCCCGTTAGCGTCGTCCCATTCAAGGACTCGGCAGAACGCTCCGTCCTTGGTTGGGATGTCCACCCACTCAAACTTTGTAGCCATGCTTCTCATGCTAGTGCCGATGGGTGAAGGAGGCGTGACGACAGGATCATCCAGTCTTCGGCTTCGGCCATTGTCTCCGAAACGAACGCTTGGCATTCGGCGAGCATCCCGACTTCTTCAATCACCGCCCGGTCGCCTGATACGGCGAGCCGGGTTTCGCGGTGCTGGTTACCGGGGTACACGATGGCACCGGTCAGGCACGGGTGGACATTCAGGTTGGCGGTGAAGTACCGGGCTTGGTCGTTGGTGACTGGGACGGTGATTCTCATTTGATTGTTGCTCCGCAGTTTGGGCAGTCGCCGTTGTGGGCTTTTAATACCTTGTTGCCAATGTACCATTCGCATTTGGGGCATCGTGTGACTTTGCCCCAATCGGTTTTGGTGGTGGTCATTTCTGTTCTCCTTGTTGTTGTTGGTTTGTGTTCGTCCCCGCCGACCTCGTGAAGGTCGGTGCCGGGCTGTCCCGGTCGGGGGGATTGCTTACTAGCCAATGAACTTCATGTGGTGATGTTCGCAGAAAGTGTGGTCAGCCCACTCTTCTTCCCACACTCCCCAGTAGGCTTGTTCCTTGCCTTCTGTTTCGCATTTCGGCCATTCGCATTCGCTCATTTCATCTTCTCCTTATTTGGTTGGTGGCCTTGTGGCCATCGTGGACTGCCCGGTCTTGCTCCGGGTGGCAGGCCAAGCCTGCTCAGTCCTACCAGTTAACCCTCAACCACCGTGAACTTACGGTGGGAGTCAACCCGTGTCCAACCACGCTCTTTGTTGCGTGGGTCTTGCCAGTTGGTACGGCCATCCTTTTTGTAGGACACCGATTCGTAGGAGTTCCGACTGCGGGAACGTTCCCACGTTGAACCGGAAGTACCCTTGCCGTACACATCGCCGGTCGTGGTGATGTCAAGCACCTCATAGCGGAACACGGAGCAGACCTTCCGGTCTAACCCTTTGTCAAACTTGGCGTTGGAAAGGATTCGTAGCGTGACAACGTGTTCAGCCTTTTTCATCGGACTGAACTCCAACGTGCTGAGGCTTACGCCGCACCATTCGCTGGTGTCGTTGATTGTCACTACGTCCCCCTTCCTCAACTGGTAGGTGGATTTGGTTTTCATCTTTGGTTCTCCTTGTTTGTTGATTGGGCTACTTGCCCTATCGTTCCCTGCCCGGTCGTGAACCGTTGGCGAGCCGAACTCGCTAGGGAGGAGGGAAGATGTTTTTTCTGTAGTTGTCAAGTACCGTTTTGTCCGAGGAGCCTCCAGTTGCTCATCCCCTTACATACCCCAGTATAGCATACCCCAACCTAGATGTCTAATCGGGGTTTTTGGAAAACACCAAAACGACCGTCACCCACCCCACGAGACACCCGTCTATGATGCGGGTGACCGTAGTGCCACATTGTTGGCCGGGTGTCCGAGTGGCCGTCATCTTCGCTGCTTGCTGACCCCTCCCAACAAGCGAGGCGAGAGATGCCGAAATACAAAGTCACCGGCGGCCAAGACGGCAACTCCGGCGTAGACGTAAACGATAAGTGGTATGCCCCCGGCGACACCGTAGAAATGCCCGCCACTAAAGCCGACTGGCTCGTGGAGCAGGGCTATCTCGCCGCCACTACTTCCAAGGCACCTAAAAAGGCTGCCCCCACTCCTGCCCCCGAGGAGGCCGAATAATGCCCACTTTTGTTCATGGTAAATCATCCAAAGTTTATGTGGACGAGTTTGACCTGTCCGGCTACTTCAACGCTGCCGACACTTCCATCACGAACACGACCGAAGACACGACCGCTTTCGGTTCGTCGTCAAAAACTTATCTCTTGGGTCTTCAAGACGGCACCGTTTCTTTGTCCGGGATGTGGTCGGCTGACACCGACGGCTCCGATGAGGAACTCCAAGCCATTCTCGGAGCGACAACCACACCGCTGCTAACGATTGCTGAAGATGCCGGAACTATCGGCAACCGGGCGATTGTTGCGAAAGCCCACGAAACTTCTTACGCAATCAGCAACCCGGTTACTGGGGTGTCCGCTGTGTCTGCCGATTTCCAATCCTCTACCGGTGGCACCACAAATGTGACTCACGCTATTTCAGCCGGGGTTCAGTTGACGACCGGGGCGAGCATTGCTTTCGGTTCGTTGGGCGACTTGGCTTCCGTTGACAACGCTGCGTCGTCTGCGAACGGCGGCATCGGTGTTCTCCATGTCCCCACCAACACCGTCGCCGGGGGAGCCACCACCATCAAGGTTCAGCATTCTGCTGACGACTCTTCGTGGGCTGACCTCATTACTTTCTCGTCTGTGGCTGCTGCCACGGCGACAAGTGAAATGGTTGCCGTAAGCGGCACCGTTAATCGTTACCTGCGGGCAACCGCATCCACCGCCGGAGGTTCCGGCTCAATCACATTCGCGATAACTTTCGCACGATTCTAGGAGAATCATAATGCCAACATTTGTACACGGTAAATCCACCGATTTCGCCATTGACGATACAGGCGGCACTAGCCGCAACATCAGCAATGTTTCCGATTCTGTTGACTTCCCTGAAACCATTGAAACCGCCGAAGTGACCGCTTTCGGTGCGACCTCCAAGTCTTACATCGTTGGGTTGCGTGACGCATCCATCAGCGTGTCCGGTACTTGGGACGCAACCGTTGACGGATATTTCATCGGCACCGAACCAGCCTCCCGCTCGTTCATTTTCGGGCCAGCAGGTTCAACCTCAGGCAACGTCAAATACACCGGCGAAGCCATCCTCACCAACTACAGCGTGTCTGCTGGTGTCGGTGATAGCGTTACCTTCTCTGCTGACTTTCAAGTCACCGGCGACGTAACCCGCGGAACCTACTAACAACCAACATAAGGAAGAGTGACCCAAGTGTCCATCCGAAATCAAATCCGACAGGCCCAAGACCGGGCAAGTGAAATCATTGAAGTCCCAGAATGGGATGTAACCGTGGAAGTCAGGTCTATGACCGGCACCCAACGTTCCGCTGTCGTGTCGGCTTTGACTTCCGACGATGGCGAAGGCAACAAACTTGCCGCCCTGTGGGGTGAGACTCTTGTGTCTTGTCTCCATGATCCCGAAACGGGTGACCCGGTGTTTGAGGCCGAAGATGTTGAGTGGCTTCTGTCTGAGAAATCATCCGAAGTTTTGGATCGCCTCGCCCAAGTTTGTCTCCGCATCGGCGGCATTACCGAAGGCGCAGTTGATGAGGCGGGAAAAGACTCCTCGGTTTCCCCGACCAGCAAGGACGAGTAGAGCCTGAACGCAGGTTCTACTTTCGCCTTGCCCGTGATTTGGGGATGACCGTGAAGGAACTCCTAGCCCGGATTGACTCAACCGAAATCACAGAATGGGCGGCACTCTACAAAATAGAAGCCGACGAACACAAACGACAAATGGATAAGGCGAAGAGCCGCAGGAGATAAACAACATGGCAGCAATGACGACGATAGTCAAAGCGATCATTCAGGCTGACGCTGCCCAGTTTAAGAAAGGCCTTGCCGAAGCCGAAACTGGTTTAACCAAGTTCAGCAAAAAGGCTAAAGCGACCGGCAAGAAACTTTCTATGTCGGTCACGCTGCCGATGCTAGCGATTGGTGGTGCTGCTCTAAAGTCGGCGGTTGATTTTGAGGCCAGCATGACTCAGATTGAGTCGCTGGTGGGGTTGTCCGCTGAAGCCGTTGCCGGATTCACCGAAGACGTTAAAGGCCTGTCGGGTCAAACGGCTCGTGCGCCTAAGGAACTCGCTGACGCTATGTTCTTCATTACGTCGGCTGGTTTGCGTGGTGCTACGGCAACTGACACTCTGGCGGCTTCTGCGAAGGCGGCTGCTGTTGGTTTGGGCGACGCTGCGACGATTGCTGATTTGGCGACTTCCGCGTTGAACGCTTACGGCGCAGAAAACTTGTCTGCCACCGATGCGACCGACGTTATGGTTGCCGCTGTGCGTGAAGGTAAGTTGGAGGCTTCTGAACTCGCTGGGTCTATGGGTCGGGTGCTGCCTATTGCTTCGGCGATGGGCGTGAACTTCAATGAGGTGGGTGCGGCGTTCGCTGCTCTGTCTCGTACTGGTACGAATGCTGCTGAGGCGGCGACTCAGGTGCGAGGCATTATGGCTTCCCTGCTGCGTCCCACTAAGCAGGCTGAAGAGGCACTCACCGGGATGGGCTTGTCGTCCGCTGGGCTGCGTAGCCAGTTGAAAGAACAAGGGTTGTTGGCGACGCTGAAAACTTTGTCTGAAAAGTTTGATGGCAACTCTGAGGCTGCTGCTTCGGTGTTCGGTAACATTCGTGCGCTGTCCGGTGTAATGGACTTGATGGGTGCGAACGTTGAAGGCACCGAAGCCATTTTCGCTTCCATGACTGATACGACTGGTGCGCTTGACCGGGCGTTTGCTATTACGTCTGAAACGGCTGCGTTTAAGTTACAGCAAGCAATGGCTGATGTGAAGTTGGCTCTCGTAAACATCGGCGAGGTGCTTATCCCGATTATTGTTCCGGCCATTCAGAAACTCGCAGAATGGGTTTCTACGACCGCCGACAAGTTTGCGAACCTGTCGCCGTTTATGAAAAACACGGTGCTGGTCGTTATCGGGTTGGTTGCTGCCCTTGGGCCGTTGCTGATGATCGCCGGGCAGGTCGCTACGGTGATGGGTGCTTTGGCTGGCACAGCGTTAGCGGCTACCGCGGGGACGATTGCTTTGACTGTCGGCATTGCGGCTCTTGTTGCCATCCCTCTTTTCTTGTGGTGGAAATCCTCCAGCGAAGCGGCTGCTGATGCCCGTGACCGACAAGAGGAACTCACCGCCCAATACATCGCAGCGGGCGACGAAGCATCCACTCTCGTGGCTCGCACCAAAGAAGTAGTTGCCGCCCACAAAGAACTTGTCGGCCCAACCGAGGACGCTACCGAAGCGATGGATGATTTCATGGGTGCGTCGGTGTTGGCATCCGAACTCATTGACAAAGGGATAGCAACCTCTTTCTACGACCTCGGCATAGAGGCCGAAGTTTTGGAAGCCGCTTTGATGACGGGTTCCGATGCGTTCCAAGAGTTGGAAAAGCAAACTAAAATCTTGGGCAGAACCGACGAAGAGTTGATCGCCCAACTGCGTAACGCTGAACCCGCCGTCAACGATGTGACCTCAGCGTTGGCTGACCAGTTTGAGGCCGGTGTAATCACTCGCAAAGAGTTAGAGAAAATGTTGGATGCGTTGGATGAAACCGCCGATGCTCACGATGACCACCGGGAAATGTTGGCGAAAGAAGCCGAAGAGTATTTGAACTCGGCTTCTGCGTTGGAGGACTTCTCTGGCATTCTCGGAACCGATGTGGTTGCGTCCCTTATTGACGGGGCGAACGAAACCGGCAACTACGCTGACACGGTTGACTACCTGCGACTGTTGGTGGAGAACGCCACCGACATTGAAAAAGAACACATCGCTTTGATAAAAGAGGTACAAGAGGAAGCGGCTGAGGCTGACCGGGTGTTTGATCGTTGGATTCCAACGGTGGATGATTTAACTGATTCGCAGTTGGAGGGTGCTGAGGCTGCGGCGGCGGTTGCTGCTGAGTTGGCGAAAGAACAAGAAGAACTGGATGCCCTAGTCACCGCCATAAGTAAAGCCACCGACGAAACGTTTGCCATGTCTGGTTTACAGGATGACTTGGCGCAGTCGTCGCGTGATTTGTTTGACGCTCTTTTGGAATCGGAAACCGGTTTGCTTGGTGTTGGCGAGGCGGCTGAAAATGCTCGTGCTAAGGCTGAAGCGTTCGCTCAGGATTTCGCTGGGGTCATGGCAAAAATGGTTGAGGATCAGGACACCCCGGCTGAAATGGCTGGGGCGTTTCTCTCCATGAAAGACGAACTAACTTTGCTAGGGATAGCGGCCGGGAAAACAGAAGAAGAAATGGCGTTGCTGTTTGAGTCTCTTGACAACATCCCGCCCGAAATGAGTTCGGTGTTTAGGTTCCAACTTCACATTCAAACGATCACGGAAGGCATGGATGACATACTGGCTTCGCAGTTGCGTGAACAGTTGGCGGCTACCGGGATGCTGAATGCGAACTTCGGGTTTGGAGCCACCGGGGGAATCGTCACGCAGCCTACGTTGGCTTTAATCGGCGAGGGGGCTGGCCCTGAGGCTGTAATCCCGTTGAATCAAATGCCGGGTGCTTCGCCGCTCGGTTCAATGGGTGGCATGGGTGGCGGCACGACCGTTGTGAATGTCACAGT
>ENA-OREN01001649-OREN01001649.1-marine-metagenome-genome-assembly--contig:-NODE-1649-length-25161-cov-6.577141_pt1 | contig 25161 bp, 32 predicted proteins | sample MGYA00248624_ERZ508555 | MGnify/ENA primary metagenome ERZ508555 (study PRJEB26222, sample SAMN06267773) | marine metagenome | isolation source: Saanich Inlet, British Columbia, Canada | place...
CATAGAAGGGTGGAAATTAAATGCCTAATGTAGTAGCCGCAATTGCTAAAATAGTAACTGTTGTAAAGACGTTTTTTGCAGCGCATGAAATTTTAGCTGCAATTGCGTATTTAGCAGTAAGTACAGCAATTAGCAAAGCACTTACGCCAAAATTTTCTGATAACGCTGACCTCAAACGTGATATAACAATTAGAACCGCCATAGAAAGTAGGAAAATTATATACGGCGAGGCATTGGTTGGCGGTGTACTGGCATATTCAAATATTGGTGGTGATGAAAATGGCGTGTTAACTACAGTTGTCATTAACGCTGGACATCAAGTCAGTGATATGACAGACGTATATTTAGATGCTACGTTGATAACTGATGCACAAATAGGTTCTGGTGCTGGTGCTGATTCTGGTTCGAGGGCGGTTACAAGTGGGGCCTATTTCAGTAGTGCGTCTGGTTTAGGTTATGTTGCAGTTGATAGACGAACTGGGTCACCAACTCAAAGCTCCAATGCCTTGTTGATTAGCCAATTTGGTGGTGATTTTGATTCTAACGACCGAGGTCGCAACATAGCTTATACACAATATCAGTTGTCATTATATGAGATTAGTGAAAAAATGTTTGAAGGTGGTTCACCACGAGACTACAAAACTCTTATTAAAGGGAAATTGTTATATGATCCTTCAGCGGATTCATCTCCTGGTGCGGATATTATTGCCAATGGGTTTTCTAGTGGGACTTATAAAAGTTACAGCACAAACCCCATATTAGCTGCTGTTGATTACATGCTAGATGATCGCTTAGGCATGGCTATAAGCCCATCTAAGATAAATTGGGACGAAATAGTTGATGAAGCAGCTTTTTGTGGTTTAACAGTCTATGGTTCTGCCAATACACTAAAAACTAGATTTACTGCAAATGGGGTGTTGAGTACGTTTGACACCCATAAAGCTAATATAGAAAGAATACTAAGTTCTTGTAATGGTTCAGTTGCATATAAAAGTGGTAAATGGTTTGTTAAATGTGGGCGTTATGGTTCTGGTGCGAATTTAGTTACAAATGGCACATTTGCCAACTTAACTGGTTGGACACAATATGGTACAGGCACAGCAACAGCTTCAGGACAATTGACATTAACCGCATCTGCTGGATTGTCTAAAGGGGTGCATAGGTCTTTAGGTACTGTTACAAATGGTGCTAAATATTATGTACAAGTATATTGTGGTACTATTGATGCAAACATTACAGGTAGAATTTCTGTATGGACTGGGGCAGGGGAGTCTGGCACAGAATTAGCTTCTGCCACTTTAGCTGCCACAGCTGATAACAGCTACATGGAAGTTGAGTTTATTGCAAATGGTACAGCTGCTTACATACACCTTGAAGCTACTGATAGTGCAGCTGCGGGTGGTAGTGTAATTATGGATAATGCTGAGGCTTATATTGTTGCAATGGCTACAATAACAGCTGATTGGTTGCGCGACACACTTGCTATACAAACATCCTTGCCCAAAGGTGACCGTTTCAATGGGGCAAAGGGGTTTTACTTTTCTGCCGCTGAAGAATATAAACAGATACAATCTTTAGAAGTTACCAACGCAGCCAATTTAAGCAGAGATAATTCTGAAGTATTGTTCAGAGAAATGTCTCTGCCTTTTACTGATACAGAAGATGAAGCTCAGCGTTTGTTGTTTAAAAAATTAAAAGCTAATGGGTCTAACGTAAGGCTTATGATGCCATGTAACTATTTAGCATTAAACTTAGCAATATATGATAGAGTAATGGTCACAATTTCTGAATTGGGTTATACCAACAAAGTGTTCGTAGTGGAAAGTTGGACACTTGTGGATGGTAATGGTGGTGTAGATATAATATTATCAGAAGATGAAATAGACTATTATAGTGATCTTAACGTAGATGAGTATGCAACACGCACAACAACGGGGGCACTTGTTCCGGCAACACCAGACGTTCCTGCTCCAACTAGTGTTACCCTATCTGCACGATCTGGTTTACCCGATATGGTAATTAGTTGGGTTGACCCAGAACCGGCAAGCTACTATGACTATGCCCAAGTGTGGAGACATACTGCTAATGTGTTTGGGTCAGCAACTAAGTTAGTGGATACGAGGGCGAATACATACACCGATACAACCGCTGTAGGTGGCACAACTTATTACTATTGGGTCAGATCAAGGAAAGGGACCGAAGTATCGTCTGAAGTTGCAACTAGCCCGACTAACTTACAAGCATCAGAAATTGATGCTATCGCTAAATTTGGCACAAGTGTATTAGATGAAAATGATACACTTGTTTACGATCTTACTGCTATTAACCAAAAGATTCTTACAAAAGGCTTCATTGGGCTGAATCATAATGCCTACATGGATATGGCAAGGGATGATGGAACACCTGCTGGATTCTATATTGGAAGAAAAACCGGCGTTGCCTCAAGAACTTCGCTAATTGGATTTGAGGGAACAGCAGCAGAAGTGATGAAAATCAATTCGGGATCAGCAAGACCATTGATACTTACTACGGCACACCGACTATCGAAGGGCGCGATACAGCGTCTTTTTATTAGATATAAAACTACAGGAGCTTTAAATGTGTCTCTTGATTTACGTGTATTCCTTAGTGATTCGGATAATCTTGGGGATGGCATTGTTTCTTTTTGCACGTCACCAAGCGGCAACGAAAGTGAAGTTGGAACTGCGACAAGAGAGAACGGACTTGCTTCCCCACCTACGGTAATCTCAGGTGGTGGTGGTGGTAATTACAGTGGCACGGATATCAACTATTTGTTTCAGTTTTTGGATCAGGGGCAAGATACCTCAACACCGTATAATGCCAAATGGATTTGTTATGGAATACAAGCGCACGCTACCAACCCTACGCAAGATATTTATATCGACACGCTTCTTGCTTACGAGGTTTCCGGTACCATATTTTCAGGGAGTGGTGCCCCATGAGTTTTGACTCGGGTTTACAATATTATGACAGATCAAACAATTACAAATTGTATGTTTACCAATCTGGTGCGTGGCATGAAATGTCGGCTTTATGGGATGGCTCAACAGTCACATCAGGAACTGTAACGACGTTAAATAGTACGACTGTTAATGCAACAAGCGCAACAATAGGGTTGTTGTCAGGAACTACATTAACAGGATTTACGACTATTGCGGGAACGTACCTGAGTGGCACACTTTTAAATTATTCACAACCGAACGTAACAGATGTTGGTGCTTTAACAGGTTTAGATGTAAACGGCTATAGTGATATAACTGTCACTGGTAGTACGGTAGGTTTAAAAGTTGGGGGGTCTCACGCATCCTTTGCCAGCGAATTACAGCAACTTGTGACAACACGGGCAAATTCTAGTTCGTTTAAATTTTTAGTGACACGATCAAGTGCAGGGGGTGACGTTGAACATAACTTGAGAGGGGATGGCAATGGTTATTGTGATGGGGCGTGGACAGGCGGGGGTGCTGACTTCGCTGAGTTCATGGAATGGGAAGATGGGAATCCTCTTGATGACGATAGAACGGGTAGAACAGTTGCTATTGGGGTTCAGGATATAACAGGACACATCACGCCAAAAATAAAAATAGCAGAAATTGGAGATGTTGTAATAGGGGCAGTAACTGCTGCACCGACTATAACAGGTAATGCGGACTGGAACAAGTGGCAGGGTAAATACCTGAAAAATAAATATGGGGCTTACCTATTTGACGCAAACGGCGATAGAGAATTAAATCCTGCATGGGATGGAACGAGTTTTGAAGATCACTTGCCTCGATCAGTTAGACAGGAGTGGTCCCAGATTGGGATAGTAGGATTTGTAATTATTGATGATGGTCAACCCACAGGCGACAACTGGATAAATTTTGGCTCCTTGGGTAATGGTGTTTCGCGATGGCTAATTCGTTAAAAACAAAAATCGAATAAGGGGAAGTTTAAAATTGTTATTGGTTGGAGTATGGCATGGAAGTTTTAAAATTGTTATCAGCCATTAAGGTTTGGCAACTATTTTTCGCGGTAGGAGTAGCTTTGATAACGCTTGGTTTAACTGGGGAAGTAAAAGACGTCACTTTAATAGAAGGGTCAGAAGTTCCCGCATTGGCAATAGGTTGTGTTTTTATTGCTTTGTCAATATTACTGCGAATGACACCTGACCCACTAGACAAGGTGCGTAGCGAAATATCAAACGCGCAATATGAATTTGCCAGTGGTTTTAAGCAATGGGTGCTTTACGAAGATGTGAAACATGAGTTATTAAGTTCGGATAATGATTTATCTGAAGGTGATAAAGACATAAAAATATCTGTTCTAAGGACTGAGTTAGCAATACACCAAAAGTTGCTTGAAATAAAAATCGAGGATGGGAAAAAATATGTTCGTTATACAAAATCTTAGCCCATGGGTTATAGACTAATTAATCTGTCAATTGAGAGCTTGCTCTTAGGTTATACTCAGGATCATTGCTCTTTTGAGTGGCCAACCCCCTTAATGGGTCGTGAGAAACCTGTCAGAGATGCCTACGACAAGCTAGAAAGGAGTACATAGGATGAAGATCGTGAATCTGTTTATGGTGCTTTTGCTTCTCCCCAGTTGTGCCACTATGAAAGATACCATTGCAGGTGGGGCAGAGGGTAAAGTAGATTATTGTATAACATTCTTGGGCAGCAACCTAATGTGTGTTAATGCAGAACGTGATTTAACAAAGGATAAGGAAGAGTGACAGGTTTTACCAACCTAGACCTAAGGGTGTTAAACACACCAGGAAATTTCATGGTGTTGCAAGACTGTCACTATGTGGGTACATTCGAGCATATTGTACCCAAAGGCACAGTGACTGACCTTGCCTCTATACCAAGGGGTTTAAAATCATTTTTCTCAAAGACTGGCAAGTCTCGTAAAGCTGCTGTTTTTCACGATCACATGTATGCTAGTAGATGGCGTACTAGGAAAGAATGCGACCAAGCTTTTAACGAAATGTTAACAGAGGTGGGCGTTGGTCGCTTTGGCAGATTTTTTTACTACCATGGGGTACGTTTAGGTGGGTGGACTAGAGGTAAGTGGTAGCTTATGCTGCCTGAACTTCCTTTTGTCTAGTCATTTCTTTCCCACACTTTGAACAGCGATATACATGTGTCAAGTAAACTGACTTTTTCATGTTAGCAAATTTCGACCACACAACAGTGTAACTGTGACCGAATAAACAATGGTTTAATAACATTTTAAACCTCCTCAATTACTGCAACTATGAATTTACGTTCTGCTGTAATTACAAATTCCGCATTACATTTTACACACAATTCTGACAACTCGCCTATTGTAAGCTCACTGTCAAATTCTGTCCACTCATAACTTGAGTCTAGGAACTTAATAGCTGCTTCAAGGTCTTCAAACTCTGTTGGTTGCATTTTTAGGTACTTAGCAATGCGCGACCACTTGTCCTTTTCAGCACTGTTGCGTAAACTTTTTCCTTTGGTTTCGTAGTATTCTATTTGGTAGTATGCTTTGGGCAGGTCTATCTTGCCTGTAGCATTACATGGATAACAATCTCGATTATTATTTAACTTTCCACTAATACAGTTTGGGCATTTGACAAAAATCATAATTGGCATACCTTCTTACCTACTGACTCCCAGAATTCTATACATTCTGCACTATGGTGGTGGGGTTGTCCATAATAGATTTCTTTTATGTGGGTCACAGCTAGAGCGCGTATGCATTGGTTACAAGGCATCATGGTGCAAACTATAGTGCTCATAGAATGTGGGCTAATGCAACTTGTCAAGGCTTTTATCTCTGCGTGGACTGCCCCACAGGTTATTGTATTAGCAGTAGAAGAAGCAACTTTGATATCACACCTGTGGTCACAGCTATATGGAGACAAATTGTAACCTTCACTTATTTTGGCACCAGTTTTATCTAGGATTACTGCACCATTCTTAGCACGACGACAATTACTGTTCATGCCAAGGTTGGAGGCATATTCCAACCATGATTGCAGTACTAAATCTTCAAGCAATTCCATACTCATTTCGGATTCCCCCACTGTTCTAATATGGCAATAGCGCGTTGTCGATCTTGTGGAAGAATGTGCGCGTTTACAACGTGGTGATGGTACGTGCCTACAAAAAGGCCCAACCAAGAAGCTACTGCTTGCATAAGTCGTGTAAATATGTATACATCAATGCAGACAGTTGATACATAGTTGTTGGAACGCATTGTTGTGTGCATATTCAGCCTGCCATCATCTACCCAGAAGTTAAGGCCCATGGTGCAAGGGTACTCACACTTTGTCTCACCTTCATGAAGTGCTATGGCTATTTCCTGATCCTCAGCACCCAATATCATAATGGTGCCTCGTCTTGACTCTGGGTATGTGGACAAGGTTTGCAATAACTTTGGTAACTGGTCTGTTATTCTGGGGCCATAAGCTGTACACCGACCGTTGTAGTCTATGTCAAAGTTCTTGGCTTTACCCCCTGTAGCATGCATTATGCTGATGTCTTTGGAACCTGTAATTATCCATTGAAAGAACTTTTCCGCGTAGTCCACATCAAACCCTCTGGCTGGGTTTTGTATTACATTCAACTCTGGGGTAGGGTCTTGTAGTCGGAAAGTGTCACCAATCATGACCATATTTGGTTGTGCCATAAGCTTGGCTAGTTTCTGGTGATAGATGTTTTCGTAGTACATTATATTCTCCTGAATGCTAGAATGTAGTGAGTATCACATAAAAAAGTAATATGTGGCAACATGTCAAAAAGTCTGGTGCGTACTTTAAAAGATATTAAATCGCTTGAGTACATTCTGCCACCATTACTAAGAGCTTCCATTCGCCACGACATCCTTGGGGAAAGGTTTTGTTCTACAATAAGCAAAGTGCCACCAAATTTTAACATGTTTTGGCAACTGTCGAGTGTGGTTTCCATTTCTTTTACACTTAAACAATGAATAACTTCTGACAACAATATAACATCAGCCGCCCCTGTAAAATTTTCAGATACTGGTTTAGCCAAATCAACTACATGTTTTACACCCTGTATATCCAAATCTAAAACTGAGGTTGGTTTGTCCCACATGTGAAAAGTAGCTTTAGGCCACAATTTTTGCATGGCTAATGAATAAGTGCCATCACCACAACCAAGGTCAAAAACATCTTGTGGGTGCAAATCCATTGAGTTTAAAATATCTATAAAATTCCATTCAATAAACGTTTTGAAATACTGCCCTAACCCTTTCCTCAACATTCCGTAATGTAGTGCGTTGGTATTGGCATAATCATTGTTGTATAATGTCGTTGATATAAGCCATTCGTATTTCCACAAGTCTTGACAGGCAACCAGTTTTCTACCTTCAGAGGTCAACAAATGAGGTTCTTCTGCAGATATAATCCAACGTTTTTCTATCCAAAATTTGCACACAAGAGCATGCATAGGATCATGACTTCCTTCCACTGGAAGCCACACTTTCATTTGCAAACCTTTCACAAGAAACATGAATGTCCAATAATCTTCTAGAATTTTCATGATTGCACCCACTTCCTTATTTCGTTGCAGAATGTTGGCATACTGGTAGTATGCAAGTCCATGGTGTAGCGTCTTACGTCTGGGTTGCTACTCTCAGACAGCAAGATTTCGTGGTACAAATCATACACCTGCATCTCTCCTGTATTAAACATCTCATCACGGGATTCGCGCAGTTCTCGAAAGAACGGAATGTACCACTCTCGTGTGGGTAAACACACCACGGTTTTAACTTTATGGGTCTCTATTTCTTTATGTATCTTAGTATACCAACCAAAGTCGGACACACCAGCTTGTTTGTGAACCTGACTGTACACAAATGGACTCATCCAATGTCGGTCTAATACTACTAACCTATCTTCGGCCAACTTGATTGCTTCTCTAAATATGCTATCAAGATAGTGGTCCATTTTGCCATCCCATTCTCTTGTCCAAGTGGCATGCATGGAGCAACCGTTGTATTTATCGTTTAACATTTTGGCTAAAGTGGACTTACCACTGCCATCAGGCCCATCCAATATTAGTATGCCTGTGGGGTATAGTAAATCAGAATGGTTTGGTGGTTCCCAATCTTTTGGCTTCACTAAATCAAGTGCATAATTACGCCGTTTGACATTTTTCCCAACTTCCTTATTAGCATTAGCTTCACATACTCTTTTGAAACCTTCTTCTACTGGGAACCCATGAGCTTGCATAGCAAGGCAAACGAATACTTGTAAATCTAACAGGGAATCAAACTGATCTTCTAGGTTTACTGCATCTATGTACTCTTGCAACTCCTCTTTCATACCATCTATGCGAAATTGTTGTTCACTTTCACTCAAGTAACGAGGTGGTCCATTATAGTGTAGACCAAACTTTTTTTGTATATCATATACCATTTTATATAGCTTCATATACCTTCTCTCTTCTGCTGACGTTTTGCGCTATACCTGTGATAAACTTGTGTTAAACCATTAACATAACTTTTGCGGTTTTCAGGACTTAATGATTCATATTTGGTTTTAATCTCAGGAGTATTGAGAAGGACAGACAGTGGGACACCATCTGCCCTCCCAATAGCGCGTTTTACTTTTTTACTTTGCGCTTTTTCTTTGCAACCGTTTTCTTAGCCGCTGCTTTTGCCTTGGGCTTAGGTTTGGGTGCTGTTTCTGTACCACCTGAACGATCAGGTCTTTTTCGACCAGAAGGGTAATATTTGTTACGAGTTTCCTCATCAATAGCACCTTCTTTAAATAGTTCGTTCACGTACTTGCGAACATGCAATTCGTCCGCATTCCCATCAGGAAATTTTTTGTTAACTGTTTTAAGCATAGCGGCAGATGTTTTACCTGCTAATATTGCTTCACGTAACATGGATTTTGCACTAACTCTTACTGTCTTTGCTGCTGTCATTACTGACTCCTTACGTTATGTGCCACATGGCACTGTTGATTATACGTAAATCTTCCTGTATGTCAACTCAGAAGGGTATACGTACTCTATATTCCTCAAGGTATTGGTTAAATCTGTCTTGGTTAAAGGCTTTCACTGTGATTGCCTGTTGGATCGCTTCATCAACCGTATCTTCACCTATCAGGTGGTGAACTCGAATGTGTGATGCTGTAGACCCTTGTCTCTCCAAACGCAGAATTAATTGTTCATAGGCCTCAAAATCATCGATCATGGAATAATAACAAACGTCCTCACCTGACTGTTGCAAATTTAGACCAAGGGCGTTAGTACCAGGATATAGCGCCAACGTCTGTATTTTACCCGCATTCCAATCACTTTCTATTTTAGCAGCATCCTTTAAGGTACCGCCGTCAAACACAGTCAACCCTTTAATATGTTTCTTCAACATCCACAGGTCGTGCTTAAACCTGTATGCTATGAGCAGAGGTTTACTTTGCAATTCATCAATCAAATCTTGCAATGCTTTAATTTTCTCTTCATGTATTATAAAAAACTCTCGTTTTTCTTGCTCAGCTGCATCTGGGTTAGTAGATTTGTATACACAACCATTAGCTATTTGGTGACATTTCTGTCTGGCTGCTGACGATGATAAAGCCATCACACCATCCTTGTCCCATGCCATGTAAAATTCATCCTCCATTCTCCTATATTCGCGCATTGCTTTACGAGGCAAGCGTATGGATATGAAGTTGTTTACTCGTTTTGGCAGGGTCAAGTGGTCTCTGGCCCTTAGTCGAATGCTCCGTTTTGCCACCTTCCTGTATAACCCTTCAATAGTGTCTTCGTTGGGTTTCCAGTTGTCCCACTCTGGTCTGCCCACTCTTTTGAAAAAGCGGGTTGTAAAATGGCTTCTCGTACCACCAAAGGCTTCACCTTGGTCTACAATGAACATTTGGCCTTGTATGTCTATAAGACTGTTGGGGATGGGTGTCCCAGTAGCAATATACCGGCGCTTGAATTTGGGTAACATTGGCTTGAGATACTTGAACCTTGCAGTGTTGACGTACTTGAACTTGGTGGACTCATCTACTATAAGCATATCGAATGGCCATGATGTAGCACGCTTACCTTTTAAAACTTCTCGTAGCTTCTTCAGACCTTCAGGGTTTATAAGATATATGTTAGTCTGTTGCCCGTTTATGCCTTTTTCTATACCCCCAAACTCACTGTGCAAGATAGTGTAGGATTGATACAAATTGCCCCATTTCTTTATCTCGTTTGGCCATGTAAGGTACATTGGCCGCAGTGGTACAACTACCAGTACACCCTTTATTTCCCCTGCATCGATGAGGGTTTTAGCCACACGCAGTAGTATTGAGGTTTTACCTAATCCTGGATCTAAGAACAGGGCTTGGTACTTCTCTTTTATGCATCTGGCTACACACCTGCGCATGTAGCTATGAGGTATCCATTTCTCCACGAGTTTTCCTTATTGCTTCGTCTGAGCTAATGCAAACATAATATGTGAACCCCAATCGCTCTAGGATAGTGCGCCAATGTTTCTGTTGAGGGGACAGTCTGCCTGTAAGAGTTTTGAACTCTATGAAGAAGGTATGGCCATTGGTAAATATAGTGCGATCCGGCCAACCCATCTGAGAAAACAATATAAGTTTTAAGGCTACTATGCCATCAGTGTGCCTTACCCACTGCATGTAATCATCTTCAATTATTGTTTCAGGCTTTTTGGACACTGGTAGAATTCTCATCAATTAGGTTTTCATGCAATATTTTACCATGTGGGGCTGAAACCCACCGTATTGCACAAGGTTGAAACTTAATACCCGAATCCATACACCTGCATATTGTGTCAAGCAAGTAGTTATAACCAAGTTTATTCTGGTTATTTACTACAATATGTTTTTTCCCATCTACTATATAATATCCATCATTCATGCTTTCTTATACCTCGTTCCTTCCCAACCTTCAGCCACAATGGGACACCCTTTTGCCCAGTTAGGAAGTCTGCATAGGATGTCTTCGTATTCTTTCACACTACCCACACCATCAGCCATTTCTGCAATAGCTTCGTCGTGGACTGTGAATATCTGATCGTACCCTTCTTTCTCAGCTTCAAGCATACCATGGGCCATGATATCAGTGGCAATAGCTTGTATGAAGTTCTCAACTAGCTTGCCCCCATAAGTGTCCATTCTGACCCACTTGTTGATCTCGGATTTGAAACCCATGTATGTAATGCAAGGCTGCTCTCGCCCGAACTTCTCTTTGTAATCAACCCTTGCTCCTTTATAGTACATATCCCTGCCGGATGGGAGTTTACATACCAAATCGCCTTTAACCATCCTGTATGTAATCTTACAACCTGCATTTTTAACACTGAATGTCTCCTTTGGGTGCTGGATAGCTTTACGGGCTGCTGTTTCAGAATGCTCCCACAGCTTCACAACCCTGCGATACTTCTTACGGTACAGATCAATAACCTTCTTGAGAAACTTCTCCGGCATGGGCATACCAAACTTGATCATCTGTATTACAAACTTGGCTACACCCATACCATAGCCTAAGCCCAGAATAGCCTGTTTGCCTACGAATCGCTCATCACCTGAGATTATGTCCAGAGGCTTTTGGTAGATGTCCACAGCAAGCAGCTTGTAAATGTCCTCACCATCTATGAACGCTTGAAGAGCATCAGTTTGGTTGGCTACCCAGAATAACAATCGTGCCTCAATCTGGGCATAGTCAGCGACGATGAATCGTTTACCTTTGGGTGCAGCTATCATGGACCTTGTAGCAGACGCCAGCACATCCATGACGTCACCATACATAAAGTTTATAGTTTCAAGGTCACCGTCTCGTATTAGCTTGGCTATGTATTCAAAATCAACCCATTTCTCCAATGTGGAGCGGAATAGGTTGTGTGGTTGTATAAGTCTGCCACCCCAACGTCCAGTACGAGCGACGAACGCTTGTAACGTTCCGTGGCAGCGAGAATCAGCGCCAACTGTGTTAATGGCTTTCTGATATTTGGCTGTACTGCTCTTTGCCGTCTTCTGTCGAATCTCCAACATGCGCTGTACTTTCGGTGTGTTGTCCCTAAGCAATGCACGCTCAATGGTCTCTTTCTGAAGGTTGGGAATGGGGCAACCATTTTCTTCATACCACTCAAGTACACCTTTTCTTCCTCTGGGGTTAGTGATAACGCCATTGGTGAGTTCCGCACATTCGATAGTCGCGTTTGCAAGGTAGACCTCCGCTAGTTTTACAGCACCATGACACATGGGTATATCAATAGGCATACCACGCTTGTTCATGCGCTCAGTCATCAGTTGTACATCACGCTGAAACTTAGTAAGTGGGGGTATGGATTCGGCTATGCCAATTTGAGTGAGTACGTCATCATCGTTATACTTTTCAAACTCTTTAAATTCGACAGGGTTTAGGTATGGTTCATTCCAATAGCCTTGGCGTGTCCTGCCACAGAAGAAGTTTATTAATCGCTTACCTTCTGGGTCTTTGCGCTGTTCGAGTTTTAGAATCTTAGCAGCATCATCAAGCGATGGCATGAGTGTATTACAAAAGCCTTGCACCTGTGTGCAATGGACAATTTCGAGTGGAATTTCGGGCCATTCAAGCTTACTACATGACAGGTTGAAGATACACCACTCAAAAAAGGAATTGTGCGCCCTGATGTGGGCACCTTTACGTATCTCTGTGAATAGTCGGCTAGGCACCTTGTCTCCAATTCTCCAAATGTGTTTGGCACCTTTAATGTAGTATGTAAGTAGTAATGGTTCTGTTGATTCGTGTTCGGCATACCTCCATGCCCCTACCTCAGTTACATCGAGTTCAGATCGGGTTTCAAAGTCTAAATCAATAATCATGGTCTGGTCCCCCAGTTGAGTGGGGCACTGTAGTAGCTGCCCCTGTTTCAATTACTACCAACCATCACCTTCGTCTTCATCTTCATCAGCAGAAGCTGATGCAAATTCTCCGAAATCTTCTTCAGCAGTAGAACCACCATCTAGGCGCTCACCTTCTTTGATAAACATGATGTTGTTCAACACCGCTCTAACACCTTTTGATTCGATATCATAACCTCGAAACGTTAGGCTGAAGCGGTAATAGAATCCAGATACTATTATGGCATCCAAATCACTTGGGTCTTCGACTTTACTACCATTTTCATCTACAACACCTGGAAGTTTGTAACCTTTTGCAGACATGAAATAGTGGTCTTTGTATTCCTTACCAGACACTTCTTCATCTTCTAGCTCTTGGTCACCATCTCGCAATGGGATGCCAAAACTCTTAGCCTTGATTTTAACATCAGGTCCAAATTTCTTTTGTGCTGCTGCTTTAATGGCGTCTTTTATTGCCTTGACGGTTGCTTTATCTTTCTTGGGTATCAAGATTGAAGTTCGTACTGTCAACGGGTCATCGTCTTTTTGCCTTGTCAACTCTCGACAGAACATATAAGATGATCGGCATACACCCGTAATTACCCTTGTTGGGTCACTGTTTATTGTCATTTTTTCTTCCTCATCGTTTTAATTGTAGTTTTCGGTTTCGCAACTTTTTTGAAATCATTTTCAGCGGAATTTGCCACCGCTTCACCCCGCGCACCAACATCGACTAATTTGTAGCCTAAATTGGGGCGTGTAGTAAATCCATTGACTATCTGTTCGACTTCCTTTACTTGCAACTTCTGCTTGCTATTAGCTCGTATGGATTTCTCCAAATTTGCTGGACTCAGCAGCTTGGCTGGCTCGTACAGGAACTTTTTGGGGACATATTTTGTAAACATTTTAACTGCTGCTGCCTCGTTGGGTATAGTACGGTTCCCAATGCTTTCTACTAACTTCATGTTGTCCCAATTCTTACCCTTCTCAGCTCGCTGCCTTGCATGTTCATGGACTGCTTTGAGCCATTTGGTGAAGCGCCCACCATGTTCAATTATCTGCTGTATCTGTTTATCTGTCAAGTCTTGGGGTTCAGCTAAGCTAACTTCACTGGAAAAATCAGAGAATTCAAGTTCAGCAAGCTCTAATTGGTGGGCTGCTGCTTCTGCACAATACCCTGCACGCGGACACCACATGCACCCTTTAATACTCCCCTTTAGTACAATCTTCTTCTGCTCATTCGCCTTAATAGCAGGTTCCAATACATCCTTCTGCCACTGTAGTAAAGCTTCAATCGTAAGTTCCTCAGTACGGATCGGGCCATTAATATGTGGTGCCCTTGGCTGTATTATCGTTAGACGGACTCGCCGAATTTTAGATTTCTTCTTTTTGGGCAGGTTGTGGTAGAAGGCTAGTCCATATATCCTGTTCTGGACTGCTGGCACTTCAACCACTTCACCCTTACCATGCTTGTAGTCAATAATGTGTAGCCAGTCATCCCCAATCATGCCACAGTCTGACGTACCCCCACAATCTACCTTTAATACCTTTTTGAGACTATTCTTCTTCTCTATGTGTAGTTCAGGCTCTTCCCACTTCAATATGTCGTAAATGTGGTCAAGGTATATGTTGACAGCTACAACCATCTCATCTGTAACACGGTATTTGTTCTTCCCAACCTTTATGTCCATGCCACCATAGTCAACTGCATCCAAGCCAGCGGCGAGACACTTTTCTGCTACCTCGTGAGCAGCTGTACCTTCTTCAGCAAACACACTGGTAGTACCTTCCTCCTTAAGCTTGCCAGATTTAATATCAGCTTCTATAGCTTTGATTGCACCTGTACAAATGAGCCAACGGTCAGCAGAACTTGCTGAATATTTACTGTGTATTGTCATCATCTTCCTCGATCAGTTTCATTTGTTCATACATCAAGCTTTCTAAGTACTCATCTAAAGGCGAAACCTTGCGCAAAATATTGTCTGGAGTTTCTTGTGCTCGTTTTAACCGCTTCTGCCGCAGACGCTCTACAGGTATTATGTTTTCATCACTCATCAATTCGTTCAGCGGTGGTTCTACATTACTCATGATAGTTTAGCTCCTAATTGAGTATGCCTACAATTTAAACATTGCATTAGCACATGCTCTTTTTGATTCATGGTAGTTATGTCGGCAAGCGCCCCCCAACCACAATTGTCACAGTCGTTCGTACCTTCGGGCAATACATCTGGGTCTGGGTGTACAATAGCTCTGTCCCACCGCACCCAACCATCTTTTGAATAGAAACCCCATTCACGTACACGGTTGAATGTTATGAAAATAGTCCAACAACTTTTGTTGTGCATTAATAATTTTAATTGGTGGGCATCTTCTGGTTTACGTATTGTCATAGTTGGTGCATTAAATGTTTCTACATTGACCACATCACTGTCATGTGGCAGCTGATTCTCAACATACCCTCCTTTCAAGAGTATGCTAATACTCCACCATGGGTGGTCGTGCAGCTGTTCTGTTGGGTCTGCACCAAAGAAATGGTGCAGGTAAATATTAAAGAACCTGTTACGTGGTATCATATACCAACGTCTGAAATATCCTTCTACTTCAAATGGTGCTTTCATAAATATCTCCAAAAAAGGTGGTGAGTTCGGAGATCAGGCCGACCAAAACAGGAGAGTAAAAGACAACCATTACACCTCCAAACTCACCATTGACTTTAATCTGACACTTCGTTATACAACTCGGTCAGTTGCTCAGCATCCAAACTTTTCAGCCCTCTTACAGTTTTAATATCGTAAGGTTCGAGGATTTCAATCAAGTCATCCTTGCCATTTTCCTTAGCAAAAGCTTGGCAAGCTATTTTACAGGCTTCTACTGTAATTTCCTCGCTTTCCTCGTCGTCCTCAAAGAAAGCGTCATCCTCAACACTGCCTTCAATCTCATAACCGAGAGCTACGGCAAGTTCAACATACAACGCATCCATGTTATCATAGTCATCATCTACGTGTCCTGGACTCTTGTAACCATGTTCCTTAAACACACTTTTCGCTGTTGCAAGTTCGTCTTCATCCAAATCAGCGCACAATTCCTTGATATCGTCTTTATCATAGGTTTGTTCCTCAGTTTCAGATTCTTCGTACTCTTCTTCTTCTTCGAGTTCAGGCTCTTCGCTAACTTCTTCAGCTAGGATTCTCCTTACTATCTCTTCTATTGCTGCTTCCAATTTACTCATGTTAACTCCATTCGTCTGGTATTTTTGTATCCAACACTATCCGCTTGGCATCGTTTGCACTGACGCTGTCATGAACAGTATTAGGGGTGTAGTAAACAAGTTCTTGTTTACCAGTTCTTGCATCGTGAACTCTTAGGTTGTCCTCAAATCTGCGAAAACCTAATTCTTCAAGATCTCGGTTGAACATAATATTCTGGTTATTTCCACGGCGTCCCAACCCAGCAGCTCTATCAGCGTCTCTTGTGCCTTGGGATTCTTCTTGAACGAGCCTCTGCAAGTAAGATAGTGACACGACTGGCAAACTTGATAGCACATGCTCGTGGTCGGCCAGACAGTCCAATAGAAGCGCTTTCGGCCACACTTGGGACATTGATTTAACCTGTTTGGTATACTCTGTGCTTGGGACTTGGTTAGGATTAAAGTCTTCAATATCCCTATGTTCAAAGTAATGCAACATAGCTCCGATGTTGGCTCTTGCCCATTTGTAGAATTTGTCATAATATTCATCCGGTTTGGGTTCACTGTCACTGCGTATTATGCAATACCTTCGCTCGTCCATGGTTATTGAAATAGCGTCTTCCGCGTTGGTAAACCCCATCACGTTAGCATGGTTTTCTACTTGGTACGGGTCACTTCCTTTCCGGTGGGCAAGGAAGTATTCATCCGTAATTAAAGACTTTAGAGAGTCAGTCAGCATTCGCTTCTCACGCGCACTTGACCCAAGGTTTAGCTCATGGAAGACGATAACCTGAGCATCCAGTTGCCAACTGTTGAAGCTGTCACCTATCATGCTGGTATTGTCAATGTGGGTGACGTTGGAAGTACCTAGTACTGGCCCCATGACTGCGTTAGCTATCGTGCTCTTGCCCACACCTGACCGACCTTTTATGACTGGCATCCACTTCACCTTACTACCTGGATTCTGTACGCAATTCGCGATAAAGTCGAGAAGTATGTCACGTTCGATAGCTGTAGTAAACAGGTAGCGAAAATGGTCAAGCATTACCTTTACACTACCTTGTTCTGAAACTGTAGTAATAGGTGTGTATGTGTTGATGAATCGCACTTTGTTTCGTTTATATAGTAAATCGTCTGCGGGAGAGAATTGTAGCTTGTCGGCAACTGCAATATCTTTGTTCCCCATAAGGGTGCCAAACACGTTCTTGCCTTGGGGTATGTGTACAGCGTTGAACGTCTCTTTAGTGACCATCTCTTTTATTCGGGTGTTGTACAACTTGCCATGCATGGTGCAGAAGATCCACTCTGCAAACCGGCTTTTACTCAATGCACCGTGTTTTCGTTCGTGCGTTCGGTATGCGCTTTTAATAGTTGTTCTAACTTCACTATCGCTGAGTCCGGCAGTAAGTTCCGAATTAATATTAAGTGCAGATTGAATAGCGTCTTCAAGATTGTCACCATTATTGCAACAATAACCCCCGTAACGAGTAAACCACATGTTACGATCACCCTTATTGGGTCTACTTTTTGGGTCAAACTTATCGGTTGGCTTGTCTTCATCAAATGCCCAATCATCTCCACTAACAGGCCAATAAGTTGTTTTTCGGCGGCAACGAAACTCATAAGGACTGCTACTAGTTCGTATAGTAGGTAGATACATGATCCGAGGCAATGTTTTAGTACTGGGGTCGGCGTTGGCATTTTTTGGAAAAAGTCTAACAATGTTGTCACATATGTTGGCATAGTCCTCTTTGGGTATTGGTTGTGGGAAAGGTACAAATAGGTGAAAACTGCCATTGCTATCAGGATCGTAACTATAAGTGCTGTGTACAGCATGGTTGTATCCTCGCATAATCTTGCTTATGTCATCAATAGATAGTGGGGTGTGGTCAAAGTCTATGATCGCACCGTAGTATTCTCCAATGCTCCCAGTTTTCCTCTTCCGGTCGGTCATGTTGGCAAATATGATCCAATCTGCCTTGTGCTTGTCTGCGTTCACAGTAGGCTTGCGCAGCTTGTTGTACAGTTTGTTGATAGTAATGTTACGGGTAGTTGACTTGTTCCCTTTAGCCCCTTTGCCTGTAGCTATTTTTACTTTCATTTTACTTCTTTCCAATGGGGTTTGAAACAAAGGGCAGTATGATTCCACTGCATGTCTACTTCCCATCGGCTACCACACCTGCAATATCTATAGTATGGTCGTTTGTCCTGCCCCCTGCTAAGCAAAATAGAACCATTGCAGGTTGGGCAATGTACCTTGAAATATTTCATAAAATCATAGTCGGGTTTATTTTTCATGTCATGTACTCTGGTATGTAGTCAAAATCGTAACCAGACCGCTGAACTACTTTAATACTCAAAACCCACTTGCTACGGTTATCACACACGTACAAAACTCCATAATGTCTCACTAACAACACTGCATGGTACTCACCAGTCTCGACGTGGCAAGAAGCTATGCACATATCCTCTACTGGGTAACCAGCCTCACGCATTAGCATGTACTTCTCCATTGCATAGGAGTCGCAATCACCAGCCCCTTTAATGCTTATGCGCTCCCAATTCTCTTTTGTTTCGCTCTCAAACGGATAGCGGTTTACTTTGTGGTTTATGTCTTCTATTTGTTTAAACGTAAGTGCCATGCTGCTACTGCCTCCTTACACATTGGGTCTCTGGCTATAGTGGGTGCGCTTGACATTTCATCAAGTAGGCACGCATCAATCAGCCCCCAATTAGGTTTAGTGGATTGTGTTATGTCTGGTGCTGTAGCAGTACAACCTGTCAGCAGTAAGATAATTAAAAGTCTCATTAGGCCTCAACCTCGAAATGTGGTCCATCAAAAAAGTTGTGATCGAGAGTAGTAAAATCTCTATCCCAATCAGTACCACTTGTCATCTTAATGCCGTTGGATGCTGCGACTCCTATTATGAAGCCAGCGAACAGGGTGAAACGAGAGTGATCTGACCAATCAATAGGATAGGCAACAGCATCAACAGCAAAAGAGTACGGTTGTTGTGGCGTTGTTTGATGTTTGGAACGGTACATAATGCCATCACATTCAGATTTCCCTTGCAAGTACATTTCGTACTGCTTGTCATCAGATCTCGCACCTTCAAGTATAGTAATATCAACAACTCCTAAGCGTATCGCTTCGTGGAATACTATTTGTATGCGTTCATCGCAAGTTTCTAGTTTGTCTAAAGAACTTGTCCCATATTTAAAAATACCCATAAAAATTTGCTCCATTTCCAAGAGAGTTCCAGCAAAACTGGTTTTACAGTGAAACTGCAAGGTGTATTAAATCATGTACTTCTGGGGGTTGTTGTACTTTTCGTCCCGTTCTCGATGGTAGTTATCACCTAAAAATTCAATTGGGACACTTACGCCTGTGGGTAGCTCGTAATCGTTGCCAAAAAGGGAAAAGGCTTCCTTGGCATCGTCTGGGTGTAGCAATATACGAGGAATGTTTGTGCCTGCTAAGTATACCCAATTATCGATACGTTCTTGAAGTGGTCTTTCTAACATAAAATTTCTCCTGTTTCTGCGAAAATCCGTGATTCTGTTTATGGTTCCGGTGGCAGTAAATAAATAGAAGTGCAGGTCACCACATGTGCGGTGTGTAGCAAGATGGGGGTTTTAGACGTAGCTGTATTAAAGTTTAATACAAGTCTAATACAATTCTCCTGTTTTACCTGTCTACTATCGTTCTGCCGCTGTCTCAAGGCTGCTGACTGTCTCTCTGAGGTTGGAACAGGTGAGGGTAATAACAGTAAAGAGAGACAACCAACAGCCCTGAGAAGGACATTCTGCACCCTCTGAAGGTGAATGTCTACCCCCCATATCTAGTTACGTTCAGGTAATGTCCACCCCATATATGGGGTTATGGGCTAAGAGGTAGGCTAGATAGTGGCTAGAAGACAGGCAAGAAAAAGCCCCCTATCTAGTTGTAGCATAGGGGGCACAAGAGACCGCTGTATTAGAAAGACATAAGATGGACCACTTTATCTCCTTATGCTACTTAGATAGTGTAAAACTGTCTACATTGTCACTGTATTCTAGTGCGTCTACAATAGCTTGTCTGTCAGTATTAGTCTCTAAAATGTAGGTGTGTACAACTTTTGGCTTCCAACCTTCATTACATCTACTACACTCAAACCATTTGTCTATACCATCATAGTCAGGTGAATATATCTCTGCACTACCACAACAAGCTTGACATTCTACATATTCTACGCCAGTGTCGTCAAACAATTTAAAATCCATGCGGTGACCATATTTGTTTATGAAAGATACACACTCTGAATAATCATCATACAACTCTGAAGTTTGTTCCTCCATATTCCCTTCTGCTGCTAATTTTATATAGTATTTCATTTTCTTCTCCTGTTTACCCAGCAAAAACGCTGGCAGAAGGGTTCTTAGATCAAGAACCCGACTGTCAACATTCTATGCAGCTATTGCATATTCTGTTGCCCTGTCCATCAAATTGTGTAGCTTGATAGTACGTTGTGGCAATTGGTTCAACCCAGACTTCTTCAAGGCTTCTGTAGCAGCATTGAAGAGTGTCCAGTTAGTACGGTTACCGTTTGGGTCAAGGTGTTCAACGTGGGAAGGTTCGTAGTATTCGTTTACCACCTTGCCGATTCGACTGCTAGACATAATGCCTTGCCGAAACATCTGCACGATAGTATGGTTTACTACAGCGTCTTTCATACCCACTTCTTTGTACCCAGCATAACGTTCATTCTGGGATATTGCTAAAGCACCAGTACGTTTTACTGCATTAGTTATCATATCTGGCAGATCGCGCAATACACCTGTAGTATGTTTTCGCCCAATCTGGACCTCACCAGAAAAAGCGAGATTGTCACAGACGAAAACCTGTGAACCTACTACAAAACAGTTTGCAATTGACTTGTCGGTAGAAGTACGCCAACCTGCTACTAATGCCCAATCGTCAGCCATAGTATCACCGTTCTTGAGTTCGGCCATACCAAAATACTGCTGTCCTTCATGATTTAGTGCATGAGCTTGTTCACCAAATTTAAAACCATGGTCATACAATCTGTCTTCGATAAGATCAGCAAAGTAGCTGTATGCTACAGGTTGGTAAGAACGTGTTGCATTAGGCATTTGCACGTCTAATAAAGCTGATCGTTCTACTTCAGTACCACCACAATGTATCATAAAATTTAATGACATTTTTTTCTCCTGTTATCCAGCAAAATAGCTGGCAGAAGCATGCTCTATTAGAACATGCAACTGTCAGATATCTCTCTATCTGAGTTCCTTACGAATTTTAACATTGTTGCCAGCTTGTCTGCCAGCTGAGTACGCACTGTTTGAGTACCTACCTGACCTTGAACCTGTACCGTATCTTGGTTCATAGCCTATGTACTCTGCAATAGCCTTATCCTTCCGTATTACAAGGGCTTTAGAGGACGACATAGTAATCTGCTCTTGCTCACGTTCGCTAATAATATCTCGGATTCTCTCGTTAATACGTTGAGCACAACCTGATCTAAAATTGGACATCTGTACTTTACTATCATATGCTGTCTTCACATTGTTGGTAGTGTAGTACTTATCTGACAAAGCATTGACCGTGTTTACTAAGTATATGAACATACCTATACTAGCTTCAACATCAACGTCTTGTCCGACAAAAGAAAAATTCATCTGCTTTCGTTTTACATGAGCATCTTGGTCTGTACTAGGTATGTACATAGCAAAGGTCTCGCATAGATTAGCAACTTGTATTGCTAACCCTTGTACCCATGGTGGGCATCTCCCAGTTGTCCATTTCCAAGTTCCTGCACTACCTTTAGCAGCATGTTTTACTACTTCACTTGAAAGTTCTTCTTGGGTAACGTCTGCTAAGGTAAGGTTGTGTTTGCGTAGCAAATTCTCAACCATTTTAGCAGCTGTAGCAGCTTCTTCTTCGTTGCCAGCTGAACGCTCAGACATTGCTATCATCTTGCGTAACCGTTTTATAAGTTTCTCGTTGACTTCTTTCATTCTCTTCTCCTGTTTTTCATCTTTAGTTAGGTTCATTCAGTTTAGTCCCCAGAGAACTAAGCTGACTACTCTATCTATTGTTGTTTAGTTTAGTTTAGTAACATAAAGTAAACATAAATAAATAAAGAGGTCTAAGCTTAAGAAGTTCTTAACTTCTTAAACACTATTTCCGAGCAAAATGGCGAGAACTAAACTGAAGTAAACTGATTTTTGACGCAGACCTATAACAGTCTGGGTCTCGTGTCAGTTTAATAGCCAGTTTAGGCTAAACTGATTTCCCCTGTTTTAAAATCCTACTGACGCTCTTCTAGAGAGTTCCAGCAGTTCCAGCAAAACGCTGGCAGAAGAGTTTTAATATCTAAAACTCAACTGTCAACCTTCTGGGTGAATAGTACAACATTTACCAACTATGGTTTACTATTCGGTGTTCACCAAACTGGTTTACTTCTAACCTCTTCTGGGGATAGTCGTTGCCCCATTCTCTGACATACGTCCAAACCTGACCGTCTTTCTGGTCAATTGTAACTGGGTCTGGTACAGCACCTAGTGAAGTAGTAAGAGTACTAATATTGACGTTGTTCATGGTGTTCTCCTGTTTTGCAATCTGTGAAAATATCTGTGATTCTATTTTAGGTTCTAGTACAGGTTGTACTGTCAGGGCGTACCACAAAAGGTACGATAACAGTTAGGTCTGACTAGGGTTTGATGATGTCAAGCAGCCCATATGAGACTAGGGTCTCTTGATGCCTTAAAACAGCCATATGAGATATGGCTCTCTTGACATCATCACTTTCTCCTGAGACACCTTCTCTGTATCAAGGTGCGTGCCAACAAAATCGTTGGAGGAAGGGTGCTCTTAGAACACCCAACCCTCAACAATCTCTCGATTGTCTAAGCAGCTTTCTTAACTGCCTTCTTAGCCTTTGTCTTACTAGGCTTCTTGACTGCCTTCTTGCCCTTTGTCTTACTGGCTTTCTTGGCTTCCTTAGCTGCTTCGTCTGCTTCTCTCTTGATTTTAGCAGCTGTACGTCCGATTGGTGCTGTAGGCCTTGCACGTCCAGAATCGTAGTATGAATTCCTTGCGTCCATATCAATCACCTTCTCATTCAGAAGTTCGCTCACGTACTTTCTAACGTGCAGTACATTGGCCGAACTCTTGGGGAAAAGCTTGTGCGTTTCCTTAAGAATGCGTGGTGATTTCCAACCGGCCTCTACTCGTGCGCGGATTTGGGCTTTAGCGTTTGCAAATTTTACTGTAGTCATGTTTTTCACCTGTTTTGGTTTTGGTTTTTCCAACAACAGAATTGTCGCTGGCAGAGGGGTGCTCTGAATGTATCAGAACACCCTACTGTCAACCTTCTGTTTTGTCTCTTTGCGCCTAAGACGCTATTAGGCGGGCTTGTTTTTTAGCCATTGTCTCTATCAAAATTCTGGCTTCTGGTACATCTTTGCAAACGGAAAGAAAGCTTTCAGCTTTTGCTAGAACATCTGTGATAAGTTCGCCACGGTCCGAATTTTTTGGCAATCTCCACGTTTCACCGTAGTAGTGGTTGTTCCACCCAGTCAAACACACTGGTATCATGCTTGGTCCGTCTTCTGGTACATTTTTGCTTTCAGACAGCATTTCAGACAGTTCCTCTAAAAAACAAGGATCGATTTCTGCTGATTTGCGAACTGCTTCTACAGGGTGATTGGCCACAAACGCAAACTCTAAAAGTCTGTTAAGGTCGTGTGCGCTTAATGTTACTAGGGTTGGGTCTTGCATTGTCGTTCTCCTGTTTTGGTTGTACGAATCGGAAAGAATTTTCCGCAAATGGCGTCTCAAAATGAAACGCCATGGACTGAAAATCTCAGCCAAACAGGGAGAAAAAATGATCCATCTTATGTCTTCCTACGGTCTTATAATGGCGTCAAGAGAGTGATATAGAATATGGGCGTTAGGTTGCCCTCAGCGAACTCTCAACGTGTTCTAAGACCTGCGGTCGTCCAGCCTAGATCCTTCCTAAGCCGAAAGGGACGAATCACCGTACCCCAGTGCGCGTTCAAATCTCGCCAGACAGCCATAGTAGGTATGGCCCTGAGGTGCGGCCATTGCAGCCGCCCCCCGAGTGCATGAATTATAGGCCTTCGGTGTCAAAACCCCAAGTAAGACAGCTATATAAGACAAGGTCTGCAGGATGCCACAGAACGTTGATACAGCCTAGCTCTTATGAGACAAGAGAACCATATGAGACATGGTCAAGAGGATGTCCTAAGAGCCATGTCTTATATGACTGTCTCAATCTCCACTAAATCCCCATCTTTTGCACACTTTTATACAGCCCTAGTGAGACATAGCTCTCTTGCCACACAAGATAATAAGACAGGACTAGGTCAAGCGCACATTACCAGGATGCGACAGTCAAGGAAGCGTGCCGCACCCCATGGCATAGCTTAGGAAAAGCAGGAACACAGGACAACCAAGATGAGACAACCTCTGTTGAGATTCCCAAAAGGAATGTATCAAAACCAAATCATTCCTGTCAGGAATTTCGGGCCCGCGATTGAGACAAAATGGAGACTCAAGAAAGTAAGATAGAACATAGCTCTTAGTACACTGCCTGACACTCTACCTGCACCTGTCTCAACAGGAAACAGCCCTCCAAGTATACTTGGATCATCAATCAGCCTTGAGACAGGTGCACATTGACACACACTTGTGCTACCACACACTGTGCTGAGACATGAGTGTCAGGCATGATAGGCAATCCAACTATACTTGGATGACAACATACATTTGAGACAGACACACACAGACAGCGAGGCGTGCGACAACACACTCACCTGAGACGTTGAGACGAGCCGTTTCTAGAACACACCCAGAACGAGATGAGACAGACCTTGCCCCCCTCTGCCCTCCTGAGAAAGCCCCCCTCGACCACGTCTGTTCTGGCTCTCTTGCCTCCCCCCTCGACCACGTCTCATCTGACTCTCTTGACACCACACAGACCACGTCCTGTCTGATGATTGTAATCGTACAGAGAGATAGATTCTCATAGGGCTGTATTAACGCTTGCTACACTAGATAGAGCCTAACCCTCTGAATCGCGCCAAAAACAGCACCACAGAC
>ENA-OREN01001652-OREN01001652.1-marine-metagenome-genome-assembly--contig:-NODE-1652-length-25139-cov-4.286170_pt1 | contig 25139 bp, 29 predicted proteins | sample MGYA00248624_ERZ508555 | MGnify/ENA primary metagenome ERZ508555 (study PRJEB26222, sample SAMN06267773) | marine metagenome | isolation source: Saanich Inlet, British Columbia, Canada | place...
TGGTGTAATATCAACGGGCGTGTTTCTGTCGAAGTTTCTATAGGCGTGATTGTAAAGAACTTCGGCATTGTCCATGAACCTATTCGCGGCTTTCTCCGATGCCGCGCGGACGTGCGTGCCAAGCCGCTGGGGGCTGTCCAGAATCGGGCCGAATTTGCCGCTGATCCTTTTTGACGCTGCCGTCAATTCGCCAAGGGTTTTCTCATAAGCCTGTTGCATAACACCGGCACCGCCAGGCGCGACGGCTGCGGCATGTTCTGCACTTTGTATTCCAGCACTGCCCGTCACGGCACCCGCCCTTGGCGTCACGCCAAGACGCTGAAACGCCCGTAACCTCTGGGCAGCCTCTTTGCCACCGCCAAGCAGTTTCTTAACTGCTGTTGGCGCAACTTCGCCAAGACGGTGGCCGGCGAAATTCAGGGCGGTCACACCGGCAGCATCAACCACCCGTTCCGGCAAGCCTCTGGGATCAACGCGCTCGTATAAATTGCTTGCTATCAGGTTTTCGATTTCTTTGCCGCCAGCAGCGCCCAAACCAACGCCTGCCGGGATGCCCAACAAGGACGCGCCGCCTGTTGCGGGGGCGGCAGCGAGTGCTGGCGGTGTCGCCAGGGCGCCGCCGAAGACGCCACCGACAGCCTCGGCAATTTCAGGCAGCACGGCTGGCACGTCGCCCCAATCCGGCCCAGGCGGATTGTATAGGGTCGGCCTGCCTGTATCGGGATCAGTGAATACAAAATTGTCACCGCCGTATGGTTCAGCGTCCGGGTAATAACGCCGCATGGTCGCCAGCCGCGCCTGCGGGTTTGGTGCGCCGCCTACATCGCGCCGAACAGCGGCCGGTGCGCCGCGGTCCATATCGATTTGCTTCGGCATCGGCACCGACGCCGCTATATCTGCTTGTGTTAATTCCCGCGCCATTAGTTGGCCACCCATACTTTGCCGTCAGGGGATTGCCAGACCTGCTGGCCCTTAAACATTCTGCCTGTCGGCTTTGAACCGGCCGGCATACCTGCTGGCACATTGTCTGACGGCTTGTCTGGCGCCTGCTTAATGCCAAACTGTTGATTGAGCCGTTTTCTGTTGGAGCTGATTGTGGCATCGATATTTTCAACGTCGGCCATAAGGTACTTGGGATTTATGCGGCCAAGTTGCGCCATAACAGTTGTTGGGTCTTGCAACCACGAGTGCAGCAAGTCCAAGTCCGGTCCCGCCAAAACACCCAATTTTGCTGCGTCCTTCAGTGCCAGCAACACAGCCGTGTAAGAACTTTGTATCTTTTTATAGTCTGCCGTAAACGGGATAATAGAGGGGCCGACTTCTCGCAGCGCGGTTTTGTATGCTTCCCACTTCTGTTCGACTGCGCCTTGCATGTCAATTTTGCCTTGCGCGAGCGTTGATAGCGAGCTTGACACCATGGTTGGCTGCTCTGCCGTTTGCTGCGGGCTTCCCGTTTGCTGGGGCTGCGGGCTTCCCGCTTCCTGCCCATGCACGGGGTATCCCAACGCGGCGACATCAAAGCCCGGCACTTGGTAAGTCTCCGTCCCCGTTGGCGTGTTTACGGTGCGCTGCTGTGGGCGGGCTAAAAACGCCGCCGACAATTTATACTTCCTGACCTCTTCAGGCGTAGCCGTGCCGGCCTTAACCTTTTCGCCAAGCGCATAAACATATTGCATATAATCGTTTTTGAAAGCCGCCGCCGGCTTCGCAAACCTCTGCTTAATTGACGCGCCGATGTAGGCATCAGGCGCTGCCGCTGCTGCCAGCGCGTTCATATTGACCGGGTTTCCAGCCATGTCTTTCCCGCCGTTCCGCAGAGCGGTGAGGTATCGTTCCCGCGCCAGCTTTTGGGTCTGCGCAGCGCCCTGCGCCCGCTTGGCCTGGTCGAACTTCATCTGGTTCATTTGCTGCTGCATACCAGCAGCCTGCGCCTGGCGGTAGCTGTTGACGCCCTGCGCCATGGCGCTGGACAGCGCCGCGCCCGTGCTGATGGGCATTCGAGACGGCCCGCCTGCTTGGCTGAGTACCTGGGCCGCGCCTAGCATCGCCTGCGCGCGCGGATCGAGCAGCCCGCCAAAGCCGCCGCCTGCCGGGCCGAACAGCCCGCCTTGATTAAACAGATTTGGGTTGTCTGCCATGGTCTCTCCTAACTCAACAAACTCATGCCAGCGCCGCCAAGTGCGCCTAGCCACGGGGAGAAGCCCATCGTGTTCGCAAGCTGGGCGCCCGATAAAGCACCGCCCATCGCGCTGGCGGTTGGGTTCGTGAATTGTGGCACAGCCACCTGTTTGGTGCCGATATTGGCTGGCGTGCCGCCAATCTGCCCAATATAAGCATTCAGCATGTCGCGTGGCCGCTGCTGATAGAAATCAAATCGGCCAACTTGGTCGGCAAGCTCTTGCTGCGCCTTCGATCCTTGCATCATGCCGCTCGATAGCAACCTCGTCGGGTCGGCATAGTCGGCAGCGGCGATCTGCGGTGCCATGCTAATCATCTGGTTCTGACGTGCGCGCTCTGCGGCGTACTGTTGCGCGCCAACGTCAGCCAAGCTGCGGCCAAATGCTTCGGTGGCACGCTCTGTCGCCAGTTGCTGGGCGTTGCTGCCCAGGCGACCGGCGCGTGCAAATTGGGACGTAATGCCCGGCAGCACGCTTTCCGTGAATTGCTGCGTGGCAGGCCGCACGGCGGCGTTATACATCTCCGTATATCGCGGGCCGCCAAGCCATGAGCCAGACAGCGTATCAAGCGCGCCTTGCTGCGCCGCTGCGTTCAGCGGACTACCAGCCGTGGCGCGCTGTCTAATTGCGTCTTGCGCGGCGATGGTGTCCGCCGAGAAGGGCGCCACCGTCGAATGCGGGTAAAATTCTGGCGGCGCGGTCCGGTATTGGTTCTGCGCCTCGCCCAGGCCGTAGCCCAGATATGGCTGCACGCCGGCCCACGGGTCTTGGTTGGTTGTCGTCACGGTCTGCCCGCTCGGTTGCGATGATCCGCCTTTTGACATCTAAATCTCCTTGGCCAGAACTCTGGCCACCTCGTTGTAGTCAGTTAGTCGGCGCGCCCAGCCTTTTCGGCCCACCAGTTCTATGCGCCGGCACCCCATGCTCGACGCCCATGGAATAACCATGTCGCGTTCGAGCGCCCGCAATTCGTCGTACTCACCGCCAGCCAGCCAGATGCGGCAGTGGCTGCCCTGTGGGTAGCCGACGATCTCCGTCACCATGGCCGAGTTATCCGCAGGCCAGAATTGCGCCTGGTCGGCGCGCAGCAAATCGAGAACATCGTCTTCGCTGTGCGTGCCGCCGGCATGTTCCAGCGCCGCCAGGATATGGTGGCGCAGGCGCCGCCACTCAGCCCAGAATGACGTAGCGATAGGTTCGATCTGTCTGGCCGTTGTTTGCATGTGTCAGCGTTAGGGTCTGTTTGCCTTGGGCGCTTACATAAATAGTTCCGTTGCCGACTTCAGCCGACGCATTGGCCGTCGTTGGCATCAAGCCGAAAAAGCTCGTCGCACTCAGGCGCTTGTCCGCCACCGTCGTCGTCGCGCTGCTGGCGGTCAGCGTTACGCTGCCTGTCGAATTGACGCCGCCGTCTAATGTTCTGTTGACGACCTCCGCTATCTGACGAGGCGTTGCGCCGCCTTGCGGCAAGCGCCGGTATTGATTGGCCATTAGCGCAGACCGGCGGCCTGGGCCTGGACATCCACGCCGCGCGCGTCGGTCCATGTGCCGCTTACGTTCAGCCGCACGCGGTGGAAGCGCCCGTTGCTGCGAACCGGCGCCCAGCCGTCAGCGTTGACGCTGGCCGCCGTGGTTGCCGTCTCGGTGTCTTGTTGCCGGTTGCGCGTCAAGACTTGCACCGTCGTCGTCGGGCTGACGCCCGTGACCAGCGGCGTGACCGCGTTGACCAGGGCGCGCTGCCCGTCTGGCAGAACCTGCTCGCCCGTCTCGATAACGGAGGTCAAGTCCGCGCCAGTGAAGGTGCTGATCTTGCTGTCGTCCGATCCGGCAAAGGCGAACTGTCCGCCGTTATAGAGCGGGCTGTCCAAACTCGCCGGCAGCGCATCCAGGCTGGCGCTGATGTTGTCGAGAGTTTCCAGCGTGTAGCCAGCGGTGTAGATAGGCGCGACCAGATCAGTGCTGACATCGCCGCGCGACCAGCGCCCCAGCGCGTAATTGTACATCAGCAATTTGTTTGGCTGCGACCCGCCGTTGCCGTCAGAATAGGCCAGGACGTATAATTTGTTGACCGGGTCTATCGCCGCAGAACAGCGGTCAACGTCGCCAATATTCAGATCGTCGGCAAAATACCGATCAACTTTTTCCGCGCCGATGGCCTGCGATGTTGCGCCGTTGAAAAGTTGGAACCCGGAACTAGACCAGAAGATCGTGCTGCCGCCAATTGATGCCACGGTGCCGGGTATCGCGCAGCCCCCGGAAGTTTCTAGGGAATCGAACTGGAAGACCAGAGGCGAGCCGGCGTAGGTCGCTCTGACGATGCCCTCCTCGCACAGAATGGTGGCGAACTCGCCGCCGACTAGCCCGGTGATAGCGCCTAGGCCGTAGATCGTCTGGCTGTCGGCCTGGGTTGTTGCTGACTGCGCCCACGACGTGCTGTCACCAATGCCGCTCCAGCGCACCTGTTGGTTGCTGCTTGAGGTGTTCGCCGTCATCACGAAATCACGCACCACGGCGATGTACTTGGCGGTCGGTGCGCCGGTCACGTCTGCGAACAGGCTGGACGAACCCAGCGTGTATGATTGTAATATCTGCGAATTGCTGGCGGCGATCACGATGTTGCCGAACTGGACGAACCGCCACCCTTCGTCGCCGCTCACCGTGTAGTTGCCAGATTTCGAGATGTTGTCTAAGCCAGAATCTGATGCGTCAAATTCGTAGAGCTTCGTGCTGTCGCCGGCAAATATCTTGACCGTGCCGGTTGACTGCTTCGCCGCGTAGAGGCCGCGAAGCCGTGCGTCAGCCGCGCCGGACAGGGCCGCCAGGCTTGGCAGCGGTCTGTAGCCAACCGCCGTGGGGATGACGTTTTTCGCGTCCACGCAGCCTGACCCCAGGTCTGGCTGGTCGGGCGTCCATTCACCAAAATTAATTGCTGTCATATTCGGACCCAACTTTCACTGCCGGCAGAAACCGACGCCCAGATTTCCGAACCGGCGGCGATCTCTGACCATGTCTCGTCGCCCGCCGACACCGACGACCACGCTTCGCCAAGCTCTTCAGCGGTCGCGCTGATCGTTGCGGACACGCTCAGAGCGGCGGTGGCGTACTGGATGCGCGTTCCTTCCGCGCTGATCGTGGCGCTCGCCGCCAGGGCGCTTTCGCCCAGGGCAATCCTGACGCCAGCGGCGGCCAGGGTGACAGCCGCGCTTGGCGTTGCGGCGCCTAACGCGACCCTAACGCCTGCCGCTGCGGCGGTCGCTGAAACACTCGGCGTCGCCGCGCCTAGTGCAACCCTGACGCCAGCGGCGGCTGTCGTGGCCGACACGCTTAGTGCGGCACTGCCGCCGATTAATTTCGAGCCTGCCGCCGCGACGGTCGCGGAGACGCTTAGTGCAGATGCGCCCTCACGCAGCGCCGCCGTCGTCCAGATCGAGTGATCAAGTGAATAGGCTAGGCTGTCGAGGTCGCCCCAAGCATCTAGCTGATCTAATGTAGGCGCGACGATGTCGGCCATGTGATTAGGCCGCCGTGATGGTTATCGCGCCGTTGGCGACTTGGAACACGTCGCCGCTGCCGATTGTCTTGGACGCTGAAAGTGCGCCGTGGAAAAGCAAGTTTCCAGAACTCACAGCATCAAAAATCCCTATGTGGGTAATACTGCCCCAGCTTCCTGTGGCGGTCGGGAATGTCACCACGCCCGAACTGGTTGCAACGCCGCTAGACGCTGCGCCGAAATTGATGTCCTGGCGGGCATAAGATGAGCCTGATAGCTCAGTGCCGCTGCCGGCGTCGGTCGGGTCCGATGTCCACAAAGACAGGAACACGTTGGAGGGCGCCGTGTAGGCGCCCGTTCCCAGCATGTGGTCGAGCATTTCGTTCTCGGCGAAATTACTTAGTGCTGCCATGATTTTCTCCTATGGCGTAGATGCGGTTTTCATCTGAAGAGGCGACCCGCCCCAACGGGCTTCCTCGTCCTCGGCTTTAATCTCGCCCATCGAGCGAGAAAATAGCTGGTCGAAATTGTTGGCCTGGGCCGGGTCCATCAGATATCGATGCGCCTCGACCAGCGTGCCGTAAAGGTAGGCATCCGGGCTGCGTGTCAGATAAGTGTTATTCGCGTTGGTGGAACTAAGCGCCGGGATGCCCTGGGTGTATAAAATCTCTGCGGTATATCCGCTGTCCGGCGTCGGCGCGAATTTGATCTCGGTGCCGATCACCGTATAGGCCAATGGCTTGCCGCCAGTGGTGCTTGGATAAGTCCGTTCCAGCATGGCCGGCGGCATAAAGCGCAAGACCGTGGTCGGCGTGGTGTTCAACTGCACCGATCTGATCTGCCGCAAGTCCGTCGGCAACGAGGTGTATGCGTCGTCAGCCGTCAGCGTGGCCGTGGCGCGGGCTTCCTGCGCACGCGCAAAGATAGTGCGGTTCATGCGCCCTTCGGCCATGGCAATGAACTCTGGGATGCGGTCTGTCAGGTCGTCGCGCCCGAGCCAGTTCGCCGTAGCCGTTTTCAATTCATCGAATGTGGTGATTGCCATCTACGCCAGCCTGCCGCCCGTCGTGCGGAAATGTTTGTTGTCGTTATCTTGCAGCCAGGCCAGCCACTTTTTCTTGTTGTGCTTTGGGTCGCCGAACTTGGCTAACAAGTCGAAATACAAAGCGGTCGGAATTTCAGCGACTTTCTGGTGGTGCCGCTGCGTGTTGCCAATCATCTGCCCAGGTCGCCACGCGGCCTCTTCCGCCTTGGCGGTGGCAAGCACAGCCGTGGCGTCTTGCTCGGTCTGGATGCCCAGGCCGTCCGCGTCATCCGTCAGCCAGGTCTTTTTCCGCAGCAGCGGATCAGACGAAAGTAATTTTTTACCCATGGGCCTCTGCCATAAAAAAAGCGGCCAAGGCCGCTGAAAAAGGTGGGGGCGGCCGAAGCCGCCCCCGATGTCGTTACTCGACTAGGTACTAGGTGGACAGATCATAAACGCCCGCGTGCGCTTTGGGCGCGGACATGATGAGAGTCCATTCACTCGTGATAGCAAACCGGGAAGCGTCTCCGGCGACCACGCCAAGATCCTCGACCGCGAACATGCGGCCAGGAAGATGGCCGATGCAGTAGTGGTCCGAATCCAACAGGAAAATGCGATCGTCCGCATTGAACCTGTCGATTGTGACGTTCAACATCCCGAAATCCGTCAAGTACATCGACACGCTGCCGATGATCGTGGCTTCCTTCGGAGAAGTCATATGCAGCTGGTTGGTCACAGCACTGCCTGACGACAGGTCTGAGAACGCAACCTTGTTCGCCGGCGACACCACCATCATGTCGGGCTGGCCGCCGTCAGAATATGCAAGCAAATTAGCTGCATCAATCTTGGCCAGCGTCAACGCCGCGTCAGTCCCGGCGAGATCGGACACGTCTGAACCATCGCCGGATGGCGTTGTCGATGCACCAGTGACGTTGATGTTCGTGATGTACGACATCAGCTTGCCGCACTTGCGCGGGTCGGACGAAGATCGGGCTTCGTTTTTACACAGAGCCTTTTCGATGTCGCGCCGTTGCTCCAGCGATTTCGAAATCTTAACGAACGCTGATTCTTTGTTTCGGCCTGCGAGGGAGACAGCATCTAGCGTGCCACTTACCTGCGCAGCTTGCACCGAAATTTGGTGGTAGTTACCCAGCCGCGTGGTTGCGGTCGGATTCGTGTACGAGAAATCCGCACCTTCGTTTACATAATTTGTATCGACAGCTGCGGCAAGCTCCTGAACTTGCCACTCGTGATACACCGCCTTCGTCGTTTGGCGTTTTGCGTTACTGAAGATGGGCGTTTCGTCAGGGTCGATCCTCGTGATCACGTCAGTCAGATCTTCGCGCTGTCCTATGGCAGCGCTGGTTGTCCAAGTAGCCATCTTGTGGCTTCCTTTCTAAGATTCGAGCAGATAATCCACGGCTGCTTCCATGGCGTCTCTGCCCTTGTTTTTGTTGATGCGGTCAAGCCTGTCAGCCCTCCGCCTGGATGATTTTTCGGCTTTGCTCTTGGGCTTGCCTGCGCGCACCATCTTTGGTGCCGCCTTGGCCTTGGCCCTGGCCTTGGGCGTGTCCGTCTGCAAGGCGTCGAATAACATTGCCTTGCGCAGGATCGAAACTGCCCGACTGTCAGATGCTTGGGCTAACTCTTGCTCACTGAAGCCGGCTCGCTGGGCGTAGGTCACGACGGCGGATTTTTCCTTTGTCGCCACGGCCTCGTCCCGCCATTCGGGTATTCGTTCAAGCAACGCTGCCTGTTCGCTCTGAAGATGCTGCGCCCGCTGCTGTTGGGCAGCGTGGTTTTGCTGGGCCTGCAACGCTTCCCGTTCCTGATGGACTTGGCGCTGCTGTTCTTGTCTGTCACGGAAACGATCTCGCTGAACCATATATTCCAGCGGGTCTTCGTCGCGTAACTGGTCCCAGTCCGGCTCCGGTTCCCCGGCACCTGTCTGCAACATCTGTTCGGCCTGCTGTAGCCTGCCAGCAAGATGCTCTCGCATTTGGTGGAGTTCCTGCTGTGCTTGCGCAAATTGCTGACGTTCGCCCTCGACCGCTTTGCGGTCTTCGGCTACTGCCTGCGTCTTGCGCGTGTAGTCGCCCTGACGTTGATACCCAGCGATCAGTTCGTCCGCCGTTACATCGACCTCATCACCATCAACCTTGACGGTGTAGTAATCAATGCTGGCTTCTTCACTGTCGTCGTCGTCTTCGTCTGCGACCTCGTCTTGGTCATCCTCGTCCTCTGCGTTTACCGTTTCCACGGGCGCGTCGTCCTCGGCGTCGTCTGTGCCGGCGTCGGCTTCAATTTCCGCCGCCGGTTGCTCTTCCGCTTCAGCCGGGGGTTCCTGTTCAGGAGCCGCTGTTGCTAGAAGGTGATCGACCGCGCTGCTAACGGACAGCGGGCCAGCTCCAGTCCCTTCGGGGGTGCTGGGTGTAGCCATAATTAATAAACCTCTTAGGTTGGTGGGCGGTCTAGTCGATGCCTAGTTGCCGCCGTGCGAGTTCGCCCGTCGTGGCGATTTGCTCTATATGCCCGCGCACGTCGCGCAGGGCCGTGGTGAGCGCAAACAATCTTTCGCGCTCGTCTGTCTGACCTGGGGCCGTGGCCTTCCAGCCAGCCGTGTAGGTCGATTCCAAATTATCGAATGCCTCGATCAGAAGCTCATTACGCAGCAGAAGCTCTGCGGCCTTGCCGCGCGCGATCTCCTCCTGGGTCGGCATTAAATGCCCTCGGCGCCGTTGGGGCCGGTGTACGCCGGTCTGTTGGCCGGCACTTGATACACCGCGCCGTGCTCGTCGTACACTGTCTCCATCAGCGGTTGCTTGTCGTGGCCAACAGCATTCTGGAGATACGGCGTCACCGCGCCGTACAATTCGGGATACGTAAACCGGTTCTCGATGTCCTGTTGCATCCGTCCTTCGAAGGCCAAGCTCGGCGTGGTGTCGATGTTGCGGCTGTTAATCAGTGCGCGCACGCCTGGATCGACGCCAATCATGTCAGTTTCTTGCGCGAGGTGGTTTAGCACGATGTTGCCTTCTGGGTCGTTGATCGAGAACGCTCGCCCCAGCACCTCGTTAGGCACGCCATTGCCGAACCGCTGGAGATCAGCGCCGACCGTGGCGCTAATGCCGCCGCCACCGCCCGGCGCCATCATGCGCAACAGGTGGTCTATGTTGCCGTGCCAGCCGTCTTCCGGCCCAGGCACGCGGCCATGTTCCATGATGAAGTCTTTGGCCTGATCGAAGACCTGGCCGGCCTGGACTTGCTGGGCGCGGGTTTCGGCGGGACTCTCGTCGGCCTGCATCGAGGTGATGCCGTAGTAGGCGAGCATTGGCGCAGCCAGCGCGAACGCCCCTGCGCCGGCGCCAAGGCCAAGCAGCCCGCCGCCGCCGCCCATGTTGCTGAAGGCTGCATGTTGTGCGGAGGTCATGCCACCGCCGCCGCCTAACATGCCTGTCCCAGAAGCTATGCCAGGAGCGGCGGCGGAAGCGGCGCTGGAAGCGGCTGGAAAGCCAGCATCTATGCCCAGGCTCTGGAGCACCTCTGCGCCGGGCGTCCCCATGTTCCCAAACAGTTCGCCGGCACCTGGGCCGATACCGTAGCTGCCAGTGGCGGCGTTGATGTTTGCCGCATTCATTAGCGCCTTGTCCGACAAAGCGGCGGCAGAGTTCAAAAAGCCCTCGCCAACCAGGCTGTTGGCCACTTGGGATGCCGGATCGTAGCCAAGAGCTTCGAGCGCCTTGGCGGTTTCCGTTCCCATACCACCGTCTGATGGAAAAAAGCCTGGGTCCGTGTTTAGCGGCGTTTCCGGCGTGCCGTGGGGGTTAACGCCGGGATCCGGCTGAAAGAGTTTTTTAAGGGCTTCCAGCGGATTCGGAATGTCCGCATGTTCCATCAGGCTCTTGCCGGTCAGGAAACTAGAAAAATCGTTGGCGCCGCCAAGTAGGCTCGCAGCCGACAGCAGACCGCCAAGCGTGCTGTTGTCCGTGCCGCCGCCGAAGCCGCCCGAGGTCAGGCCGCCACCACCGCCGGACCCAAAGCCGCCAGACCAGTCGCCGCCTGTCGGGGAGTAGCCATAGGCCGCGGTCGGTGCGTAGGTTTCGTAGCCAGGCGCAGTCAGATATTCGGGCGTCGGTGGCGCCCAGGTTCCGGTCGGCATCAGACAACACTCCTGATGTTAGTGCCCTGCTCGCCGATCTTGTTGGCCAGCTTGATGCCCTGCAACTTCGCCTCGCCTTCCAGTTCGGCCTGCTTCAACTGCATCTCCATCTGGAGCTTTTCGCGGGCAAGCTGAATATCGGCTTCCATTTTTTCGCGCTTGATCTGGATGTCGGCCTCGGCCTTGGCCTTGTCGATCTCGACCTGGGCCATGGCGGCCTGCGCCATCGGGTCGGGCTGTTGTTCTTGCTGCCCCATCTGTTGCGCCACTTCGGGCGGCACGTCGTTGAAGAATTGGCCGGCGTCTTTGAAGCCAGCGGCCTCGACCATCTTGCGCAAGGTGGAGACGTACTGGTTGATGCCGACGACCGGGTTGGACGGGCCAAGCGTCTGCAATAGCTGTTCCTGTTTGCCGGCGACCTGCGCCAACAACGCCAGCTTCTGATCTTGTTGCGCATTGCCCAATCCGACATTGACAATCAGATCGAAGCCGTTCGCCCACTCGCGCGGGTCCATCTCGACAAAATTATTCGTCAGCCTGATGATCTGCGGCGCGTCTTGGTATTGCGTCACCAGACGTAGGATGCCCTTAAACAAATCGCGAAAGCCCGTTTCGGCGAACACCCTCGCGATCTGCTCGACCTTGCACTGGGCCGCGTTAATAGTGGCCGACACGGCGGTGGCCGTGGAGGACTGAAGCGCGTCTGGGTCGAGGCCAAGCGACGCCTTGGAAATGCCGGTTCGCATCTCGCGAACTTGATCTAGGTATTCCAGTAGTGGCATCGTGGCCTGCCAGACCGGGCTGACCGGCAGGGGCTGCACCATGCCAGGGGCGCGGACGCGCACGATGCCGCCGGGTCGGTTCTCCATGAGGTCAGATATGTTGACCTGACCCTCGACCGCCGTCACTCGCGGGTTCGTGGAACTGTACGCGCCGTCCATGATCTGCCGCAGCACCGTCGATTTAATGAGTTGAAGGTCGTCGGTGTTATCCGTGATCGACCGACCGACAAGACGGTGCGGTATCAGATACGGCGTCAGTGTAGCGAATGGCAGCGCGTCAAAGGCCTCGTCTTCCAGTATCTCGCGGCCCGCGCCGACACAGAAGAAGCGCCGCAATTCACTGACGCCCGTTCCGTCATCGATCTTGATGTAGGCTTCGACCACCTCGACCTCGCGCCTCGACGCATCGACAGTGCTGTCGCCGCCGCTGCTGGACAGGTCTTGGAAGCGAGTTGTCACTTCCTCAGACATGTTGCTTTCTTCGCCGCCCGCATACTGCTCGATCTCGTCGCGGTCGTAGCCCATGGCGATCAACTGGCTGATCGTCATCATGCGGCGGTGGCCAACAAAGTCGGCCTCTTCCAGGGAACGTGCCTGGCGGCTGTAGAGAAATTCTTCCGGCGGCACGTTCTCGATGACGCACTTGCCGCGTTCGCTGCGCCTGCGGATTTTAACCGAATAGGTCGGCGGCAGAGGCGGCGCCATGACGCCATATTCATCGACGCCTTCGTCATCGCCGTAGGCGGCGTAGACGGTTTCCTGTTCGAGGATTTCCACGCCGTCGTCTTGCATCAATAGCGCCAGGCCGCCTTCGGTCAGACCGTCATAGGTTTCCGGCGGGTCGAACTCTGGCTCCTGCCAGAAGAACTTGACCACGCCAAGGCGGAAGACCAAAGCATCGTGCATCCAGTTCTGAATGATTTTGTAGCCGGGGTTCTGGTCCGTGACGATCCAGTTGACATACTCGCTGGCCTGCTTGGCGGCGGCCTCGTCCTCCGGGTGGCGCGGCTGGAACTGGACGTAATCCTTGCTGCTGGCGAATATCCGCATCAGCGATGGCATGATATGGCTGACAGTGTCAGCGACATCGCGGCTGACTATTTGCGATTGGTTATCGACCTCGTTGCCGAACTTCTCGCCATAGTAATATTTTGTGGCGGTGTCGCGGAAGCCTGTGTGCTCTTCGTCTTGGTATAAGACGGCGTCATCGATCTCGTTCTGGACGATGCGATGAATTTCAGTGGCGTCGAGCTTTGGCATATTTTTACCTATTTATGGAAATTTGCGTTCCCATGTGGTACGCTATTCGTATGAACCATTTCCGCGATTTGATCGAAACATGCCTAGAGCATCTGCAAGGCGATCTGGTCACGGGCAAGTGCCCTGACCACGGACCATTCGCCGTCTACGCGGACAGCCACCTTGAAGGCGAGGCCTGCCCCATCTGCGACCAGCGCGACAACGTGGTCGTCCAGGTGGGCGGTGACACCGACACGAATATGTCAGCCACCACCGTCATCCGATACATGGAAGAGGCATTGCGTTAGGCACCCGGCATCGCCCCAGGATCAGGATTGCTTAACAACCCAGAACCAGCAGCCAAACCGGCACCCGCCCCAGCAATGGCTCCCACTTCCAGCAGAGGCCATTTGCCCTTGGCAAACCCTGACAAGGCCTCCTCGTCACTGACACCAAGCACCCTGGCCGTAACCTTGATCCGCTCTTGGAAAATCCGAAGGGCTGATTTGCTGTATTGAGACATTTGTTTATCCGGCTGGGAACCAACCCAGGCCTCGCTCTGGCGCCTGGCGGGCGGTAAACCCTTGGGGTCAGGGATTGACGCAAAGTAATCCCGCCAATAACCATAGGTGCCCTTGGCAGGCATTCCTTCCGGCTTGCCAGTACCTGTCCGAATATCCAGCAAACTCGGACCAGACATCACTTCATCGACAGTCGGCACTTCCAGATTTCCGCCCAGATTCTGAGCGAAATGCGCGGGCTTCGGGTTGGTATCCAGCACATTGGCCCCCTCCTGGCGCACCGTCGCCGCTGTCGGCTGATGCGTGCCGCGAGATGCAAGGCCGGCATAAGGCGACGGCGTAGCCTCGCCCCGCGGCGCCGGGAGCTTGTTGCGATCCAGCCAATGGTAATATGACCCGGTGCGGAAATTGGCCGATGGGTCAGACTTGGCCGTAGTGGCGCCGATATACTCCACTAGCTTACGGAACTGGGCATCGCCCTCATCGCCGCCTAGTTCCTTTTTGAATCGGTCGTGCAGTTCGCCCAGGAAATACCATTCCGATGGGTCGTCAAACAGATCACCTTTTTGATGAGCCGCCCTGGCCCGCTGTATGGCGTCCTGAACAGCCTTCGCCTTGGCGGGGTTCTGTTGCTCCTTCATCCAATCGGGGAAGCCTTTGGGACGGCCAGGGACCGGGAAGATGGCGTCTGGCGCATAGGCAGTAGCCGGGCGCATATTTTTGAAGTCAAACAAATCGGGACCGGGGTTCGCCTGTACATCCTTCCAGGCGGCGCCAATCTTTTTAAGAATATCCTTCTGGGGTCCGAAGATTTTTTCAATGGGCTTTTTGTATTGCGGCTTCACCTCATGCTTGAAAAACCATTTTTCTTTTTTCTTGTCCCAGTTCCAGGCGCCCAGATCGTTTGGATCAGGCGGCTCTTTTGGCGGTTTTTTTGGATCAGTGATGACCGGCTTCACCTTTTTCTTCAGTTTTCGCGGGTCAGCCATGGAAGCATGCCCCGGCAAGACCACACCAGCCAACGAGGCGGCCGACCACAATGCATCCAAACCGGCTTGACCAAAATCGCCCCGCAGCGCCTTGCGTATCGCGTCGCTGCCATAGGCTTGAGTGTCCCTAACGTCAGCGCCCCACGTGAACTCGCCCAACAGACCTGGCAATGCCGCCAGCGGTTCGTAGGCAGGACCAAGCAAACCGCGCGCAGCTTTCTGGTATTTGCCGGCGGATAGATCGTCAAATAGTCCAGCCATCACACAATCCAGGCCGCAGACGGATAATCAATAGGTTGCTTCCAACGCTTGGACATGGCGCCGCGGGTAACCATGGCCGCCGTGCCCCCGAAAGTGAGGCAAAATGCGTCCGCGACATCCGGCGACTGGATTCCACGCCTCTTCATTTCATCTTTGGATTCAATTTTCATTTTTCCGCTGCTCGTGAACGTGTAGCGCGGCGCAACCAATTCCTGGGCCAGCATCTCGTTGTCCGGCAAAATACAGTCCTTGGCTTCTAGCCATTCCTTGGCGCGGAGCCAGAGTTCGTCGCGCAATCGCATCGCCGAGGGATGCATTGCCGAACTTTCCGATACATTGACCGAAACCACCGGGTGGCCCATTTCAGCGAGGCGATCCGCCACACCGGCGCCCAATCCAATCGCGTCCACCAGAACTTCTTCGACATGGTCGTCCTCCTGCTCGATCTCGTGAACGATGGCACCAACCAACTGCATCAGATCGAGCTGCCGCCAGGTCTTGATGCCGACCACGGCGTTGCCCTTGCGCTTGACCAGGGCCGACTTGTCGCTGCCGTGTCTTGCAACATCGACGCCGTAGACCAATGGTGCCGTGTCGACCGCATCAATGTCGCGGGCGATGGCCGCCTCGATCAGAGACGGCTGGATCAGGCTCTCGCCGTCGTCCAGAGCGAACTCGCCCAGTACGCGGACGCGGTAGGCGTTGCTTTCTTCGCCGTAGCGTTGCGCCATGTCGGTCAGGAAATCAGGCGCCACCAGGGGGCTGTCGGCCGACGATATGCGCCAGGTTTTCCAACTGTCGGCCAATTCGTGGTGCGTGCGGTAAAACAAGCCACGGTTGCGAACCGGGTTGCCCAGTAGCAGTGTCGTGGCGTTGTGCGTGGACATGCTGCCGGCGCCGGATTCGAAGACCTCTTCGGGTATGCCAGAGGCTTCGTCGGCCACCAGCAAAACGTGCTGGCTGTGGACGCCGGCGAGGCTCTCTGGACGGTCGCGAGAGGCGGTGCGGCAGGATATGAATGCTTCCGTGGGGGACGATTTTAGCACCACGCGGTCGCTGGTTGCTTCCAGTAGCTTGGCGATGGGCGCCGGTAGACGCTTCATCAGGTTCTTGCATTCGGCGAATAGGGCGTCGTAAAGCTGGCTGGCGGTGGGCGCCGTGGTAATTACTTTGCAGGGGTATCGCGTGAGTAGATACCAGAGCATGATTGCTGCCGCGCAGGTTGATTTACCAACTCCGTGGCCGCTACGGACTGAGAGGCGCCGGTCGCCCAGTGCGACCGCCAGCATGACTTCCCGCTGCCATGCCAAGGGGTCCAGATCGAGGCAGTTTTTAGCGAAATCGACGGGGGCGTCTTTGTAGCGGTTGGTAAATTCTGCGTAGACGGCTTTGGTGGCGGCACGGGTTGTTTTCTCCACCATTTTTGCACCATACTATATTTTTTTTTCGCGGCGTATTTTTTTTGGCACCACATAGCCGCGGGGGGTATACCACTGACAGCGCCCCCGGCCCGCCGGCCAAGGGGGGGGGTATCGAAATGCCCCTGTAAGCCCCGTCAGGCGAAAAGTGCCCGAAACCTAGGCCAGGGTGCCCAAAATCCCGACTTCCCGCTGTACGGGCCTCCTAGGCGCTTCAAATGGAGTCTAGCGGCTGCGTGCAGGGTGGTGTGCCCAGGCGTCTGCGCCTGTTGCAACGCAACCGGATTGCCACCGGATTACCACTATTGCGGGAGCATCTCGCGTTGTGCGCTGCAATAACCCGAGGCCTCCCCGTAAGCCATTGATATAAAACGATAATAAATATCGCCGTTATCCGATAATGGGTAGTATGACAAATTACACCGTTTCGCGGTGCAATATCAATGCCTTACGACACCGCCGGATTCCGGCGTTATGTCAAGTGTGTGAGGCGTTCCGACCGCCGGTTCCGGCGCTGGTTCCGCCGGTTCCGGCGCTGGTTCCGCCGGTTCCGGCGCGGGATCCGGCGCTGGTGCCGGCGCTGGCGCCGCCGCAAGCTCCCGCAGCGCGTCCAGATGCGCCTCGTTGGCGTCCACATTCTCGACCCGCTGCTGGTCTACGATCAGCCCGCCGAGCTTGGCCAGGCCGTTCGCGGCGGCAACGGCAGAGCCGGTTTGCCCCCGTTCCAGCGCCATTGTCAGCGCTTCGCGGAGCGCTCCCGATACCTCGCCGAGGGTGATTTCAACGTGCTTGGTCACTTGAGCGCGCAGTTCGTCGAGGCGCGCCGCAACCTTGCTGTTATCGAGCAACTCCGAGGCACGCCGATGGACCGTCTCTTTTTTGCTGTTTTCTGCCGAATACGCCGCCCGGTACGCATCGCTCGCGGATTTAAGCTCCATGAACTTGCGGCAGAAGTCTTCCTGCTTGGCGGTCAGGCGCTGGTTCGAATGCTTTGGCAATCCCAAATCAGGCATCGATATCCCGCCCCTTCCTCGAATACAACTTGCGACTACGCACAATCCGCGGACGTAACCGCCGCAGCCGCAAGGCGCGAGCCACGGGATTTCCACGTTTTCTAATGTTTTTGGCTGATTTCATGGCTTCAGCGCCTGATACTGGCGCGCCAATCGAATATGGTTAGGATGTTAGACACAGCGCGCGCTAGTTGTCAAGCGCGTCGTTTCCCAAAATACATGTCAGCCAGCGCGTCCAACCCCGCCCGCAGCATCTCCATCTTCTCCCGCCCGACACGATCCCCATAGACTGCCGCATTGACAACAACGTTCCGCGTCGGCCCAAGAACCCCCATTGCCTCACGCACCCGATTGTAGGCATCAACCCTGGCGGCCGAGAAATCCTCTGCACTGCCGCCCTCCCGCCTTTCAAACGTCTGCCTGGCACGGGTGTCCAGGCCGGATCTCTCCCAATCGGCGCGCAACCGCTCGCCGGCCACATACCGCCGCATGTTCTCTTTCTTGTCGCCAGGCGCCAATTCGCCACGGCGGTAATATCTGTCGAGCGCATTCTGTGACAGTGCCCGCACGCCCCTGGTGCCCTTGATGTCGCGGTCCTCGACCACCGCGTCATGGTGCGCCCGCCATTCGGGCGTCGGCCCGTCGGCCACGCCGACATCGCGCTTTGCCCTGGGCTTCGCCGTGCGGCTACGTTTTTTCATCAGACGCCACACATCCCCTCGCATTCGTTAATGAAGAAATTGAGCTGGCCACGATCCTCGGCGGTGTCTAAGTCCACCTCATCCAGGGGCAGGCAAGCGCGGTGCAGAAATTGCTGTTCTTTCATTCCGACAAGTTTTGAGCCGTTATGCCGGATTGCCTTGTCAAAATCGACCGCGTCGGCCCAACTCACTGGGTCATTGTCGCGCAGATCGCGCCAATTATTATTGTTGTGGAAAGGGCAGCCGATACATGCCGATTTCGATAGCTGACGGCCTGGATATTTTGCGGCGAACCATTTGATGCAATCTTGCCGAGACATATCGGTTTCGATCAGCGGCCAGCGGTTTGCTTGCCACTTATCGCGAGATGGCTTGATCCGCCCCGCCTCGTCGGTGGATATGCCAAGCCATTGTTCAACAATCGTGTCTTTCGGCACCCGCTTCCGGGGCTGCACATTTAGTAATTCGCGCTGCTTTTTGCGGATGGGCGCAACCTTATATTCTGCGGTACATTGTCGCCGCCCCATCCCGCCGCTCGACGTGAACATGGGGATGGAAGAAAACTTTTGACCGGTCGTGTTCAGCCCAGCGATATGGTCATCCCGAATATTCCCCGCGCTCACCCGATAGGTTGGAAACGGCAGTTGTTTCTCCAGCCAATCCAGATGCTCGTACACGCCAGCCGGTTCCCAGCCCGTATCTGCGAAGATCGCGCAATCGGGCATCGGCCTGATCTCGTCATGTGCCGCCATCAGCGCCATAACAGTGGACTGAACGCCAGCGCCCAGGCTGATCACCCGCAGCCTTGGATTTTCGGCACGCTTGAACATGCCTTGATCGTTAGCCCATTCGACGATCTTGCTATTTGCTGACTGCATATTCACCACGGCACCTCATCCACCATTTCGCCCGCCGGCGGCATCCTGACCGCCTTGACCGTCGCACCGGGGAAACGCTCCTTGGCCGCGTTGACCAGCGCCATGGAATCGCTTTCGAGCAGGCGCCCGATTTCGTCCAGGGAGTAAACATGCACGCCATCGAGGTCGGGCTGCGTGATAATGGCCTTCAGCGCGTCGGCGTTCCCCTGCGCGACGGCGAACTTAAAGCCGGCCGCTGTCGTATGTGACCAGATGTTCGGCTGGAGCGGCCTGTGGCCGCCCTTGGTCGCCTCGGCGTCCAGCGCCGTCCACCCCCGCATCATAACGCCGGCGGTCTTCGCCACGTCTGCCGCGACGTTCAATTCGATGGCCGCATCCAGCTTCGCCTTCGCCGCTCCGAACTTCGCCGCCGTCTGTGGCGAGACGAGACTAACCAACCGGTCGCAGCCCCACTTGATCTCCATCTCGGTCGCGATGCGGTCGAGCGGTTTGACGCTGTGGTGGATGCCATCGGCGATGGGGTCCGTATAGGCGTCGCGTTGCGTCAGTGCATCGGGTTTTCGGCGGTACGTTTTGGTTGCCATGTTGCCATCCTCTGTAAGTCGGTTTGCCCCAGATCGCCGTGGGGGACACACACGCAGGGTGTCCCCCTATAGGGGTGCCTATGTGTGTAACTGGTAAGTCATTGGTTTCATTGATATATTAGAAACGTATGTCATCTGTGTTTACATAGCGACATACGTTTCTAATTTCCCTTTGTTTTCATACGGTTAGCCATTACATAGCGCCGTCGGCCACACAGTAGCCCTTGCGGTCTATGTGTACGATTTTGCCCTCATCAACCAGTGTTTTGAATGCCTTTACCACGCCCCCAAATTTCCACTGCGGAAGCTGCTGCGGCAGTGCTGTTTTAGCTGTTCTGCCCTTGCGGTCACGATATGGGTTTTCGTTTTCCCAGGCGTATTTGACCTCTAAAATGATGTCATTTTTCAGTGGTATATTGTTGATCTTGTCGAAGTGTTCCGGCGTCGTTGGGGCACATAAAACACCCTCGTCCCAGATCAATTTGATGTCGCTGTCGCCGCCAATACTCGAGTAATTTGACTTCATTCTGGACAGCGTCCTGATGCTGTTGTCGTCGTCGTCACTGTGCAGATATGAGCGCGACCGGACGCTGTTTTCCCAGGCCGTCGATCCCGAAAGGCCACTTTTCGAAGCCATTCCGGCTAACGAGGGATGCGCCAGCAGAATGACCGTGGCATTGTATTTTTGCACGATGCCGCCGAGGTAGGTCTTGATGAAAGTATTGACCTCGCGGCGCACGATTTCGTTGCCGCCGAACAGGTCCGCGGCGGTGTCTAGGATCACCAGAACGTGATCTGCGTCGCCTTTGACCGCCGCGATTTTGTCGCATAGTATTTCGTAGAATTTGCCGGGTTGATCCTCGCCCTGGCCGGGGAACGTCACCAGAATATTGTCATGCCCCACGCGCGGCCAGAGCAGCAGATTGTCTGGCCCGGAGCCGAATTCGTTGACGCCCATCCACTGGTTGATGTCTAGCTGGCGGCGGGATAGTTCGTCCCCGTCGTCCTCGCAGGACACGCTGATAACCGGCATCTGCTGCGTTTTGATGCCGAAAAATGTCTCCCCGGCGGCCACACAATTGCCCAGTTGCTGCGCCAGCAGCGTCTTGCCGACGCCACCAGCGCCGAACAGCATTGTGACCGTCTTTCTGGGCACCCAATCTTCGATGACCCACTCACGCGGCGCTATGGGGGCGTGGACACTATGTGCATAGAATGAGCCGTCTGCGAGCACTGCCTTGGAAGGGCAGTGCTCTATCGCCAGATCGTCTGGCCCGAAATTGTCCTCCCCGCCCAGGGGATAACCATGATCGGCGGCCAGCTTGAATATCGTCCCGGCGCCGATTGTCTTAACGTCGCCTATGGACTTCCACAGGCGGTCGCATTCTGCTGCGTCGTGCTTGCTGCTACGTTCAGACCAGCGGTGAAACAGGTCTATCGCCGGCACGTTGTCGCCAAGCGCGCCCTTGATGGCGTGCGCCATGTATGTCCAATCGTCGTAGTGCACGTCTTCGTTCGGGATGTAAGCCAGCGCCGCCAAAATACGGTCATGTTCGGCCGTTTTCGGGTGCGACGAGAAGTCCAATCTGCGCGCTGCCCCAGCCCCCCCATTTGACAGCGATTTCGACTTTATCGCGCCATGGTTGCTGAGAACGGTGTTCGCGGCGGCCAGGAATTCGCTGACATCGTCGCTGGTCACTTGCGGCAATTCGCTTGCCGGGTAGTCCATCAGGCTGTCGTTGGGCCATCGGTATTTCTGTTTTGTGCCTGGATGGATGCCGCTGGCCACGAACTGCTGCCCGGAGCCGAGGATTTCGACGCAGGCGTCCTTGCCGTCAACGTCATAGACGGCCGTCTTGCGCTTGGTTGCCGGCGCTGCCGCGCGGTAAATAAGCATCGTTTTCGGTGCATCGCCGATGCGTTCCGGCGCTGCGCCCAGTATGTCTATGGCGAGGGCCTTGATCTCTGCGGCGGCGTCTGCATCTCTGACATCGATGTCTGCCGCGATGATGTTGTGTTCGCCGCCTAACACGACGCCGATGTTGGCGCTGGCGTATTTCGCGAAGTCCTTGGCGGCCTCGGGGCGGCTTTGCCAGCCCGTCAGGATAGGCACCTTGCCTTTGAGAGGCGTGGTGTCATAGCCTTGCGCGGCCAGGGCGGCCCCGTGTTTCTGGTATCTCATTATTCACCGCCTTGATGGAGACGCGAGGCTGCTACCGGGAGGAGCAGCAGCCTCGCTCCTCGAACAGGTCTGGCTCGGCGGAACCAAACCCGGAGCCGCATCAGAATTCCGCGTCGTCGTCCTCCTCTTCGATTACCGCCTCGACCGGCGCAGCGGCGGCACGGTTTCTCAACGCATCCGGCCGCTCGATCCATTTTGAAATTGATAGCTGCGGGATCGATGTTGACCCCTTCCCGACCTTGATGGATTCGCCGCCGTTGAACTTGCAAAGCGGCACCTGGCCGTCCTTGCCTTCGCGCTGCGCCTCGTACTCCACATAGAGCGCCTGCAAACCCATGCAGGCACCGGTCGCCGATGTCATAAACGTGCGCGGTGCTTCGTCGCCGAAAGTCTTGGGTGCGTAGACCTCAACCTCGAAGCCGCGTTTCCATTCCGCATCTGTGTGTGGCCGAGGTGCCTTGGCACCGTTGTCCCACACGACCTCCGGCGCCATTCCTTGCGCGAATGAGATCCACCCGGTCTTAATATTTAATAGGTCGAACACGGCCTGCTTGAGGTCTACATCCTCACCGTCCGCGCGCCAGGTGCGATCCTGCGCCATCCACCGAATATCGTTAAAATCTCCACCGCCACCTAAATCTAAGGGCATTTGCTGTTTCCTTCGCTTTTGCCGCCGATTAATCCCGATCGGCGTCGGGTTGCGGGCAGTGGCGCCCGCGAAAATTCAAAGGTTGAAAAGTTCTTTGCGGGCGTGTTCCATGCCGCGCCAGTAAAAGCTGTCCGGCTGCACCGGCACGCAGGCCTGGATCGCGTCTGCGTCGAGTTGCAGGAATTTCTCCAGGCGTATCAGGTGCGTCTTGATGTCCCCCAGCACCTCGGGAATATTCCCGTCCGCTTTCAGTTCTGCTTTCTTCGGCGTGGCGTAGCAGAACTCGACATCGTCGCCGGTCGCCTTGGCGTAGATCACCCGCTGCCTCTGGTGCGCCGGCGACATGACACTAGGCATACGCAGGGTTGTCTTCAGGTCAACAATCTTATTGACCTTTGGAAAGCGCATATCCAGGTAACCAATTATCGGGAACGCCCATTCGTCAGTGACGCAGTTGAGGCTGACTTTTTCCTGCCCGCCCGGCGGCACCACGGCCTCGCCGTAGTCCTTCAAACAATCGAGCGCCTGGTGCAGCATCGGTTCGATGTTGTCTCGTTCGCTGTCGCGCTTTGGATCGCCGCCTAATGCGGTCGCCTTGTTGTATTCCGCCAGGCCGCGCTCCAGGCCGGCCTCGACGCTAAGTCCGTGCGCCAGCACTGCCACCAGGGCTGTCTCCGTCGCCTTGCCGCGTTCCGCCGCCACGCCGAAGTCGCCACGATATTTGAATATGCGTTGCGCAACGAAGACGCTGGGTGCGTCGATCCATTGGTTGAGCATGGAAGCGCTGGCGTGCTTGAATTTGTGTTTTCCGAAGCCGTTCATGTCGTCGTCTCCACATAAAAATAGTGCCAGGAATTTTTTCCGCTGCGCTGCTGGAAGAGTTGGATTTCGTCGCGATTGGCGCGCTCCAAAAGTCCCGTAGCCATAGCGTCGAGCGCCACATCTGTTTCGCGGTCTTCCGCCAAGAACCCATCGTGGTAGATTGTGACCTTCACGGCGTCTGCTTTGTTGGTCACGCACGGGACATAGACGGTCATATCAGCGCCCCCTGCATCGCTAGGCATCCGGGGTATTCGTGATAGTGGCCGCGCGGGCAGCCAGCAGGCCCGCCAGCGCCAGCGCTTCCTCCGGCTCCAGAAAGACGGTCGTGTTTTCCAAGTCCGAACATACTGTGACTCCCACTTTTCCGTTCTTGACGAACACCTCAACCCAGCACTTCCGCGCGGTCACCGGGTCTTTCATGGACGGGCCGATCACGAGTGCCTGCCCGCCAACAGGTCGTCGTCGTTGCCTGCGCCGCTTACGAGACCAGCGGCGGCGGTGAGGAGGTCGGCGGCGCTCATGTGCCCACCGCCATGATCGCGCGGCCAATCATCTCTGGGATTTGCGGCACGACCGCGTTTCCTAGTCCTTTAAGTCTGTCCACCCTTCGGGGAATCCCATGAGCCACTCGACCCACGCCGGATTCAGAGAGCCACCGACAACAGACGGGTCCACTTTCTTCAACACCGTTTCTAAATTCGGATGTCTGTCCGGGTCGGCCCCGTCCGTTATTGTTGCGGCCATCGCTGAATTGCTGCGAGGCGTCGGCCACAATCCAAACTCTGTCTCGTCTGTGCGGGGCGTCGACGGCGCAAGCTGGAATAACAATCGGCCAGCAGGTGTAACCTTCGCCTTCCAGGTCAGAAAGCACATCGTCGAGGCCCATGCTGATGTGCCCAGCAACATTCTCGCCAATGACCCAACGGGGCCGGATGTCTTTAATAATTCGGAACATCTCAGGCCAGAGGTGACGGTCATCTTCCGCGCCGCGTCTGAGCCCGGCCTGACTAAAGGGCTGACATGGAAAACCGCCGCAAATAAGTTGAACTGAACCAACGTCATCCCCCTTCAATGTCCTCACATCATCAAAGCACGGCACGTCGGGCCAGTGCTTGGCTAATATCTTGCGGCACCAAGGATCGACCTCACAGAACGCCACCGTGGTCATGCCCGCGCGCTCCAGGCCCAGCGAGAAGCCGCCGATGCCGCTGAAAAGGTCAAGCACGTTCATGTGTGCCTGCCCGCCAACAGGTCGAAGAAGTCGGCAAGCGGCATCACGGCCAGCGCCCTTTTCCTGTCAGCGCCAATGACTAATAAGTCGCAGTCGCCTTTTTCCAGCCACGCATAAATAGTGCGAAACCCGTTGGCGCGTTTTTTGGCTTCGATTGTCCATGAATCCACATCGTTGGATACGACCACGTCGCCCTTGGCGAAATCCGTGGCGCCACTGAGCGGCACCCTCACGGCGTGGAGGCCGCGAACTTCTGCGGTATGCACAATCTCGCGCTCGAACCGCGCACCTTTGTCCCGGCTGGCCTTGCCCATGTCCTCGTCCCACTCCATGAAGTTCCAGATCGCGGTGTCGCTCCAACCCAAATCCATCAGACGCTGTTCGGCTTGGTGCATATCAATGTCGCCGGCCTCGAATTCTTCCAGCGCCAGCGCGGCAGCGTGTGGATATTCCGCGCTCACTTTGTGACCTCGCGCGCCCGCGCGCGGCGCAGCCAGTATTCGACCGGGATCTCGTCGCCGGTTATTTCCGCAATGGTCATCATCAGGCCAGGGCGCGGCACCGATGCGCCGTGGCACCAGCGGCTGACCGCTTGCGGGGTGACGCCAAGTCTGCGCGCGAATTCCGCGCGGGTCAGATGGGCGGTTTTCAGGTATTCGTGAATCATTACGATATGTCGTAATTTAAAGTTTCGTCTATGTCAAGACAAAGGTATTGTTGCCACCGCAATTTGCAGTTACGGTTTGGGGATGGAAAACATGCTGAACTTCCGATCAGAAGACGCACCATCGGCGGCTACGCTGGCGGGTATGGTGCTCCGCCAAATTATGGCGATTATCCCGGAGCGGGCAAAAACTGAGCATCCTACCCCGCTGCGGCAGTTCGAGCGGACGCAAGAAAAGTTGACAAGCAAGCAATTCGCCGCTCTTTATGTCTACGGCCAGCGGATTTGCCGGGTCGATCTGATTGGCGAGTGGGTGCCCGCAGCCGCCCGACATGACAGATACGCTAGAGGACTT